>Ga0187219_1001369_pt1 | contig 11730 bp, 11 predicted proteins | sample 13SPOviralmetaG_FD_130162 | JGI IMG/M metagenome (GOLD analysis project Ga0187219, IMG submission 130162) | Marine viral communities from the oligotrophic San Pedro Time Series (SPOT) site, San Pedro Channel, CA, USA - 13 SPOT_SRF_2010-07-21... | ecosystem: Environmental > Aquatic > Marine >... | reverse complement strand
TTCTGGTCCTCCATTACGAGGCCCACTCTGTATTAATTGCGGAGTTGCTTTCCCGAGCGTTCCATAAGTTAGTTGTGCGTGAAGAGAAGTCATTTATATTATATTAATATATTTTTTTTTTATATTTAATTTCCTTAAACCACAACCGAAATACTGCGGCCAGCACCAATATTAAGAATCTCCGTGCACTCTACAAAGATATTAAGATTAGGGAGGAGGCCAGTTCCAGCATTCTCAGTTCTTACTACACCTGCTAAATTAGTGGCCCGACTGTCAATTCCACTTAAGGTTCTGGAATATTCGCTGTTAGGCATATTAAGACGGAAGCACTGGACACACGAGTTATTACGGTATTGGTCTAAAGTCATCTCTTTGTGGGCCGCACGACCTTCAAGGGAATTTTTAGATAATTGGTATAATTCAGTAATATTAGCAGAGAACTGAGGCATATAGGACCCATTAAGTTGAATCTGGGCCTTCCATTCTACAGTAGGTGTGGAGTTAAGAACAGGTTGCGAAAAGTTGAAATAACGACCTTTATATAATTCATTATTAGTATCTAAAACACCTCCAATATCATACTGGGGTTTTCCAACATCTTGAAGAGTTGTTCCTGCTCCTGCTGTAGCATCAGTAAAGCAACCTTGTATTTTATGACCACCTACTGTAATTGGTGGTGAAACTGTGTTATAATCGCTTCCTCTCCACGCCAACCAAATGCGGTCCATAGAAGATGAAGCAACAGAGAATTTAGATGACCCAGTATGAGTATCTACAAAAGTATAAAATGCCTTGTAGGGGACCTCTAAGTCCCCATTCTGGCCCATTTGTTGGGCCAATAAATTTTCATACGTCATATCTGCCAAATTTATGGCCTCAACATTAAAGTGAATATCAGTTAATTCATATTTAGGTGGTGTAGCAGGGACAGCAGTTAATGGAAGTGGGGCACCCGAAGTAGCATTAGCACCTGCGGAATCAGCAAAAGAACCAGTAGCAGTTCCAAGAACAACACTATTAACTGATGATAAAACATTATCGGTGGCACAATATAATCTAATGCGAATAGGGGGCACGAGTGCGGTGTCAAACAGCATCGGGTCCGCTGTGCCGAGGAAACCTTCCCACTCATTAACTACATAGTAATTATCACCATCGTCTTCATTTGCTGTTGCGGTATAAACATCAGCGGGATTAACATAAGAAGTAGCACGAATATAAGCGGGGTGACCTACACAAGCATCGGTGTAATCACGGGCAAGGGATTTCTTGGCCTCACATAAAACATTTGTAAAGTTAGTGCCCTGCGAGAGGACGACGCCCCCCATAGTAACTTCAACTCTTTCAATTAAATCTTTAATTGGTGGTAAGCGACCACCGTTATTGTTAGTTCCTGTTTTATTAGCACTGGCCTTACATATCATAGCGAAGGACCGAAGATTGATAATACTATTACTTGGTAAATCCACGGAGATGATACTGTTGGATGTGGCCGAGGTGGAATTGTTGGTCTCTAGTTTAAATACATTAGTAGAGAACCCTGACATACGACTGGCAAAATACATAAGTTCTGGGGATAGAGCGGACATCTTTTATAATATATGAAAATATTTTAATTTTAAATAAAAAGTTTTTAAAATTAAATTATTAAAATTGAGAGATGTTCTAAATCTTTTAAGTTAATCGTTTTCCTTGAAAATTGTAAAAACCATCTCCGTAAAATCCTGATTGAGGCCCATTCTTTCCTACATTTGTTACTATTCCCATTTGATTTGCTGGTTCTGTTCCAAATCTTGCTTGGGTCTTTTCGTCTAAATTTGGATTATGATTTGAATGCGGTATAGACGGGTGTAATTGGATTATATCCACTCTTATTACGGCAGTAAAGAATCTATTACCCAAAGTATCTTGGTCTGGAGCAATTAAAGGGAATCGTTCTCCTAAAGCATCTGTTATTTTTATTCTCATTTGTGCCACCTGTTTCGCTAAAATTGTTGTAAAAAAGACATTATCGGTTTGAGCGATATATCTACAATAATCTGGATTTATTGGAACTATTCCTAAAATATTACTACCTGTCATACTTGTTCTATGTGTATCTTGTTGGAAAGAATTTAATGATGAAGTTTCTGTATTCGTATTCTGTTCGTTTATTCTCACATAACAATAATTCTCTGTTGCTGTTTGCCCATTATAATATGCTCTGTAAGATATTACCATAGGATTAATACCTCCAGCAGTAACAGCATAACATTCATAACACATATTCTGTGTTCCTACAGGTGGTGATACAGGGTTTGTTCTTATTCTCTTTCCTCCTGCCAACTGAAAACATTTTCCATCTCTTACAAAAAATTTAAATATGGGACAATCTCCTGTATTAGCATAAGGTGTTGCTACATCAATTGTCATAGTGAAATCTAATACATTTGTATTATTGTCTATTGTAGCAGATGGAGGTGTTGGATTATTAATTACATAAGAACTACCACCAGCAGTAGAACCTGCTAATGTTGGTAATCCTAAAAAAGTAGTTAAAACAGAAGGAAGAAAACCATTATTAAAAAAATTATATGGAGTATCATAATTTCCTAATACACAATTTGCTGTTAATTCTACGGCACCAGGGCCATTTCCGTCTTCTATTCTAAATGTGCTATTGGTTGAATTAACATCATACCAAGTTTTTGGAACAGTTAATTCCATTAAATTCAATTTTATCAATTGATTACTACCTGCTACAATAGGACTTTCTCCTAACGGTAAGTTAATACTATCACCTGTGCTGTCTTGAGATACATTCCGCTCAGTATCTATAAAAATATTGTAGGAATTCACTATGTCAAGCATTTATATATAATAATATATATTTTTTTTATTTAATATAAATTATTAATTACTTTGCCTCAACTCTATCTTTATCTAAAACTTCTACTGATTTCATAGTTCCACCTCTAAAGTTTCTATCTATTGTCGGGTTTCCCTCCCATTCTTTTGATTCCATCACTCGGGTGGCCTCTTCGGGATTCTTATGACAATAATTCCAAATTAAGTCCGCCCATAATGGATTTATCTTAGGGAATAACTCCATCATTCTCGCAGTATCTACATCTCGCTGTAAAATATCCGTTTCGCTTAAACCTTTCGCATTTGGTGTATATTTTGTTCTTGTAAATTCTTCATCTATTGACTTAGGTGCGACCTCGCAATTATCACTAATATCTGTCATTTAATATATATCAAGAAAATAATTCTAAATCATTTACTAAATTTCATCTTTATATGTTGCTCCTGTGCTTTCTTGTGGGGCACTTGTTCCTGTATCTGCTGGTAATTTACCCGTCTTTGGCATATAACTTTGACCTGTTGGTCCTGTATCTGCTGTTCCTTGTGGTGGTGCTGGTTGTTCTTTACTTCTGTTTAATTGTGAATAATCGCTTTCTCTTGGTTTTAATTGAACTGCTAAAAGAGATGCTTGGTCCCGTTTTCCTCCTCCTCTTTTTACTTGTGGAATTACATTTTTAGGTTGTGGAAAATTTATATCTTTACTGTGTTGTATTAATCTTCCTAATGCGGCCTCATAAGGTAAATTTAATTGATAAGATAATTGTTGTGCTAAATTCGCTAAATTGTATCCACGCTGGGCAGTTGGTAGTTGAGATGGTAATGGGACACCATCTAATCTTGATGGAACATAAGGATATAATTTCTGTGCTAATCCTACCTTCATCGGTTCATATTCAAAACAATTTTCTGCCCAGTGTTTATCGCTCAATATGCCTACTCGTTTCATTTTATATATTAATATATTATTTTATATTTCTATTTAATTTCCATACTTTATAATCTGGTTGGATAGGGTTTTCAGGTGTTCCATAATTTTGGAGTCGCCAATCTAATTCAAAATCTTGGTAATTGTCCCAACAATTATGTCTTTCGTTCCATACACTAAAATTATATTTATAACGGTTCGCTTCTTCTCCTGATAGTCCATAAATACCATAACCATTCCATTCTTCATACCAGCCCATCCATTCAGGGAAATTTATTGATAATACATACTTCCTAAAATATTCTCTATAAATTAAATGTAAAATTTCATCAGGTAAATCATAAAATAAATTTCTCATATTTTCTCTTTTCTCTCCGCTTTTCTATTTTACTTTCAATTTTTTTTACATTTACAAGGCAGACCTTCATTACTTGGAGGAATTATAAATTCATTAAAACCTTTACGATATTTTTTAGTAGGACATTTCGCACTAAAATCAATCATTAAAAATTGGAAATCTTCACTATGACAATAATTCATCATTTCATAAAATTCTTCGCTTGGAACTTCTAAATCACATTCTTCTATTATTTTTTGTATTTGCTTTTCTTGATTAATTTTAAATAATAATAAGTGCGTGGCATTTTCCCTTATGGGTCGCGGCACACCTCCTTGACAGGCATATGTCTGGACAAGTATATATAAACTACAACCTAAACCGTCCATAATGTGCCTATGCCGTATTGCTAAATTCACAAGTCCTTCCTTTGGTCGGGACATCACAGGTGTATTTAAACAATCATCTAAAACTATATGAATTCTTGGTGGTTGTTCCTTGTTATACTTCCATTCTGGTGGATTATCATAAAAACCATTTACATAATAATTTATTAAATCTTCATCTCTTATCATACTTACTGGTTTCTTACCATCTTTCTTAAATAATTTATATAATTTTTTCTTTTCCAAAAACTCGTCCCAATCCTTCTTTTCAGCATTACATTTATCTAATACTCTTTGTATCGCCCCGGGTTCTGGGTCATATACATCTTCTTCCTCTATACCTGCTATATCCCAAATTTGTTTATTAGAATTATATGTCGGCGTAACCACTATGATTTTATCACAATAACCCTCTCGTTTTGCTTCATTTAAAAAATTACATAATCCCACGGTCTTACCTCCACCACGCTTACCATTTAAAACCATTAATGTATTTAATTTTATGAAATCGGGTTTTGTATCAATAGCAAATGCCTGTTTTTCTGGTAATTTCAAATTTACTATATTGGCCGTTTTGGTCTTCATAATATAAACTATATATATATTATTTATTTGATTGTATTTCTATATTTGTATTAGCAAATGATGTAGGAGAAAGAACATCTCTTTCACATTCCACTCCACAACATTTTATCGTCCTACACCTTGACCTTAAAAGAAATGTTAGAAAACCACCTATACAAGCAGAACCTATACCCACTAAAGCAATTATAAAACTTTCACTTACTACCATATTATCACTCATATTATATAATTAAAATATTATTATTATATATAATTATGTCGTTGAGTGAAGACGAAAAATATGCTATTATGGCGAATGTTCCTTACCAAATACACGAAGGAGTGCCTATTCATCTTATAGAAGAAGAATTAAAATTATATGGTTTAGACCACGAAATAGATAAAGAATTAAGTGATAGAGTTGGTGTTATTTTACATAATGATGATGAAATGATACACGCTGTTAGAGGAACAGATTTTACTTCTACAAAAGATTTAATTAGTGATTTAGGACTTATATTAGGTAATCCTACTTTTATAAAAGGCATAAACAGTTTGGCATTAGCAGAAGCAATACCCACAGTTTTACATAGCGGATTTTTAGGTATTCCACAAAAAAATAAGTTCCCTGATACAAAAGGATTAAATCCTGATTATTTAGATGATGTAAGAGGTTTTACTGATAGAGGTAGTTTTTTAAATGAAAGATATACAAAAGTAAAAAGTAGAGACACGGCACAACATTTACAAGAGATTGTAAGGCGCACCTCAAGAAAACAACCTCAACACATTCAAGCACGATTAGAAGGTTCAGTAAGAAGAATAGTAGAAAAACAAACACAACAAACAAAAGAATTAGGTAAAGGATTAATTGGTGCCGAAGTTGCTTCAAAATCATTAAAAATAATAGGAGAATCAATACCTGAATATTTACGAATTGGCCCCGAAAGAAACAGATTGGATAAAGCATTAGAAAAATACCCTAATAAAACCCCTTCATTAACTGGTCATTCTCTTGGTTCTGTTGTTAATGTTCTTGGAAGAGAACTTGGTATAAAAACTATTAGTTTTAATCCAGCACCTCAAGGAAGCGATGATGGAGGAGTTGAGCATCACCCTGATAGTAAAGTTTATAGAATAAAAGGCGATATTGTTTCTTATAAAGGTTTTAGAACACGAGAAGATACTGAACCAATTACTGAATTTGAACCTCGTTATGGGTCAAGTTTCTTGGATTATCATAGAGTTGGTCAGTTTATACCTGAAAAACCAAAAATATCAATAGGTAATGTTATGTATTCTCCTTTTAACTATAGACCAATTAGTTATGATAATAAAAGAGTTTCTCAAGCATTTGATTACTGTAAAGAATACCCATATCTTCCTGAATGTTCAGGCAGACGAGAAAAAGCATATTATTGACGGACGACTCTTCTACTGACTTCATATTTCATTTAAATATATATGTTATATAGTATATATATATTTACTGAACTGTTCTAGAGTTCTAAGGATAGAGTCAAAAAATAAGAGGTTTTAGAACTTTTTTACTTTTTTATAAAAAAAGGGAAAAGTGAAATTATATATATGTAATGACTTTTTTTCGCAAAAAGGGGGTGGAACAATAGAACAATAGAACGGCAGTCAGTCAGTAGAATGTCCGTTAATCACGGCCCTACCTAAGTCCTTAGAAGAAACCAGTAAATTTAGGAATCTAAAAATAAAAAAAAATAATAATTACGAAATTAAATAGAAAATTATAATATAATTATATATAATAAAAATGAGCGACTTAGAAGAAAGTGAAGTTGATTATGAAGAGGAAACAGAGGCCCCACCCGCTCCTGAGGTCGGGCCCAAGAAAGGTAAAAAAGGAATGCGTAAGTCCGTTCCTCCCACACCAGAAAGGTTAGAAATATTAGCGAGAGCGAGAGAAAAGGCACTCGCAGTTCGTAAGGCGAATGCTGAAGCGAGGGGTAAAGGTAAAATAAGAGAGGAAGCAAAGCAAAAAGCAGAATCAAATAAAAAAGAAGCAGACGATAAGTTTAATCAAAAAGTAGAAGATGAGATACAAAAAAGAATGGGAAAACTCCATTTAGATAAAATAGGTGAAGTAGTAGAGGAAAAGATAAAAGCAAAGCGACCACCTAAAAAAAAGAAGATAATTTATGAAGAGGATAGTTCAAGTAGCGAAGAGGAAGTAATAGTAAGAAGACGCAAACCAAGAAAAACAATAGTAGAAGCACCAGCACCGGCCCCAGCACCACCACCACCAACACCTCAACCAACACCAAGAATGGACCCATTCCAAAATTTATTACGGACTGTTCCAAATGCGGCACGGAGAAGTAATGTAAATCCATATTATAGGCCGATAAGATAAGAAAATTATAATATTATTTAATATATATGAAATTATTAAGTGTAAAGAAATCAACAGCAAAAGGGAAAAAATGGACCGCCACATTTCAAAATGGAGAGAAAACCAAAAAAGTTAATTTCGGGGCAACAGGATATACCGATTATACTAAGGGAGCAACAGACGAACAACGAAAATCATATAGAGCAAGGCATAAATCTGGAGCAACAGCGGCACCTGATACACCAAATGCCTTATCATATAATATTTTGTGGGGTTCAAGTAAGAGTTTTAGTAGTAATCTCTCAACTTTTAAAAAAAAATACAATTTATAAATAATAAATAATATAATTATTATATATAAATGGAAATTGACCCACGAAAGAAATATGCGATGCGACATAAGGATAAATGTGATAGATTGCCCGAACATATAAGAATTCATATTCCTGAATGTAAAAGGAATATAAAAGATTATGTAATAGGACCAAAACCAAGACCAGGGCCACCCGCACCAAAACCACCACCAACTTGGGACGCACCATTAGATGTTCCATTTCGTGATTGGGACCCGAATTATGCTGTAGCGGCCACATTAACAGGATTAGGGGCATCTTTAACAGCAGAAAGAATAAGAGGAAGAAGAGCAAGGGCACCAAGAGGAAGAGTAGCACCAGAAGAAGGAGAAAGAGGTTCAAGACGAAGAATGAGAGCAAGAATAGCACCAGAAGAAAGAGAACGATTAATACGGGCACCCGCTGAACTTCCACCACCAGAAGCAGTAGCGGCAGAAGCAGATTCAGCAGATAGTAGATTAGCAAGTGGTGTAAGAAGGGCATTAGATGTAGGTGATAGAATAGAACGAGCAGGAAGAACGGTCCCATCAACGAGTGGTGTGGTTGATATGGACCCCAGAGATTTACCAAGAGCAAATCCAAGAAGCATTCTCCAATCAAGATTACCACCGCCATCAGCACCCGCTCCTGTTGAAATGGAACGAGAATTACCACCAAGTATTGATGACCCTGATTTTGAAATGCCTGACAGACCAATAACAACACAAGAAAGGGCAAGAGTAAGAAGATTAAGAAGTGGGACTTCTGTTCTTCCTGATGACCCAAATTACGCAAGAACATCAAGAGCGGCACCGAGAGGAGCAATTCAACCACGCAGAGATGGAACAACAGCAAGACCAGAAACAAGTGATTTAAACCCAAGTGTAAGACCAGAACCGAAAACTATTCAATTAACCAAAAGAAGAAAAATAAAATTTAGAGCAGAAGTAGAAGAATTCGCACCGACAGAACACCCGAGTGAAGCAGGGCCAAGTGGAACAGAATTAGACCCAGCAATTCAAGCAGAATTAGATTCTGGAACAAGAACAACAGCAAAAGGAAAAGGAAAAGCAGTATCAACTCGTGCGTCCAGAGCAGAGAGAACTTCAAGTATATTTGATAATATGAGTGGGCGCCAACAAGATAGAGGATTACAAGGAGATAGAGAAACAAGAGGTAGAGGATTACAAATGACAAGTTTTATGTCAAATGAAGACCATATAACACCGACTTCATCAACAGATGATATGTTAGATGATATAGGTAGATTACAAAATAGAACATCAAGAAGTAGTATTCGTGGTCCTACAGATGACCCAGCAGAAGTAGTAAGAGGGCGAGGAAGTGGCCGAGGAGGAACAATAGAAGACCCAAGAGAACCAACTGAGATTAGTGATGACCAAGGTGGATTAGGTGGAGAAGGAGAATTTGATGATGTCCCATTATTATCTACAAGTGATTCTGGACCACCTCGTATGTCAAATTATACAAAAATAAGAAGAGCATTACAAGGTGTAAGTCCATTAGAACAAATAAATAAATTAAAAGCAAAAGTAAGTGGAATATCAGCACCAACCGAACAAACAACAACAAGAACAGTAAGAACTCAAGCATCAAGAACATTAGCAACAGACCAAGGTGAAATAGGAGATGATAAAACTTCAATAGCAACAACAAGACAACAATTAAGTAGTGCCCAATCAACATTATCACAAGATAGGGCATCAGTAGTAACAGACCAAGCAACTGTTACAAGTGATACAACAGCATTATCTTCAGCGGATTTAGCAGACGACCAAGCAGTTTCAAGTATAAATAAAGCAGTAGCAGATGTAGGTATGGCAGAAGATGGTGGAGCAATGGCCACTTTTGCTGAGAATTTAGATGGTGGTGTTGGAGTGAGTCAATCAGTAGCAGAAAGATTAGGTTTATTTGGTGAAAAACTTGCGGCCACAACAGGTGGTAAAGTAATAGGAGGAGCATTAAAAGTAATAGGAACACCAATAAGAGTAGTTCAAGCAGTAGGAGATGCGGCAGGAGATGTTTTAAAACAAGGAGTAGTAAAAATAGGGACCAAAATAGGTGGAGATATAGGTGGGAGAATTGCTTTAACTGCGGCCAGAGCAACAGGTTTAGTTGCTTCGGCGGCCGGAATTACAACAGGTGGAGGAGTATTAGACCCAGTAACAGATGCTATAGGATTAGGATTATTATTAGCAATTCCCTTACAGATGGCCGGAACAGCAATAAGACACGCAATAGAAGGGCAAGAACAATATAACGGAATAGCAGGAGCAACAAAAGCAGGTGACCAAACTGACCTTTGGTTACATATGAATACATCTGCCCAGAAAATGATTAAAAAAGCGATGAAAGGAGTTCCTATGGACACCACGGACGGAAAGTGGTGGAAACCAGCAACAATAAAAGCACATAGTGAGTCGGCATATCAAGAAAATCAATATCTTGGTGATTATAATATGGCCGCATTTAATTTTGCTTCCAAACCATCAAAGGGAAATGAACCAGTTTATTATAATGATTCAACAACAGGAAAATCTGGTTTTGTAGTTCCATTAAACGACCAACAATTAAAGAATGCTATGGCCACATACCAACAGAATCCTGATGCTTTTAATAAATTTGACCCTCTACAATTACAAATTATGGGACTCAATCCTGCTATGTCACAAGGAAAAGCAGGTGCTACAAAAGTAGGAAATATATATATTCCATCATCATACCAATCAGGTAAAAAAATATCACAAACTACTCCATTAAGTCAAATATACGCAGGAAAAGATGGTAAATATCCAGACCCCAAGACAGATAATTATTCAAATGCTTTTATATCTTGGAATCGTAGGGCACTTTTTCAAAAAACTTCTTCTGCTGAGAATTTCTTTACTTCTTCAACACCTCCAACATTAGACCCATCAACTTATGCGAGTGATACACAAACAGTAATAAATGGAATGACTAATGCTACAGCAAAAGCATATATGGAAAATCAACTTGCTTGGTTTAAATATTATAATACAGGAGGACCAAAACCATCAACTAAAATAGCCCCACCTACAGATACAGCGGCCGCATCAGCATTAACAGACGCAACAACAGATTTAACAAACGCTCAAAATCAATTAGCATTTCAAATAACATCAGTAAAAGGTGACCAAACAACAATATCTAACGACCAATCAGCAGTCAATAAATTACAAAGTCAAATAACAAATTTAGAAGGACAAGCACAAACAACAACTACATCAACATCAACAGCACAACAATTACAGAATTATCAAGACCAAGCAAATGCTTATAATTTAAATGTCGCTCAACAAGTTCAACAAACAGAGTCAAATTTTATGGCCACAACAGGTTTAACCGCCCAAGATTATCAAGGTTTAAATCAAGTTTTACAGAATCAAATAACAGCAACAGGTGTGACAACTTATACACAGAATCAGTTGGCCAATCTGCCTGGGTCAAGTTCAGGAACAGTAGTTTCTCAGCAAGGACCAACAGGACAAAATCTAACAACAACAGGAGTAAATACAAGAGCGTCACCAAGTCCATCAGGAAATTCAGGGTCAGTTCAAAAACTTACAACTTCTCAACAAAGTCAAACGCAAAGTCAAAATCTAACGACATCACAAACAAAAGCATCAACAAGTCAAGAAAATACAAATTTAGGTTCTTATTTTGGATAAAAAAAATATATAATTTTTAATAATATCAAAACTTATATATAAAATTAATACATATCATCATCACTATCATCTTCAATAAAAGTATCTAGTTCTCCATCTTGAATTTTTAAATCTAATTTAAGAGAAGGAAAATCTATTTTATATACATATTGAGGTATTCCACTTACACGCTTCTTTTTCTTAGTAATAGCATCTAATTTATAAAATGCTAATTTTATTAAAAATCCTTCTTTTGAAGGAGTATATTGAATTTTATTATCATTTCTC
>Ga0187219_1001368_pt1 | contig 11731 bp, 10 predicted proteins | sample 13SPOviralmetaG_FD_130162 | JGI IMG/M metagenome (GOLD analysis project Ga0187219, IMG submission 130162) | Marine viral communities from the oligotrophic San Pedro Time Series (SPOT) site, San Pedro Channel, CA, USA - 13 SPOT_SRF_2010-07-21... | ecosystem: Environmental > Aquatic > Marine >... | reverse complement strand
TCATAAAAAATTCGTTGCTATAACTTAGCATTGGAGTTGTAAGGTTCGTCATCGGCAAAGCCGTTGAATATAGGTTTACCGGTGCGTCAGGTGGAGGGTTATTTTTATTTGAACTTATCTTATCTACTAAATCATTTGCAGCAAAAGCTTCACCTACTTCATCTTTATTTTTCTCGAAGAGTTTAGATAGAGTTTGTAGCTTATATTTTTTTGTACTTCTATCAAAGGTTAAAAAGGATCTTACATATAATCCTTTCTCCTTTTTATACGTTATTCGTAGTAAGTATTTTATTAGGTCGGAATATCTAAAAGAGTCTGACGGTATTATATGCTCAGGAAATAAATCTACTACATTTTCACCTGGCTCAAAATTTTCTTCATCAATTATTTCATCACTTATTACATCTTTGAGAATACTCTTTATAATATCTCCGGTAGCTCCTCTGAACCTCTTACCGTATGGTATATTTTCGTTAAGCTTAAAGAAGTTTTCATCTAATAAAGAGAATATCTTATAGTTACCAGCTCTATCTTGCTTACCAACACTATTATCTTCCCCATCTAACACAAAATTATACTCTAATTTTTCACCTCCCTTCTCTGGCTTAAGGGAAAATGTAAAAACATCCCTACCATCACCCCTTGTTAACATAAGATTTTCAATAAAATCGTAAGGGTTGTTAATGACAATTGAACCATTCGTAAAAGGTTCTAAGTAATTTTCACTTAAATCTAATAGTTTGATAGAAGATTTGGTAAAGTCACCTTTTACTTCACCTTTATCATCCTTAAGTTGAAACTCACATTCAAACGGAGCTCCATTTATGACAAATTTTTCAGACATTAAAAGTGTTGGTTATCATATACTGTTGTGGAAGTTATCTGCGAATAGATAAAGCTTCTAAACTGAGGTAATATATACTTAAGTTGTTGACCTCCCTCCACAAAAAACTGAGTTTTAAGTACATTTTTATTTAGCAGGTAAATTATCCACCAACTCTTTATATCATTATATAGAGTAAACGATGTTGTAGTTAGAGGCTCTTTAGATTTGGCGGTGTATAAACCTAAAATATCTGAATCTATATTTTCAGGAAACTCTATTTTATTTAAAATATTATAAAAATAAAATTGCTTACCTTCACTATTAGCAGTATGAACTTTAAAAATTCTTTCATAGTCGACAATATCTAGACTCGATAGAGCTGGAATATCGTCTTGGTATTTACCTAATTTACCTGTAATTGATTTCATGTTTTTAATCTTTTATATCTTGTCCAGGAAGTTTGCAACTTCAACAGTAAGAGATTTAAATGACATACTACACATATATGCCTCTGGTACCATCTTTTTATTTATTAGTCTCCTTTGACCTACCATACTAAAACTTAGATTTTCACAATAGGCCCATCTTATAAATCTTAACCCCGGTACTTTTACCTTATAAATATGAGGAAAGTTCATACTAACAGCACTCTCTCTTCTCGGCCTATTCAATTCAGTAAACTCTTTAATAAAAGCAGTATTTTTCTCCGCGTCATCTTTGGTTATAGTATTTAAAAGAGGAAAAGAAAAACTAAGAGCAGCATCATTGTTAGCAAATTGATAAAATTTAGGCGTTTCAATATATGTTCCTGTGCTAGGACCCCCACTAACACCTTTAATATTTGCTATAAAATCAGCAACCTGCGCACCTGCGCCCGCTGCCTCACCACCTATTTCATTTATCATCTGACTAACTGATACTGTACCTCTATCCGTAATGTTAGATAGAGTATCAGCAAATTCACTTGTAAAGCTTCTAAAATCGTTGTTAAAGAAAGGAAATACAAACGCTGGACCAGCCTTATCCGCTTTATATAAATTATCATAAAACGATGAACCGCCGGCAAGTTCCTTTGGAACAGAAACAAAGCCTTCTATCGTACTTTCGAGTTGTGTTGCATCTAATTTATAAGGTACAACCCTCACTTTTGGAGCCTCTTTTCTTAAACTAGACCCAGGTGGTGAAGAAGTCCATGAACCGTTTAAAAGGATATTCCTACTCATACTTATATTTATAGTTACGCACTCGATACGTTTAAGCTATAAGGTGATAAAGCATAGTCTGTTCTAGAATTTACTATAGATTCTGGGGTAGTTGAACTGTCCTGGGGAGCGCTTTGAGCTGGAGCCGCGGCAGAACTATTACCAATTTTTATATTTTTAATAGCTTCAACTGTTTTACCTGTATTATCAGATGTTAGTCTACTATAACCGGCTAAAGTTTGTACCTGAACATGTAAAGCCTCAACAACTTGTGTTATTTTTTTAAACGGATCCAGTTTACTAGTAGTTGGAACATCGCCATTTGAACCTGACGCTCTGATATCCTGTGCCAAACTCTGAGTGGAATCATTGAGCTTTTTGGCCGCTACTTCTGATTTTTCGGGAGCTCCTCCAAATATATGTGAGAAATTCTTCAACCATCCACCTTCAACTTTGTCTCTCTCTTCTTTACCGGTAAGGAAGGAGCCGAGCGCCGATTCGACTTCCGCCACAACCGGGTCGGTTTCGCTTAAATCTTTTGATTCTCCTGATCCTTCGGCTTTATAATCACAACAGCAAGTTTTTACATCTCCACTTTCTTCGCTCTCTGCCTTTTTACTCTTACCGAGGCCGAAGAGCTTGTCAAAAATGCTTGGGCCGCTTGAGGGAGGACCACTAAACATTTGCTGAAAATTCCCAACTGCCCTCTGTTGTGCATTTAGTAGCCTATATACTGCATTGGTAATCATATTTACCCCATCAACAGCAACCTCCGGATCTCCGGAAATTTTCAAATCATCTAAATCAATTTCTCCTAAAGAATCTAAACTATCCCCAAGCTTTAGAATAGGTTCTGCAACGTTACCTAATTTAATTAGCTTATCGAGAGGACCTTCACCACCAAAAAGTTTTCCAAAAGTATCTAAGACTTTACCGACAAGATCACCGGCCGCCAACGCTACTAGACCTGCTGATATACCTATAAGAGCAGGCCCCAAGAGTAACATCTGCCCAGCATTAATCTTACTGAGCTTTTCTATCATGGGCATAAAGGACTCAAACCCCGGTACTATTAAAGAAATACCGTAAGCTAGAGGTATAAGAGCTAATCCCAATAAACCTAGAGCGAATGCACCTAATATTATAAGCGGTGAAACTACCCCTAAAATGGCGCCTACAGCTCCTAATACCAGTAACCCTACAAAGGCTTTACCGAGCGTCGACCATTCTAATTCCTGAAATTGCATTAATGAGTACGAAATGGGTATTAAAGCTAGACCTAATAAACCTAGAGCAAGTGCCCCTAACGCTATAGGACCCGCTACTAACCCTGCAAGGGCTGCTACTGCACCTAATGCTAGTATACCCACTATAGCTTTACCTATCGTACTCCATTCTATATCCTGTAGAGGTATTAAGGCGCCATGTACCATTAACGTCAGCGCCGCGGCTCCAAGTATTAAACCTACTGCTCCAGATTTCATGAACTTACCTGCAAGTGCTATACCCCCTAATATTATTAATGCTTTGGCAACTGTCCCCCACTCTATATCAGCCATGTTTTGAAGGACACCTGGTATAGGACCTACCCCTACGAGTATAGCTAATGCTGCTGCCGCTATGAGTATACCAAACGAGCCTTTTTTCATCAACTTACCCACTATAGCTAATCCTCCTAAAATTACGAAACCTTTAGCTATCATACCCCACTCTATATCAGCCATGCTTTGAAGGACACCTGGTATAGGGCCTATTCCAACAAGTATAGCTAACGCAGCTGCAGCTATGAGTATACCTTTCGAGCCCTCTTCCATAAACTTACCCACTATAACTAATCCCCCTAAAATTATGAAAGCTTTACCTATACTACTCCATTCTATATTAGCCAAGTTTTGTAGAACGCCTGGTATAGGACCTACCCCTACTAATAGAGCTAATGCTGCTGCTGCTGCAGCTATACCGCCGGCGGCTCCACCAGCCCCTTCTTTTAACTTACCTAATAGACCGCCCTTTTTAGATTTTTTACCTTTATCCACCGATTTACGTGTTTCAGAAGCTGGTGTGGCTCTTTTTGATTTTGTTGATACTTTAGTTGCTAGAGAAGTATCTTTTTTTTGCGATTTCTCCTTATCGAAAAACGCATCAACAAAAATATCAGCTATAGAAGAAGTTCTCTTTTTTTCTGTAGATGTTAAGGTAGACTTTTTTCCCCCCTTCTTTTTCCCAAAAGTGGTAGCATCTGACTCAATTACATTTTTAGATACTTTTTCAGATTCTGATTCATCATTATCGCTAAATAACTCACTTACAATCCCTGCCATCTACAATATTTAATTGGATGTATCAAAAAAGGTAGGTTCTATAGCTATAGTTTTTTCGTCGAAAGTTAATATTTCAGTCTCGTAAGATGTGAATGCTTTAAAGAATGTAGCTAGCTGCTTATATACAGTAAGTGGCAAATTTTCAATTATTTCTACTCTTTCAGCTATTTTAAGATCGTCGAATAACGCCGTCTCGTCACCCACGCTAACTGAATCAATATACTTTATTAACTCGTAAATGTAAATCAATCCAAAAGCTTTATCCGCCTCGGGCTCAGCTTTACCTTTATTTAATTCTGTTAAGCATTTGCTAATAATACTATTTTCTTCTTTTAATGTTGGTATTTTAAACTTAAGTTCAACTTTACCTTCTTTGGCCCCACCCTTCATATCGAATGATTTTTTAACTTTATCTATTTTATCGATATATTTATCAACATTATAAATATCACCATCAATACTAACTTCGCTACCAAGTGATTGTCTTCTTAAATGTAGTACTATCTTAGATCTATCAACTGTAAAAATTTTATCAGTATCCGCATTTTCTAAAATAATATCATTTAAAACTTTTTTAAATTCAATAGCTCCTTTAATACCCGTTACAGCTGTGCTAAGTAAATTTTTCTGCTGTTTTAAAGTTAACGTTTTTAATACCACCTCCCCTGATGTAATAGGAAGCTTTAAATTAGTTTCAATATCTTTTAATTTTTTAAGAAGGCCGCTTGAAATTTGTGACATAAATTTATTTATTGCACTGTCCTACTTTTTCAACCCTTCTTCTTCATCTCATCATTTCTTTCTTTATTTTCTTTAACATAAAGATCCATATAGTCTCTTATATCTAAGAATGTACTTTTCTGTAAAAATGTAATATCATGCATTCTTTCACTCAAAATAAACATATAATCCCTATAGGTACGAATATCAATAGGACTTAACATTGTAGCTAAGAAATTTATGAAAAATGAATCATATAAGATTAGCTTAATATTATCACCTCTCAACGTAAAATTTATCTCAAGTTTTGAAATATGAGTTTTATAAAACTCATTTATTTTTGCTTTTATCTCTAAAGGTAAATAATTAAAAATTAAATCCTGCTCTGTAGAGCTTAAACTACAAAAGTCAATAGTTTCCCCATCTAATATTATAGTTTCTATAAAGTGACCTTCGTAAAAAGTAGTTGATATAAAATTCTTAGGGTAGTTTAGAGTGATAGTATTATCATTAAATGTTAAGACTGTTCTAATATCATCAATCTCTAATAATTCGTTTTGTATTTCTATTACATCGAAACTATAATCTCTTAACTCAACAACGTTACCTACGCATAAGTCTCTAATATGTAAAATACAATATAACTTCTCCAATATATTTAGATCCGGAGTATAAAAGAGATTATCCAGATACGATATAACAGCGTCTGTATTATCTTGAATATAGTAGAGCTCCTTACAGTTCTCAATTGTAAGAGTTTTTAAAAGAACTGATTTAGAAGTAGGAAGAACTAATCCTAACATATATTAATTACGTCTGTCTATAATTTTTACAAGCGAAAGTTACTGATTTTTCCATAAAATCTCCATCGTTGTAACTTAAAGTATAGCCTTCAACCGCGGTAGGAAAAGCTTGCTCGAACACATAACCTTTCCTTTTCGTGCCATCACTATTATATTGGTTAACAGTAATATCACATTTTAATTGAAAATTTGTTAGCCCGTCAATACCTAGCGCTATAAGCCATGGTCTAAAGAATTGATGCTCTAAATCATCACCTGTCTCTAAAACATTTAAACTAAACGATCTAGATAGGAAGTCTGTTCTTTGAGTTAAACCATAACCAGGTAAGAATCCACCACGATTTTCAACTCCTATAGGTGAAAACTCACTTGATTCTTGAGGAATAGTCATCTGCCTCGCAACTAATAAAGTACCATTTCTTGTTAAGCTACTTGGATTTACTGTAGCACTCCAAGTTTCATTAGCTTTTTGAAGCGCAGTATTAATAGCACCCATAACATTTCCAGCATCTAAATTAACCTTCCAAAGAAAGGGGTGTGATACAAAAAAGTTAGGATCCTCGCTAAACGCGTTAAGAAAGGTATTAGCTTCGCCAGGCATATAATATATTTATAACCTAACTAAAGTTTTTATAGAAATGATATGAAAATGTAACAGTTGTACTTAAAACTTCGCCTGTACCATCAGCTATAGCATAATCAATTGGATTAATATCTCTTATAGATGCGCCTACTAGCTGTATGGTTTGAACTGGGGCTAAATCCTTATCTATTACCTCTAAAGTAATAAGATCGCCTTCTCCAGGTATACCGTACTGGCCAGTAGAAGTTTCGTTATCAAATACAGCTCGTGAAGCTTCTTCAAATTTAGTTCTCAATTCATTCTGTTCATCATGAAAGAACTCAATAGAATAAGCTTCTGAACCTGGATAAGTAGACTTACCGGGTAAATTAAACGTTTGACCGTAGTAGTTTACTTGTTTATTCTCAATATTTCTACCAGGTAGTTGAGCTGTTTTAGCATAAACTAAATCAGAATCACCATCGAGGGATACACCCTCAATGTCAATTTGCTTAACCCTGAATAAAAAGTCCCTTGAAAATTGCTTTGTCGCGGCTCTTGAGAAGAAGTTTTGAATTGTAGTTGCCATAATATTATTTAATAGTTATTTTGTATTAACCGATAATTTCTTCGAAGTTTGCATCAGTTCTTGTAGCGTAGAAGTTAACTAAGATAAACTCAGCTGTTCTAACCGGCTTAATGTAAATATCTACTACTAATTCATTTGCGTCAATAACCTCTGGTGTGTTATTTCTTTCATCACAAACAATCAAGTAATCGTAAATACCTTCGTTGTTTTTAGCTCTTTCGAATAGTGGGGTTAAAGTATTAATAAGTCTCTGTCTAGTAAACTCAGTATTTTGTTCAAATACGAAGAACCTAGAAGCTTTCTTAGTAGGCCTTTCAAGTGTTAAGAACAGCCTTCTAACGTTAATTCTATCAAATGCACTTGGTTTCTTACTAAGTGTCTTTTGACCAAATATAACTTGTCCTTGGTTAGGGAAGTTTGCTACCGGGTTAATGTTAGCCTTATAAAGTTCGTCTCTCTGCTTCTGGTTAGGATTAACTGCAAGATCGTTAGCGAATTGAACTAACCCTCTAGTAAATCCTGCTGGAGCAAACCATGGGAAGTTTGCAGCATCTGTTCTAGCCATTGCAGCTGCAGCAAATCCTGAGAATGGAATGAAGATTTGACGACCAGAATAATTATCATAAACTAACGGCCATTGTGCATAAACCGCTGCATATGATGTATTTTCATTCTCAAACTGGTGACGAATCGGCCAGTATACGTCTTTTTGGAAGTTTCTTGTTTTGTTATCGAGAACTCTTGACTTCTCACCCATTATGAGAATATGACGTAATACATCTCCTACAAACATACAATCACCTCTACCACCTCCTAAGTATGGTGGTGAGCAGAATTGTTCAAACTTATTAAAGATTGTAGAATAGTTGTTTCTTAAATCTCTAGCTTCATTAACAATATCATTGCTAGTGCGCAAACCATCAACTGCTGTTATTAAATTAGCGCTAGTATCATATTCATCATAGTACGAAGTATCGGCAGCGGAAGCAGCTGCATAAATGGTACCTAAACCACCTTCTACAACAACGTCAATATCGTATATTTCATCATTACTAATTCCTTCTAATGCTCTTTCTAATTTAGTAGGTATATCACCTAAGAGCTTATCTTTTATCTTATTATTAACAAAAGCGCCGGCAGCGTAAAGATTTTCAGCTTTACCTAACTGCGTGTTAAGCTCTGTAAATTTAGCACTATCAATACCAGATATATCAGAATCAACACTCTCTAACTGAGTAGTATTAACTCTTAACTTCTTAATAGGCTTACCATCTACAAGAGCATCTGTACCGCTAAAGTAATTTGAAATATACGGATTAACTAATAATTCAACGTTTCTTGAACGACTATCGCGGGTTTCGAGGAAGAACGGTATGTTAGGACCTCCGTTAGTATTAAGTTGCTGTCTCTGATAGTTAGCAGATCCAACAATTCCTTCTTCAAGAACATAATCAAGCTTAAATGCTTCATTAGCGTAGATTGATTTGCGAAGTTTAAATACACCAATGTTTAAAACATCATCATCTTCTCTACCGTCAATGTTATAATCTGTAAGATTTTCCATTACTTCAGACACAGTATTTTGTGTACCACGTGGAGTTGCCGATAAACTGAATTGTAAAATACCTTCTGGTACAGTTGTGTAAGAACGAGTGCTAGTTTCAGCTGCATCAACCGTTTTAACATCTATAATAGAATCGAAATTAGAGTCTGGATTAATGTTAGTATTATCAGCTATACCTAAGTAGTAACCTTCAAACTGACTATTAATAGTTGTTTGAGCTTTATTAAGTACAACTAAACCAGCTCCTCCAAGATTACTTACACCTTCAAAGGAGTCTTTTGAGCCAGCAGTAGGCGACCAAGTAAAGGCAGAGCCTTCTAAAGCTGTAAAATACTCGTTTTGAGTTAGTTCAAGGTGGGTAGGCTCTCCTAATACATATGCTCCAGACAAGACATCTAAGTCTGTAGTAACTATTTGATTGGATTGAATACTGAATGAAAAAGATTCTGTTACATCATCATCATAAGGGGATGTAGTTCCAGGTGTTGCAGATGCAGTACCGGTAATCTGACCGGTTAAAGGTATTGTTAATACTGAGTTAGCAATAGCTGCTGTGTCTGTTCCGGGTGTTGTAGCACCATCAATTGCAGATTTAATGCTTGTTAAAACTGTAGCTTTTGCTGTATTAACAGCGGCAATAGTTGCTGTAACACTAGGTTGAGTAGTTGTGCCGCCATAAACGTGCATACCATCACCAGCAATGTTAAATCCAACACTTACTGGTTGACCGTTACCTCCAGTAAATGTAAATTTACTGCCTGAAAGAGCAGGTCCTGTTTGGCTAGCTAGCGAGTAGTTAAGTGAAAACTCATAAGCGCTTAAAGTACCACCACCAGCTGAGTTAGCAACTGTTCTTACTGGATAAACTAGAGCAGAATATTTAGCTCCGAAACCGTCACCGGTACCAAGGCCGTAAGGAAGTCTGGATGCATAAACATTTCCTGGAGAATTAAGCATTTCACTTATAGAGTAGTAAAAATACCTTTCTGCTGAATTAGTAGGAGTACCAAATACCTGGTCTAACTCTTGCTTAGTAGTAATTTTTAAAACTTCATCCAATGGACCTTGCTGAGCAAATCCTGTAATATAAAAATTTGTACCTATATTCTGTGGTGCAATAAGAGATAAATCCGATTCTCTTATTTCAACACCTGGTGAGGTGATAGTTCTTTGAGCCATAAAATTATTTATTTAAATTCGGCCCAAAAAACTCAAAAATCTACAATTTCAGTGTGAAGTTGTGAATAAACAAAAGTAAAACCGGATATTAATTCATCAGATTTTTGATAATCGTAATCTATTGAATCAAGAGATGTTGGAAAAGCTCCAGTATAAGTGAATTTTATTCTATCATTATTATACTCATCCTTACCTTTAATTGTAAGGTTTGTTTGATAGTCAGCAAAGTTTTTATCAACATTAATCTCTCTAGCATTATACCTACCTTCTCTTTGATCGTGTAGTAGATTTAACCAATTATATACAACCCAGTAGTTTTTATACTCGTTATCTATATTAAATTTAACACTAACTGGAGGGTATGAGTTTTTTGAATGTGATGAGAGGTATAGAGTATTACCAGCGTATCTATTTTCTACAGCCGGTACAACTATCTCAGGTACAGCTGTACCATATATTGAAAATTGTACAGAATCTGGTACTATAGTTTTATTATCATTCTTAAACTTAGAGCTAAATTTCTTTAAAATTGGTGGTACATCAAAAATTAAAAGAAACTTATCAGCTCTAGACTTATTAAGAATAGATTGAGGTGTAGCGTTTCTTGCCATGTCTATATTTATTACTGAAGGTGGGTAAACCCGTTCATTTCTAATTCAGCCATATCGTCCTCTGCTTGGCTTTCACCCATACCAAAAACAACTGGTGGTAGCATATTATTAGATCCCACCACTTCATTATCTGAATATATGGAAGTAGCATCTTCGAAGTATTGTATACCATAATCCATAGGTTCTAATACAAGAGGCTTACCCATATCGTCTAATTCTAATATCTCAAAGAAACGCTCTGTAATCTCCTTTTCTAATATGAATAGAGCATAAAGTGTTGACATTACCTTATCATCATGATAACCTTGCCTAGCTTTCCAGGTACCGTTAGGGTATCTAACGAACGATTTTAATTCTTTAAGCGTTTCTTCATCCCGAATAGTGACAGAACGCGCTTCATTAATATAATAACGCATATTAAGAACACCTTTATATTTAGTATTTGTATGCGCTATCATACCTTGCATTACTTTTCTTCTATGAGCTGCAGCATTTCCGTAAGATACTAGCTTTTCGTATCCATAATCGTTTGCTAATCTATCTACCACTTGCGCACCAGGTCCATTTCTTTCTATTAAAGCTAATGGAGATCCATAGTTACGTAATATTGAATAGACTTTATTAGTATACTCCGCTGGTGGTATCTTATTATTAGTATAGCAAGCTACTTGTCTAATATCCCTCAAATCAGTAATATCGAATATTTGTATTACAGAAGAATCAACCCCTACCCCTTCTGCTGTATCCACCCCTGCAGCATATACTCTAGATGGATCTGCTTCTTCCCAAATTTTATAATGGCCGTCATCTAGAACTATTTTAGGTTCGCAAATCTGTGTCTGCATCTTTTCGAATAATTCATCATCGATAGATGATTCACCAGAATTTATAAACTGGCAGCAGAACTCTTGTAACCAAGCATCATGCGAGCCAATAGCTTGTCTAGTATTATTTGCCCATATTTCATCTCTTCCTGGTACTTCGTCCCACAAGATTCTATCGTAAGCCCAGCCATTTTCACCAGATTCAGCACCAGAATATAGCTTATAAAATAGATTATCAGTACCGTTAGCGGTTGAACAAACAAAGACTTTAGATTTTTTAGAAGATGTAATAACAGGAAAGACTGACTTCCAAAACTCTTCTACTAAGTGAGGCTCAATAAATGCCATCTCATCAATAACAAGGCAGTTAACAGATTGACCACGAGCAGCTGTACCAGTAGTAGTTGTAATACCAATACGTGATCCATTCTCTAACGTCATAGATGTCTTAGCATATTCATTAACTGGAGATTTTAACTAGTCGGGTAGTTCCTCATAGGCTATTCTAATACGTTGGAAGATTTCTATTG
>Ga0187219_1001364_pt1 | contig 11749 bp, 4 predicted proteins | sample 13SPOviralmetaG_FD_130162 | JGI IMG/M metagenome (GOLD analysis project Ga0187219, IMG submission 130162) | Marine viral communities from the oligotrophic San Pedro Time Series (SPOT) site, San Pedro Channel, CA, USA - 13 SPOT_SRF_2010-07-21... | ecosystem: Environmental > Aquatic > Marine >... | reverse complement strand
TAGTAACACCATTCACAGACTTTATAGAAAATTTACAAACATTTATTCCTTTGACTCAAACTACAACCGTAAATAACGGTTCAGTTACGAATAATATTGGAGGTCGTACTTGGCAGACAGTAACTGATTTTACAGATACAACTAATGCTTTAGCTATTGATCCTAATTCTGTTCCAGTTAACAATACAGTAGGTGACTTTGTATCAGATTTCCAATTCTCACCATTCATGAGAGCAAGAGATGTTAAAATATTTATTGCTGGTTTAAGACCAGACACACCGCATTATTTCTATTTTGACGGTGTTGCAGTTACTGATAAAGTAAGAGCAGGCGATCCTGACTCTACAACAGCACGTGATGTTCAACCGTTCGGTGCCTTGTCCAGTACTGAAATTAGTACAGATTCAAATGGTATCTTAAGAGCGGTATTCGAATTACCAGGCAATACATTCTTCGTAGGAGAAAGAACACTAACTGTTGCAGATAGTAGTACATTCGATGATATTAAATCTGCATCTACTTCTCGCGCATCTATGGATTATCACGCTTATAATATCTCTATAGAAAAAAGCAGTTTAACAACTTCTACTAGAGTACCAGAATTCGATATTACATCGACTGTAACTACGAGAAGCGTTGCTGGTCGACCGTTTAATATCGATCCTTTAGCTCAAACTTTCTTTGTTAAAAGCGGTATGGGTAGAGGAGCAAACTCAATCTTTGCTTCAAAGATTGATTTATACTTTAAGCGTAAATCTGAAGTTAACGGCATTACTGTAATGTTAAGAGAAGTAGTAAACGGTTATCCATCATCTGCAATCTTACCTTTCTCTAAAATACATTTACCAGCAAGTGCAGTTAATGTTTCAGATGATGCTAGCGCAGTAACAACCATAGATTTCGATGCGCCTGTAAGATTAGATATAGAAAAAGAATACGCTATTGTTATCATGCCAGATGCTAACGATCCAAACTATCTAACATTTACATCAAAAGTTGGTGGTACGGACTTAACGCCTGGTGCAACGCAAGGACAAGCTGTTGTTCAAGACTGGGGTGATGGAGTTCTATTCTCATCAACAAATAACATGGCTTGGAAATCTTACCAAGACGAAGATCTTAAGTTCACGATTTATAGACATAAATTTAACTCTGCAACCGGTGCAGTTACTATGACTAATGACGATCATGAATTCTTTACGTTATCTGATTGGACTGGAAGATTTAGTGATGGAGAAGAAGTATATACTGCTCTTGCTCTTTCAGGTTCGACAAGCGCATCTGTAACAATGATTTCAGGAACTAATGTTATAAGTGGTACAGCTTTAGGAGATACTTACGCAGCTGGTGATAGAATTCTTATCACTTCTGGAGTAAATAAAGAAATATTTGAAATCGCAAGTGTTGATAGTTCAACAGAAATGACTGCGACTAAGAAAATATCTTATCAAGCTGGAGCTGGTACTGTAGGTACACCTATCATAGCTGGTACTATATCGCATTATAATCCTTTAGAAAGAAGTATAATGCATCTTGTAAAAAGTTCTGCTACTAATTCTAAAAAGTTCTTAGCTGGTCAAACTATTACAGGTTTAAGAAGTACGATAGAAGGAACGATCGGTTCAGTAGATAATATTAATCTAAGTTATGTGCAGCCTTTAATTATGAAAACAAATGATTCTACCACTAGCACAGGATTACGCGGTGTTGTAACTGACCCTGCTAATACTTCAACTAGTTATGCGTTGCCAATGCAATTTGGTGCTAAGAACACTTTTAATAAGAAGGGTGTTACAGTATTTTCAAGATCAAACGATATCGCTTTATCGAAACCATTTGAAATTGTGGTAGATATGGCAAACGCATCTTCTGAAACTACTTCGCCCGTTATTGATTTAGAAACATCTTCTTTACTTGCATATCAATATAGAGTTACAAATACTGCTGATACTACTTCTAAATATATTAGTAAAACAATTGAATTGGCAGAAGACTTAGACGCTGAAGATATGGAAGTTGTTATAACTGCGTATAAGCCATCTGGTTCTGATATTAAAGTTTATATTAAACCGCAGAATGTATATGACTCAGCATCATTTGCAAGTATACCTTGGATGGAGTTAGAAGCATTTGAAGGTGGAAGTTCATTTAGCTCAGATCTTAATTTACAAGATTATAGAGAAATCAAATATAGAGTTAAAGCTGCAAATCAAAATGGCGGAGTTATAGAATATACAAGTACAGGTGGAACTTTCTTAGGATATAGAAAGTTTGCTATACGTATAGATATGCTTTCACCAGATATTGCAAAAGTACCAACTCTTAGGGATATGAGAGCGTTAGCTTTGACATGATAAATCAGGGGTTAATTAGGGACAAAACGCGAGCAATTTTAAATACCGATGCCGCGGCTTTAAATAAATATAAGCAAGAACGAGCATTGCATAGAAAAGTAAATAACCTAAGCAAAGAAATTGATGATATTAAAAGTCTATTATTACAAGTTACAGATAGACTAGATAAGATAGAGAAGTAGAGATGGCAAAACCTAATATTCAAAACATTACCACTACACAAACATTTCAAAATTGGTTTGATAAAACCAACGAGATGGTAGATCTTATGCGATCATCCGTTATAACAGCAACAGCTTTAGGAGATTCTACAACTGGAGATGCTTCATTAGCCGGTGACTTTACAGCAAATAATATATTTGCCGATACATTGTTAAAATCAGATACTATTGAATCTTTTTCTAGCAATAACAGAATTGATCTAAACTCACCAATAAAAATAAACGGTAGTTCTAAACAAGTTGCTATATTTAATTTTAATACTGGAGCACAAACTAGATATACAGATGGAACATTATCTTGGGATATGGGCATTAATAACTCTAGTGACGGTGATTTTGTTATCGATACTGGTTCAGGTGATGTTAAATTTAAATTATCGACTGCAGGTACCTTAGATATTATTAATTTAAACGTATCAGGAAGTACAAATATAACAGGAGATATTGATCTTGACGGTACTTTTACAGGAAATGTAAGTGCAAATACTATATCATTTGTTACTGCAACTGGCGGAACATTTACTGGTGATCATGTTGGTGATATTTACGCTTCAAACGGTTCGACTAAAGTATTCGAAAACGGAAATGGTACTGCTGCTGGTGTAGCTCAATTTACAGGTAACGTTCAAGGTACTGTATCAAGTTTAACAAACCATTATACAGACGCGCTAGCTGAAAAGCCTGCCAATTTAGGTGGACCAACAAATTTATGGTATACTGATACTAGAGCTAGATCCTCGATTTCAGCAGGAACTGGTATGTCTTACGACTCATCTACAGGAGAATTTTCTATTGGTCAAACAGTAGCTACAACTTCAGATGTTACATTCGGTGGCGTTAGTGTTGATGGTTCTATTGTTGCAACTGGTAATATTACTGCTTATGGCACTGTATCAGATATCACAATGAAAGAAAACATTACACCAATTGATAATGCTTTAGAAAAAGTACAACAATTAGGCGGCTACTTGTTTAATTATAAAGGTGATGATACACAAATGAGCGGTGTTATGGCTCAAGAAATTAAAGATGTAGTTCCAGGTATTGTCTACGAAATAGAAGACCCAAATACAAAAGAAACAGTTTATGCTGTAAGGCACGGAAATCTGGTTGGTCTACTAATCGAAGCCATTAAGGAATTAACTGAAAAAGTAGGCAAATAATATGGCTATCAAGGCTTCTGGCACTTTATCGATACAAGATATTGTTGATGAATTTGGAGGTACCGAACCTCATAGTTTAAACGAATATTATCGTGGTGGTGATAATGTATCTAACAACTCATATAATCAAAACATTCCTACAAACGGTGAAATATCGGTAGGAGATTTTTATAGTGCAAGAGCCTCAGTTCAGTTTGCAATATTAGCATACGGCGGCGGAGGCGGTGGAGGTAACGGCTTTGCAGATGGTACTGGATCAGGAAGAACTTATAACGGTAAAAGTTCTGGTATTATGTCAGAAGAAGTATATAATCAATATCGCGATGATAACATTTTAGCAACTGTAAGTGTTCCTTCGTCAAAATATCTCGCTGAGGCAATTGCTAATGGTGGAGCTGGAGGATTTATAGCAAACAGTAACGGAACTTCTGCTGGTTTTTCAGGTGGAGGTACAGAATTCGGAGAAGGTGGTGCAGGCGGTGTTGTTAATAATATAGGTGGAGATGCACCTTGGGGACATTGGGGCGCAGGAGGTGGCGGAGCTGGTGGAGATAACGGTTCTGGATCGTATCTTGGTTATAACAACGATAGTCCTGGTGAAGCCGGTACTGGAGGAGGTCAGGGTAGTAGCGTTACTATAAGTTTAGATTTAGTTGCTGGCGTAAAGTATTATGTAATGATCGGAGGCGGTGGTCAAAACGGTATAGGCGGAAACTATGCGGGTGGAGACGGAAATCCAGGCGCATTATTATATAGAATTAATAGTGACGAAATGCCTCAATTTGTAGGAGCGGGTAACAACGCTGACGGCATAATCGCTCCAGAAGAAGAGACTGGAACTGAAGCGCTTAGAATAAAAAATCACGTTTTTGAAATTGTATTAACAAATAGTGGTGATATCACTACTACAAAAGTGTTGTGAGGAATAAGATATGGATATGAAAAAATTTAAAGGCTTTTATCCATCTTTAGATAGAGCTTTAGATATTGTTCCGAATAATATGATACATTCTCTTGTTTTTACAAGAAGAGAAAATTCATTTACTGCTGCTCTTATCATGCATTACAGAGGTAATGAATATAGAGAAAAGTTTGAAGAACTAATTAATTATGATCTCGGAGCAGATTGGTATAAAGCAGCTTATAGAATTAACGTTGCATTTATGTGTGTAGACTTAGAAAGTATTGATACAGAATCATTAAGAGTTTATAAAAACCAACCACAAAATATCCCTACTGGAATAGAAGCTACAGATGATGTAGAAGATTGGCATGAAAATTTAGGTTATTATATTAACACTAAAACTAATGAAGTTTTAGGAACTAAACACTACATAAGAAGTTCGCGAGATCGCTGTTACAAAATTGATTATTATGACAAATCTGGCAATAAAATAAAAGAAGATCAAAGAGAAGTTATAGGCGAATATGAAGACTGGAACGGTCCTAAAGAAATCTATAATATTGCGGTAGAAGCTGGTGTCTCAACTGGGTTTGCTAAGAAAGTAAACAAAGATCAAGGCTATTTTATTGTTCACCAGGACTAACATCCTCAGCCAGATTTATATAAATAAAAGAAATTAGATTTAAAAAGGTACTCGAGAATGTCGTTGATTTCAGAACTAGGTCCGATAAAAGGCGCTAATACAAGATCCGAGGACTTGTTTGTCATTGTTAACTTGATCCAAGGTGATGACGGAACGAAAAACATCACACGAAAAGAGCTGGTCCAAGCTCTTCAGTATGAACTATTCAATAGAATAACTATTACTGGCGGGACGATATCAAACGTTACGATGTCTTCTTCGACTCTTAACACAGTTATTATCAATGACTCAGCATATAATAACGGAACGATTACAGGTTCAGCACTAAGCTCTGTATCTATTATTAATTCTACAGCAAATAATCTTACTATTACGAGCTCAGATTTCTCTGATGGAACTGGTAATAATAATATCTTTACCAATACTACTTTAATTGACTCAGACATCCTTGATAGTGATGCCAACAATATGTTAATTGATAACTCTGATTTCTCTAATGGAACAGGCAATAATAACGTATTTACAAATTCACGTATCGATAATTCTGATTTTGCGAATGTTGCAATTGAAGGTGGTACTGCTAATAATCTAACTCTTACGAATGTTATCATCGACGAAATCGTTCTTGAAGACGCGTTGATGTCAAACTCAGTAATCATTACTACTGACTTTAGTAATGGTACAATTCGTGACACAGCAATTTCTGGTAATACAACTATCGTTGACGCTGATTTCTCTAATGGCGACATTCGCGACACAGACTTAGATAATGTTGATATTACAAACTCTCGTTTTTCAAATGGTCAAATTTGGGATACAACTGTAAGCAACTCAACTATTATTGACACGACTGCAAACAACATTGTAATGACATCTTCAATCATATCAAGTTCTGCACTTAATGATAGTACTGCTAACAATGTTAACATTACAAACTCAGACTTCTCTGATGGAACTGGTAACAATAACATCTTTACCAATACTACTATTCAAGATGGTACACTTGCTAATAACGTTATTACCAACTCATCATTCCAAGGTACACTTGATAATGTAACTGCTCAGAATATGACAATCACAAGTTCTTCTACTGAAGGACTTGGTCAACAAAAATCAGTTATTGAAAATTCAGAATTTAAAGATGGTACTGTATCTAATTCATCAATCGAGGAAAGCACTCTTGTTGATTTTGATATGGATATTACCAGAACATTCGAGCCTATGCTTGATGAAGATAGTTACTTTGCTCTAAAGAACGTCAAAACTGGCGATACAGAGAAAATGACTTATCGTCAACTTTACAACGAATTCTCAAAGAAAACAGAAAAATCTCTTAAAGTACACGTTGCTTCGGACGGTAACGATGATTATCCTGGTACAATTCTACAACCAGTTCGTACATTAAAACGTGCTGAGAAAATTGCTTTAGAAAAAGCTGGCGGATCTTATAATCGTAACGCAATTAATGATGCAGTTCACATTTCAGTAGGTCCAGGTACTTATTATGTAGATGAGCCTGTCATGTTGCCAGATGATTGTTCTATGACATCAACTGCTGGTCAGTACGCTACTGTAATTCAGAAAAAGCCAGGTTGGGAAAGAACAAACGGTATCTTAGTTGGATCTGGTTGTTACGTCCAAGGTTTCTCTTATATGAACTTTGAGGTAGATAACTTTGACCAACCTGAAGGTGGTTTTGCTATCGCTTATAGACCGGGTGCTCTACTAAGACGTTCACCATATCTTCGTGACTCTACTCAGCTTTCAAACTTTAATAGACTTGACGTTGAACCTCCGTTAAATCCGTTTAACTCAAAAGGTACCATCCTTGATTTAGGTCAGGAATTCTATTTAGTTGCAGGTCACTCTGCTCAATCGCAATTTGAAGTTGATGATGAAGTAACATTCTCATCTGGTGCAACGGGTTATGTTTCATATATTGACGATATTGATTCAGATAGACAAATATATGTTCGTAATCTTAAAGGTAATGTTGAAGTTGGAGATATTTTATACGCACAACGTGGTGGTACAGGTACTATCGAGTCAATCGGAATTGATGATTTCCCTAACAGACTAGTTGGTCGTGGCGGTGGTTGTCTACTCGCAGACAGAGCACAACTTGATACAGACTCACTATATACATACGTATTATGTTTTGGTTTCACACCTCGTACTCAAAACGGTACAGGATACGTTGCTAAAAACGGTGCTGGTGTTAACGGTATTGGTTCATTGTCAATCTTTACACGTCAGGCATTCTTTGCTCTTGACGGTGGTCAAATGACATTGAACAACTCAGGTTCACAGTTTGGTGACATCTCAATGAGAGCAAGAGGCAGTACGGTTATTATTAGACCTGCAGAAGCCACTGAAGCCAACTTAACAGCAAACTCTGCATTCGCTGACGTAATCGAAGAAAATAAACAAGAAATAGTAGATGATATGGTTTATCATCTTACAACTCCTGTTGCAAGCGGCGGTTTGGGTTATCAAGGTTATAACGCTGATAAATGCTTTAGAGATACTGGTATTATTGTTGATAATACAGGTTATGACATTGCAACAAACGGAAACTATTGGGGAAGATTAAACGGTATATCTTACCGTTCACCGATTTCATATCTTGTTGTTGACGAACAATTAACAGAAACTACTGGTTCTATCGAACACCTTAAAGACTCAATGACTAGCTCAGATGGCGGCATCTTCGGATACGCAAGTTCTACAGTTAAAGCAAGAATTGATACTTCTTTAAATGAAACTCTTAATATTTTACAAAACGGAGAAGAAGCTGCTAATCCTATTATCTTCGCTGATACAGGAAAATCAGATCAAACAGCGGCTCGCGAAGTAGTACAAGTAAACAGAGATTTAATCATTAACGAATTCGTAGATTGGATCGACAACAACGACGAGTTTTATGCTTATGACAGTGTAAAATGCGAACGCGATGTTCAAGAGTATATCTTACCAGCAGTAAAATATGATATGATGCTTGATACTAACTATAATGCTGTAACATCAGGTTTAGCTTATTATGTTAATACTGCAAGAACAAGTTTAGAAAATCAAAGAAATGAAACAGTTGCTTCATTTAAAAGATTACGTAAAACTACTGATGAATTAATTCAGGCCAATTCTGCTCCTGCTGCTCAAGATGCTTATGATGCATTCAGCGTAATCATTGACTCAATTTCTAATGTTGGTGATAAGTACACACCAACTAAGGCAACATACGATCCGACAACTGGTGCGATGGTTATCACTATTGGTACTCACGACTTAACAGTTGGACGTTACGTTAACCTTGCTGAAGAATCATTTACGTTCACATGTTCAAGCGATAACTTTAAAACAAAAATTAGCCATCCACGTAAATCAGAAAAGGCTTACTTAGCTGCGCTTCCAATCGTTGCGGTATCAGCAAAAACTATTACGGTTAACCCTGGATTAACAGCTGCTAACTTCGAACACAGATTTGTTGAAGCATCTGATAACGCTGTATCAGTAATCGGCGAAGCTATTACATTCAGTGATAACGCTGCAATCTCTGCAGATAAACGCAATGCTCGTAAACATCTTCAAGCTAATAAAGAATACGTACAAGATTATATGATGCAATGGGCTGACGATGAATTCTATTTCTATGATAGCAAAAAATGCCATAGAGATACAGAAGAATATATTTTACCAGCTGTTCAAAGAGATATGATCCTTGGTACAAACTATAACGCAATCCAAACTGGTGCTGCATATCGTACTAAATCAGGCGAAGTTAGTGTTACAGATCAATTGGTAGAAACAGTAGGATCTATTGATTATTTAAAATCAAGAGCTGCTATGTTTATTGGTGATAACTCAATTGCTGTTGATAGATCTAATGACTCATTCGATGAAATGAAAAGATTACTTAATAACAATGGTAAGAAATACACACCAACCAATGCATCTTACGATCCTGCAACAGGTTCTATAGACTTAACTATTGGTTTACACGATTTTGATATCGGTGATGAAATTTATATCGAACCACATAGTTTAGTGTTTACATGCGCACTCGATGGCAATGCAACTAAGCATGCTTATCCTGCTACTCAGTTCTTAAACTTTACACCAACTGATGCAACATACAGTGTAGCTTCTGGAGAGTTTAGTGCAACTATTGGAACTCACACTCTTAAAGTTGGCGATAAAGTTGAATTTAAACCAAATTCTATTGTATTCACTTGCGAGCTTGACAACGACATAACAAACCACCCTGCACCTGAATCACATCACCCGTTCTATAAGAAACAAATTACTATCACAAAAGTAGATGCTACTAAAATTTATATGAATGTTGGTGGAATTGTTGACGGTGGTGGTGTTCATACATTTGTATCTGCGGCAGATAACGCGATACAGGCCGAGAAAATACATCCTATATACAAAAAGCCTGTTACTATTTCAGCAAGGACCGGTACAACGATTACTGTTAATGTTGGTGAGTCAAGTGATACATCAGTTCATACATTTGTATCTGCAACAACTAATGCAATTCGTGAAGCAGGAATGTGGACAGGAACATTTACTCCACAAACAGCTACATATGATCCTATATCAGGTGATATGGAAATCACAATTGGTCAGCATGATTTACCAGTTGGTAAATGGATACAAATCGCGCCTGAGTCAATGGTGTTTAGTTGTGATGTTGGCGGTGTAACAGGAACAGATGCTGCTCCGTTATACGATCACCCAGCATATAAAGAACCAGTTAGAGTAAAAGATGTTACTGCCAATACTATTACAGTAAATGTAGGTAATGCAAACGGACATGCAAATAACCACACATTTGTAAGCGCAACTGCAGACTGTATCGATGCTAACGCATTATACTTCTCAGATCCTGCTAAAGTATTAAAAGCCTATACTCCAACAACTGCTACATACGATCCAGTAACTGGAGAATTTGTAGTTACTCTTCCAGCACACGATCTTACTACTGATGACCATATCGAGCTACAACCACAAAGCTTCGTATTTAGTTGTGCTGCAAACGGTGGAGGTAATGATTATTCACCACGTATTGGAGACTTTGCATATAAGTTACCATTAAAAATTAGCGCAGTAACTACAAATACAGTAACGGTTAATGTTGGAAATGCTGGAACAAATACAGACGTGCATACATTTGTAAGCGCTGACGAAGGAGCAGTTATTAAAGTTGCAGGTTCTCAGCAAGGTGTATACGCATCTAGAAAATTACAGAAAAACAAAGCATATTTACAAGCAGAAGTTGCTGCTTACTTGGATACAAACTATTTCATCTACGATAAAGATAAATGTTCAAGAGATACAGGTTTAATTTTAGATGCAGTTGCTAGAGATATTCTAACAGACTCAACTGTTAACGCTTACTATGTAGGTAAAGGTTACACGATTGGTACAGTAGGTGCCAACGCAGTAATTAACGAACAATTAACTCAAACAGTTGGAGCTATCACTTGGCTAAAAGGTAAAATTGCAACTGAAGTATTAACAGATGCGACAGCGATCACAAGATCGAATGCAGCGTTTGATACTGTTATTGATATTATGACAAACGGTATCGGTGGTGCTGCTTTACCAATATACGGTGACTTAACAATTTCACCAGAACATCGTCAAGCAGGTAAAGCAATACTTACTAACAAAGCGTTTATCCAAAAAGAAATCATCGCGTTTATCACAGCTAACTATCCAAACTTCGTATATAACACAGCTGCATGCGAAAGAGATATGGGTATCTTCGTTGACCTAACCGCATGGGATGTACAAAACGGCTCGAATGCTTTAAGTGCAACTAACTCGAAACTATACTTTGAAAACGCTATCCCAGTATTAGACGATGAGGAAGTTGTTCCAACATCGGAAGCATTCTTCTTCGCATCAGATCTAGTTGGTCAAATTGTTAGAAACGAAGTTGTTACTCCACTTCAAGGTGTTGAAACTCAAACTATTGTTGAAACAACAACATATACTCCAACAACTGCAACATACGATCCTGCTAATGGCGACTTCGTAATGACTATGCCTGGACATACTGTTTCTCTTAACGACAGAGTTACACTAGAACCAAATAGCTTTACATTCACATGTGCAATGGACGGTGACGATGCTGCTAAAACTTATCCTCGTGCAGGACTTGATCCATACGCGTTAAAAACATATTTAGTTAAAGAAGTAACATCAAGCACAGTTACATTAGATGCTGCGGCTTCTGGTCCTAACAAATACTTTACACCAACAGCCGCTGTTTATGACGCGGCATCAGGCATAATGGAAGTTACAGTTGGACAACACGGCTTAAGAGTCGGTAACGGTGTTGTTCTAGAAAATAACTCTTTCACATTTACATGTGATCAAGATAGTAACGCAACACAACATACATATCCAAGAGTTGGTGATCCATTAACTGGCAAATCATTAACAATTACTGC
>Ga0187219_1001361_pt1 | contig 11755 bp, 17 predicted proteins | sample 13SPOviralmetaG_FD_130162 | JGI IMG/M metagenome (GOLD analysis project Ga0187219, IMG submission 130162) | Marine viral communities from the oligotrophic San Pedro Time Series (SPOT) site, San Pedro Channel, CA, USA - 13 SPOT_SRF_2010-07-21... | ecosystem: Environmental > Aquatic > Marine >... | reverse complement strand
CAACAACAACGGTTTGATTCTTATGATAGTCATCTCCTTTCACGCACTGCTCTATCAAAAACCTATATTTTTCGAGAATATACCCATCCATATGGGTGGCGATTGAGTCAAGCAAGCCGTAGGCGTAGCCTTGACGATTGAGCAAACCCCTATTTCTGACGTAATTTCGCTGATTACATGTGCGTTTTTGGCGTAATTTCGCTGATTCATGCGTTAGGGTACATTTGATAAGCCAAAAAAAAAGCCCCATCCCGTGAGGGATGAGGCGTGTGAGGGTGAAACGACCACGTGAGAAACTACGGCAGGGGAAACCAAAACTCACATGGCCGTTTCAGAAGATTCTGATAAGTCACACCTATGAGCCGAAGCCCATAGGGTGATTGTGTATTACTGAACTATACGTGGGTACACATTTATTCTTGTAGTGCGACCATTGCAGATACGTACGATGTAATTTTCTCCGTATCAGCACCGAACATTTGGATGCCTTGTTTCACAAGGTCTTCATATGCAAAGACAGGGGTAGGTGTATCTACAATAGGTGCATTCACAGTATTATCTGGGGCACGACCCATGTTGATAAGTCCATTATTACGAGCATAGATGAAGGCAACAAATCCAATGCAATCGTCTAGTGTATCGGCAGGGATAAGGAAATTTTGATTCCTTGCCCAAGCAATAGCGTCTTTACGAGTACCTTCGGAGTCAGCAGTTCTACCTGTACCCCAATGGTAAGCCACTTTCACATCAGCCATTTTCTCAGCGTGTGGTCTAGCATTCTTAGGAGTACGTGTAACTTTTCTGTATGCTAAACCTGCACCGAATGACGCACCACTTAGGCCATATGCCATTAGGTTAATCTTACGTGGGTTTTGCCCACCTACTTGGTATGGTATATTCATCAATGCACTGGTGGATTTACCACGTAGTTTAGCAGGGCCAATTATCACAGGTAGATTACCTATTTCATTACCGTATGCATCTTCTTTGGAGGCAGTTCGTATTACGGTTGTTGCTTTATCCGCATCCCTAGATAGGTTACTTGCCCATGTATTTAGGTACACTTGTGCCTGTTCGTAGGTTATCACAGCAGGGGTAGGTGCTTTACATATCACAGGGTAATCGACTGTATCACAATCGAAGTGCTCGTTACGTAGCACTTGACCCGCCTTAAGGGATGACAACCCCTTCACGAGAGAGCCATAAGCACCCTCATAGGAAGACACTTTACCGTCCTCATTCATCTTTACATTCATCTTCTTCTCAGTCTGTTTTGACATGGTAAAGATATATTCTGTTCTTTTATATACTGAAGTGGATTTTTGATAGGACTTGTCCATTTTTTTTGACTGGTAACGGTACTTTTTTGATGACGTTTTACGTAACCCTAAGCACGTAGTGGGATTGACCTACGGTGTTAAGAGGCGGGTATATGATACCCCTACCATATGGGTGGGAAGTTCCAACATTGGGATTGGGTTGTTGGCGTTTGCTTGAAGCAAATGTAGCATCACGCTGTTGTTGAAGTGTTGTTGGAAGGTTGGGGGTATCAGGCGACCCACCAACAACAAGACCTCAACACCAACAGCATCACGCTCGGTGTGGTGTTGTTGTTGGCACGTAACCCTAGCATCACGCTGGGTTTTGCGTCACGCTCGCTCCACCAACAACCCTCCAAAACGACGTAATTTCGCTGATTTAGCGTCACGCTAAGGCGGAGTAATACGTAACCCGTAGCCACGTAACCCTCTTTTAACCACATACAACGCTGTGAAAAAATTTCAGTGAGAGCGAAAAACATAGCGGAAACGCACTTTTTAAAAAAATTTTTTGTAAATTATTGTTGTTGGGAGTCGGTTGTTGCCCCAAAACATTATTTCCCGCTATGTTAATATCCAAACACTAGGTCGGATAGTATGTTATGAGCAGCGGCGTTGATAGAAACATTGTTGCTACTAGTAAGCAGTATCTTAATGCGACTCAGAGTATTTATTTGAAGCAGCAATTTGATATTGATGCAGAGAGTAAGGATTTTAGGGGGTTGTTGAAGGCTAAGAGGTCGGGTGAATATTCTACGCCTGACCATATGAGGACGAATCCGTTTGCAGATGCTAGGCCAACGCCGGAAGAAATGAAAAGAAGGAAAATAGAAATGGCTATGATGAATGAGCCTAGCCCGGATATGATGAAAAGTATACAGAAGTCTTACAAAGATTTGATGGAAAAAGGTGCACCTGCTCCTTCTTATCATCAAGGAAAAAATCGAGGAATTGAAAATGCAGAAAAAACCGGGCCACGATTTGATGCAGCGAGACAACAAAATATATACAGAGATTATTCAGCCCCAATGCCAGTAAACCAATCTATGTCGCAGGATTATTACAAAACTGACCCTATTACTCCCGAAACTCCGGGTTATGACCCTTACAAGCCGCCTGAATTTCAACCAAATGCTAAACCTGAAAGAAAATTAGTAACTGCTACCCCTGATAATCCGGGTACTACCGCAGGGGTTAGCCAAAATACGATGTATGGGAATAAAATAGTTCAAAGAATGCCTAGACCCGATGCAGGACAGGAAGATTCATTCGGAAGTCGTGGGTATCAAGAGGGCATGGATAATTCCGCTTTCCAACCTAATACAAATTTTAGTGTAAACCAACAACCACAACAACAACCGGGCTTTTTTGGTAGAATGGCTAATAGATTCATGGGTAGAAATCAACAACAGCAACAAGGTCAAGTCCAAACAGGTGAGCCTATGGATTTAGCATTCAGATTATTAAAAGGTAATAAAGATAAATGCCCTAAGTGTGGTACTCCGTTTATGTACCCTTCTATTCCAATGTGTACTAAGTGTGGTTATGCGTCAGAGGATATGCTGATGACTGAAGAAGACCATGCACATCTGGAAGAAGTATATGGTCGTAGTTTTAGGTGAGTGAAATGAGTGATAAAAAGAAACCTGCGATGGCTCTTGTGATTTCTGTTGGGCCGAAGATGCCAAAAAAACCTATTGATACAGCAACTCCTGACAAAATGAAAAAATATGGTTCTATGAAGAAAGCATGGGGTGTTTTGAAAGAAAACATGGAAGTTGCTGTGTGTAAAGATTGTTCCGGTGAAGGTAAAATCCCATTTAACCAACGCCTAGCAAGAGGAGTTTTTGACCCTAATCCAGAAGCAGGACAAATAGGAGACCCATGCCCATCATGCGGGGGTAGTGGAAATGCCCCTATAAGCGACCCTGCTTTCGCAGCAATGCAACAAAAATTAACTGGTGAACCTATGAATTTGGCTTTCAGATTAATCAAAGCCCCTAATCTTCCAGATGCACATAGTTCTGAACTATACGACAAACTAATGAGTTTACAACAACCTAGTAAACCTAATTTGATGAATAGACGAGACGCACCGCCGCCACCGAACTTTTATGAAGAACAAAAAGCAGCACTTGCCCCATCACCATCACCACCAGTACCACCAGTACCACCAGTACCAAATATATATGCCCGACAACCAAATATTCCACCAACAACAATACAACAAAAATTAAAATTAACTGGTGAGCCGATGGATTTAGCATTTAGATTACTCAAAGAGTCTATTGACCCTAAAAAATTAGCAGAGATGAGAGCAGCGAGAGATGCCGCTAGAAGACAAATGGGTCAACCAAATCCCGACAGAGGCGGAGACGTTGAACCAATTTGATTCTGTTTGGTCTTTTTTGAAGGCCGATAAAGATGCAGAAATAATGGCTGAAATTCAAAGGCAAATAGCCGAGTTTCAAAATAAAGAAAAAGGTGCAAGTAGTGTTAACCCAAGTCAAAGCGACATTAAACCAAGTGAAAGAAAACTTGCTTTTCCTAGAAAACGTAGTAGAAAACATTCCATACCAATAAGACAAGATGAATCAAATGAAGATTTTAAATTAGGACCTTCGTTTAGAGAAAGGACTGATGAATCACAAGGCTCGCAAATGCAAATAGATGAACAACAGCAACAAGCGGTTGAAAGATTAAAAAATAAATTAAAAAGAAAAAATGAAGTTGCAGTCAGGCGTACTGGTAGTGGTGGATATGCTGATGATGAACATAAGGAAAATGTTAGAGCAGACTGGTTGGATTCAATGTCTGATGATGAAAGACAAAGATTTGCAGAACATGAAGAAGATTTCAACACTATGGCTATACTAGCAGAAATGAAGAGACAAGGTGCTGTTGATGAAAATTCGTTAGGTATGTATGGTGAAGATACCGCTAAAGGTGCTATGTTGTTGGCTACACCAGAATCTGAGCGTGATGAAAATTGGCATAACGAATTAAAAAATCATAAAATGGCTAGTGCTGTGCACAATGATGAGTTAGATAATTCGTTTGATGGTTATGATGAAGTTTCAGATGTTGGTGTGATTGATAGTAACAAACAAATGGCTGAAAGAGAATATGGCTACAAAGAACAAGAAGATAAAGATGAAGAAGACAATGGGGATGATTTAATTCCAGACGATTATGTGATGCCCGGTTCATTAGTTGCAGTGCAAAATGAAAAGAAGGAACAAGAAAAAAATACCTTACAGTCTGAAATAGAACGGCAAATTGCAGAATATAATAAAAATATGGTAGGGGTTACAAATAAACCTCAATTTACAGAAGAAGACTACGATGCAGGTAATTAACAGTAACAGTATATAAAGCACAAGTTTTATTTACACACTACGTGTAGCATATATACAGATGAGTGCGAGCCAAAGAGCGTTTGATGATGCTTGGTTGATGTTAAAGTCACAGCCTGTAGGAATATCATTTACTAAATCTCAAAGAGATAAAATTGTTTATACAATTGTTAAGATGATGCAGAGTGATAATCCTGAAATGGTAAGAAAAGCCACAGAATTGTACAGTCTTTACAACAATTCTTACGATATTACTCTTAATTAAATCCGGTAGTTGTATTACCAGTGCGAGCATTTGATTTTGCTGCTTCTCTCATATCATTTTGCATCTGCATGTTTTGTTGAGCGTCTTTCTGTCTGTTCTCATCTAATTTTTGTTTAACTTTTTGAGCATTCTGTACCATCGGGTTTTCTGCAACAGCGTCTAGTTTTTCTTTCCCTTCTAATAATTTAGAACCGAGATTGCCTCCTGCTGCTAAACCACGACCAGCACCTGCTACTAAACCACGAGCAGCACCTGCCGCTAAACCGACTAATGGTAGAAATTTTAAGAAAGTCCATGCTTCCTCAAATGGGTCAGCCATAATAAGCGGAGGAAGGGGAAGGTAAAAATGCTGTCGCCTTTCGTAAGACCTATCATGTACGTAGGTGTTATACAGAAAGCACCCGTAGATTTTTCTACTTATCGTCAAGAACAAGATAATGGAAGAACAATTCATACTGTTGATGCTTTTGAAAAACCAAGTGAAGCAAACGAATACACTTCCCCTGATTATCAACTAAGAGCAGAAACAGAAGGTTTAGGTAGCAAAAGACCTTTTGCACAGGTTGTTGCAGGAAAAGCAGGTAGAACACCAATAGGTACAAATACACAAGACCAAAGTTTTGGAGAGTCTACTAATATTAGAGGTAAGGCTACTTTTAGTAGAGTACCTGCAAGGGAAGATTTCAAATTAGATGATGAAAAAGCGGGAAATTTAGCAGCAGATAACGTTTATGTTGATGAAGAAGATAGAAGAAGAGGTGTTGGTTCTGACATGTATGATGTTATGACATTTATAGGAGGAGAAAAAAATATGAATTTAGTTCCATCTGAAAATCAAACCGCTGATGGAAAGATATTTTGGGATAAAAGTGGTCAAGACGGTCAATGGAGAATTATTAGAAGTGAACCTATGAATATAACTTTACAATTATTGAAAGCGAAAAGTTACATTCAAGACAGACCAAAACGGCTTGCACAAGCCAAAGATCAACGTCATAGCCGAAAAGTTAAGAACGCACGTACGCAACACAAGTACAAACGTAATTTGGCTCGTGGGGCAATTAGACCAAAAATGAGAACACAAACCGGATTAATTAGAGTAACAAGGAGTAGATAGTATGAACCCAATAGAAGCAGCATTTTCTTTTCTGAAAGGAGAAGGTGGACCAATGAGAGATTTGATGAATAACCCGGCAGACCCTCAAAGTGATTTAGTATCGGGTGATGATGAAAAATTACAACAGGCATATGATGAAGCACATAAAGAAATAGATACTCATCATAAAAAGAAACAGACTGCTCAAAAGAAAAGAGATGAAATGAATCATCGTAATTCTAAGAAAGATGTTGATAAATTTTATGAAGATAATCACCCTGATTTCTTTAGCAGTTTAACTAAACCCGAATTAGATTAAGTGATTATGATGAACCCGTTTGACGTTGCTTTTGAATTTATTAAAGCACCGTATACGTCTTTTGATGTTACAGGTAACAGGGCTGATGAATCAGGACCATTTCTTGAAGATGAATCTTATAACAAACTTCACATGTTAAATGCACAAGCGTCAATACTTGCACAAGACCCCGCCATAGCAGTTCATTCTAGTTTTGGTCAATACGCTACAGGTGTACATGGTGCGTCGCATGAAACTACTGAAAAAGAAAATCAATATACAGGTAGAACAGAATATACTGGTGTAAATTATGGATTACCTTACCATAGAATTGTTACAAATGGTAAAATGCAAACAGATACACTCGATAAATTACGAGCATTAGGTTCTACTGCTGATAGAGAACACGGTTTCAGCGTTCATATAAAACGTTTATCAAATGTTTATCACGATGGGGAAGATTGGAAACACGACAATACAGGAGACCGTGGACATTACCAATATTCAATTTCACCAACTGAAAGTAGGTTGAATGAAATTGCTGATAGTCCAGCAGTTGCACAACAAGCACAAGGACATGATTTATTTCATAATGATATTAGTAAAAGAACAGAAGAAGAAAAAATGCATAGAGATTGGTGGAGTATGGATAATCGTGAAGCCCAGAAAAAAATGCTTTTCAATGGTAGTAAGAATCCATATATTTTTACCGAAAAACAAAGAAATACACCCGGATTCGATATACATGACCCTGAAAATCATCCTAAAAATATGCATCAAGCAAGAAGAATAGATGCTAATCATTTTAATGACGAATTACCTTTAGGTATGAATATGGGTGAAACTGCTAGAATGATATCTAAAAAAGGTAAAGCAGGTCATAAATATGGAAAGCATCTAACCAATTCAGAATATAAAAGAATGACATTCGCAGCAAACAATCATCATTTACCCGGTATGGCTAAAGAGTTGGATACTTTATTAAAAATAGCGAAATTTAATAAACAAAGACAATGGGAAAAAATGTATCTAAAAGAAAATCCTCAATACACTAATATGAGTGAAGAAGATTTAAACCAACAATATATTCGTCAGTTGAGCCTACCTGAGCAAAAAGAAGAACTTGAACGATTGAATGAACAAGAAAAGAAGAAAGAAAATCCAATTAATCAATCCGATACATTAGTAGCAAATCGAAAACGGGAAGCAGCGAAAGAAGAAGCGGAAGAAGAAAGACAAAGAGCAGCGGAAGAAGCAAAACGATTTAAAAGAATTATTAATAATCAAAATAGACCAAGAAATAAAAGAAAGGGTAAGATGAGTGCTAAAGAAAGAAGACAATCCGCTTGGAAAAAAAAGAAAAGCGAACCAATGAACATAGCCTTCCAATTACTAAAAGCACCAGTCATGCCGGGTAGGGCTGGCTTCCCTGAAGATGACCCTGATTATCTCTCTCCTAACGACCAAATGTGGAATGATGAAGCGGATAAAGACCTTGAGGAAAAAACAAATGCACTTTGGAAATATGCGGAAGCAAATGGAATAGACCCCGAATTGATGTTCGATACTTGGCATGATAGAGCATCATTTGTTGAAGGACTTGACTATGATGGAGGTAAACCCGATACTGGTGAAATGAAGTTTAGAGCACACGCAGTAGACCCTTCAGAGTGGAAGAAACTAGCCAGCGAACCAATGAACATAGCCTTCCAATTACTGAAAGAACGTAAGTCACCTGAAGCGTTTGCTAACAAAAAGAAATACGATAGCGAATATCAAAAAACACCAAAACGTGTAAAATATCGTGAGCAATTAAATGCGGAGCGTAGAAAAAGAGGAATATACGGTAAAGGTGGGAAAGATGTAAGCCACACACAAGGTGGGAAATTAACATTAGAAAGTGTACATGCTAATAGAGCAAGACACTTTAAGAATAAGGGTACGCTTAGGAGAGTGAAATGAAGCAAACTCTACCCTTGCGAAAAATAAAAACGAGTAGTAGATTTGATTGGTGGAAGTGTAAATTAATATGAGTTGTGAATGCGGTCATTGCGTCGGTATGAATGGAGCATGGGATATGCTTGAGAAAAAACTTTGTCCGGCTGGTAAAGCAGCAGCAAAAAGAAAATTCGCAGTTTATCCTTCTGCATATGCTAATGGTTGGGCTGTTCAATATTGTCGTGGTAAGTTTAAGGGGAAGAAAAAGAAATGAAACTGAAAAAAGATAAATGTTGTTGTGGTGGCACTAGTAAAACACCATGTGTTTGCATGATACAAGGTAATCAATGTTCAGCATCTTCTCCAAAATGTCCTTGCTACGCATTGATAGATAAACAAAAGAACATTAAGAAAATGGTAGGAATAGTATGACACGTTGTACTTGCCACGATACTTTAATTGTTAAAAACCTAAACCGTTGGTTTAAGGAAAAATGGGTAGATGTTTCAAGAAAAGATAAGGATGGTAAACACCCAGAATGTGGTAGGTCAAAAGCAAAACTAAGTGGTAAAGGTTATCCTAAATGTAGACCGTCAGTTAAAGTATCAAGTAAAACGCCTAAGACTTCTGGTTCGATGTCGAGTGGTCAAAAACAAGCGGCAACAAAAAGAAAAAGAGCCAAAAAACAAGGTGTTGGCGGAAAACCTACTATAGTCAAGAAGGTTGGGGTGATATAATGGAGCACGAGACTTGTAGTTGTTGTACTCCTTTTCAACAAGCAACAGTTGCTTTGATGGACAGTGTTTTTGAAAAAGCCAAGAAAAAATCAAAACCGTTTCATGGTTATAATCCAAAAAGGCATCATAAAAAAGGTGGACTTAATCAAGCAGGACGAGACAAATTTAAAAGAGAGACTGGGGCAAATCTCAAACCCCCGGTAACTACAAAACCATCTAAATTAAAGCCCGGTTCTAAAAAAGCAAAAAGAAGAAAGTCTTTCTGTGCAAGAATGGGTGGAAGTAAAGGTCCAACAAGCAAGGGTGGGAAACTTACCCCAAAAGGTGCTGCTCTTAAGCGGTGGAATTGTTAATGAACCCCTTTGACCAAGCGTGGGATTTTCTTAAGGGTACTCGACAATTAGAATATGATGCATTTTTTAATCCAGCAAATGTACCTGAAGATGGAATGGGGTTGAATGCTAATATGACAAGAGAACAAATTATTAGACCCGGCCCTTTGCCCGGTTTTGTTTATTTTTACGATGTTCAAACAGGTGATGAAAAATTAATGACTGAATCTGAAGCAGAAAAAATATGGCCTAGTCGTATAGATAGTAAAAGTTACTTAGGTCCTTCTAAACATGGATTAAGTACGTTTGCTGACTACGCCGCTTCTGAAAAAGACCCCCATTTTGATGAACAAAAAACAATAGATAGATTTACAAGAAAACGTATAGCACCATTAATGGCTCACGAAATAGGACATACATTAGATAGTCAATTTGGGGAAGGCTCTGAAGCACAACAAGAAATGCCAGCACACATTTTAGAACAAGCAACAAGAGATGTTCTCAATGATAGTCCTCCTCGACCAATCATACCAATAGCAAATCGACTTACTGGTGGCAGAAATTTTACTGGTGAAGACAACCCTAATTATCAATACGATATTACTGATGATACTATAATTTAAATTTATTATTCCAATTATTCATTATTCTATCTATAATAAAGAATAATAATATATATTGTGTATAGAAAGAATAATGAAACATTAGAAACATTAGTCACCATTTTTCAAAACCCTTATTATGTCAACCTCTGTGGCCTTTAACAAGGTCATTACTATGGTAGGTACGAACCACGATAATCATGAGATGAGATTGACAGGACTTATTCTTGCACAATCTGCACTAATTGGTGCGGCAGTAGGAATATTTGATGCAGGTATTTGGTTGCCAGCAGGAACAACGGAAAACCATTGGGTGAATGGAATGACATATTCAATGGGTGCTTTAGCGGTGCAAATTTTAGCATACTATTTGTTTAAGATGTTCTTTGAGCAACAAATGCAAGAAAAAGTTAGAATGTCTGAAATGCAAAGACAAAGAGATAGTAGGTATAGAGAGATGCAATACAGTCATGACCAACGTAGACAGGATATGGAATTAAGGATGCAAGAAATGCAGTTGGAAAAAGAAATTATGTGGATGCAAGCAAATCCCGGTAAAGCCTTTCCTCAATTTATGCAAAAAACAGAATATAATTCTAGTAATGTTAGTGGTCTAGGTGTTGATTACAATAGTTCTGCTAAACCACCACAACACCAAGCAAATACCGATTCCGCTTTAACTTTAGGAATGTCCGGTAATAATCTAAAAAGTGATTCTATGATACCGCCAAGAAACATGGACGATAATGGATATAAATTAAAAGCAGACGGAACAGTAGACAAAAGATTCAAGAAAAAAAGATGATGTGTGAATACGATGGGGCGTATCTTCAAGACACCAAAAGATGATTCGGTTGAAGAAACACTGAGAGCCATGCATTTGGCTAATACTGTCGATAATACTTACGAATGGGGTGTTGGATGGCTAAGAACTGTTGTTGCTTCAATGATTACTGCTCTCGCTATTAGTTACATTGAATCAATTTCCGATTTCACTTTATGGGGCTGGACTGTTGAATGGTCTTATGAACAGGCTAGAGATTTAGCAGACTGGCTCTATGCTAAGATTGATTGAGGCACATAAATTATGATGACAGGTGGTAGCGTATTAGTAGGTGCTGCCTTATACGGTCAAGCATTATACAATTCTTGGAAACCTAGAAAAGTTGGAATTTATGGAACTAGTATGGTTGGGAAGACGACTTTAGATAGATATATGACTACGCCGGGTGAAATGGAAGAAATACCTATAGATGAAAGAACCGACCATTTTAAATTAATTACTAGATATCTATTACCTAAACCTACACGAAAACGAATTAGTTATTCAGGTGAAAAAAGAGTTGTTTATTCTTCAGATATAGGTGGACAGGATAGATTTTGGAATCTTTGGATAGATGATATGGTTGCAAGACAAGTTGAAGTTGTAGTATATATGTTTGATGATAGGGCTTTTGCAGGTGGTCCTGAAGGTGTAGACCAACTAGCGGGATTCAAATTTTTAGTAGATGCTTTGATAAATCGTAATTATAGATATAGAACACTTAAAAGTAGATTAAAGGGTAAAAAGTATGCACCTAGATTACTTATGCTGGTAGCAAATAAGGCTGATAGATTCTTTGATAAAAGTGCAGCAGATTTATGGTCTCAAGGAAGAATAGGTGAAAATAAAATATTCGACCCTTTTAGAGATGAGTTAATTAAACTACAAAAAGCGAGATTACCGACAAAACGGGCTTTCATGGCAACTAGAGTAGGTTGGAATGTAGAACCAACGATGGTAGATTTATTGACTACATGAGTGACCTTTTT
>Ga0187219_1001359_pt1 | contig 11768 bp, 13 predicted proteins | sample 13SPOviralmetaG_FD_130162 | JGI IMG/M metagenome (GOLD analysis project Ga0187219, IMG submission 130162) | Marine viral communities from the oligotrophic San Pedro Time Series (SPOT) site, San Pedro Channel, CA, USA - 13 SPOT_SRF_2010-07-21... | ecosystem: Environmental > Aquatic > Marine >... | reverse complement strand
CAGAGGTTGCCGATGCGGGTGACCCATTTGCGTTGATTTTTACGGCGCTTGCAGCGGGTGCAACTCAATTAATTGGGCGGAGTATCAAAGCGCATGACACAGTTTTGAACGGTGTCCGTCCACCGCCTACGACATATAGCGACACATTAGGCGCATAGTAGTTTATTATTAAAGGACTTAAATACAATATTGTTATAATGTATAACAATATGGTTCAATCGAGAGAGGAGAGACTTGCTAAAGATAGAGCATATAAAAAAACTCCGAAGGGAATAAAATCAACTAAAATATCAGACTGGAAACGACAAGGTGTTATAGTCGAAGGTGATGACTGGAATTCTTTTTACGAAATATTCATCACAACAACGCATTGTCAAAAAGGGAACTGCTGCAAAGAATTGACTGTAGATAGACATAATACTCATTCTACGCGATGCGTCGACCATGACCACTCGATTAAGAATAAACCGAATGTGAGATATGTATGTTGCCATGCATGCAATATGATTGATAGAATGGATAATACGTCAGGGGAGCCAAATATTTCTTATAATAAAAGATATGAATGTTGGCTATTTCAAAAAAGAATTCACAGTAGAAAATATACCAAATCTGGATTTAAAACATTTGATGAAGCCGTGGAATATAAAAAACAATTCCTTAAAAATCTTTTAGTTTAAAATTAAATCTTTGATAGATATATAAATGGTCGATTGTTGTAAATGCAAATGTAAAAAAAAGAAGTTGAACTTTAAAATATTGATTCCTGCTGGAACCGAATTAGGGACGGTGGATTTCTACGGAGTTGACGAGAATGATGAGATTGTAACTGAATATAAACCTGGTCGGGTTCGGTCAGACTGGAACTCCAGTGATGAAGATGAAGACCCCGACTATCAGCCGAGTGACGAGAGCACAGATATTGAATCGGTTTACGAAAATGCGCACTTGTCACAGGAGGACATAAAAGAATTAGAAGAAGAATTAAAAAACTTATTGTTGGATCAAATAGAAAATGTGGATAATTAATTTTTAGCATACTCCTCTTGGAGGTCGCCTGAATGCATCATTTGACTAGCTAATTCCTTATTTTTCTTAATGGCAGCTAAATCTACGTTTTCGCTAATAAAAACATGCCTAATAATGTTCAAAGTTACATTTTTGCTTGTATCTTTGAATACTTTTGGTATCTGCTTCCCTAATTGGTTGCGGGTGAATGGCTCACCGTTTTTTTGCTGAAGTAAATACTTTCGGTCTGGGTTGAGTTTCAAGAATTTATTGAGCACAGTGTTCAATTGTTTGCTAACTGGTATACGGGTTTCTCCATATTTCTTTGCGGTTTTATAATCACGGAAGATAAAGACTTTATTGCGTGCGCTTTTAATTAACAAGTAGTTTTTCTTTGGATCCAAATCCTTGTCACTTTTTACGATTTCCATGATGTAGTCGAGACGGGTTGGTGGCTGATATGTATAGAGTGCTGCGATTAGAGTATTTTGACTGCCTGGGTTATTCTTAATATGCTTGCGTGTGATTTTTCGCAATGATTCGAGTGACACCCAATTATTCATTTGTTTTTCAGTTTTTTCATTTTTTGCTAACTGAGCACTATACTCCACACCTAAATCAAAAACATGTTCTCTGTATTTCTCATATTCCTCACTGGCTTCTCCCGATGCTTTGATAATCACAAGAATTGCTGAGAGCACATTTCGTTTCATGGTAATTTTCAAGTCGGCGATTTCCTCAAATATTGCTTTGGTGTCATTAAGTTTTTTAAGGTCCTCAACTGTAGTAATGCCAATCTTCTTAAGATTAGATACATAGGTCTTGATAGATTGTGTGGAAATATTCGGTCGGTCGTTTTCAATTAATTCAGTTAATGTCGTCATATATATATATAGTATAGATATTTATTTAAATAGAAAAATGCCTAAATATATAATAAATATGGTTAAGCGAGCAATCACTCCGTTCATTTACGTTGGAATGTTAGAATACATGCTGCGTGTGCCTCATTCCGCACCACCAGGCGGTAAGCGTGGAGCATACATCCCAGACGGGTTTGCATTGGAATACTACAGGAAGAAAGACTTCTCTCTACAATTTGTTTTAGACAGGAGATTAGAATTGGTGCGAGAGTTTGAAAAGAATGGTAAGCGGTTGCCTCCAACAAAGGGTAGAGGAAAAGGTCGGTGGATCAGTGCAAAATTTTTAGAGGATCAGGAAGCGGCGGGAGCATACGATGAACTGAAAAGAAAACATCAATATTAATTTTCTCTCTTTATATTATAATGTATAATACGAAGACCCAAGAACAAAAGATGATTGATACTTGCATGGAGAAGAAGAAGGACCCTAAGAAGAAGGGAGCAAGTGTTTTTTACGGTAAATGTGGAAAAAAAAAACCTCAATGTAAATGTAAATGAATACTATCGCCGAAATTATAGAATTCTTAATTTTATACTTCCAGTTTAGGAATATTCACCGTTGGGATTACGTCCCGTATAAATCCATCAAGAGCCTGATGACCTATATAACAGGGATTAAGGAAACCGAAACATTGAGAAATATATTTGAGCAAATGGTGAAAAGCGGACACTTTCTTAAACGTAAGATTAGGAGCTGCACGGATTACATGTTTGTTTTTGATGCTAAAAAATAATTTACATCTTTATGGGTTTGAATTTACTGTCCATATAGATGTCATCATTGCTAAATGATACTACCATGAACTCGTTTTTACCTTTCGTAGCTGAGCGGAACATTTTCACGAAATCCTTTTTAGAGTCGAGATAGTTTAAGTCATCCGCCATGAGGTCAACTTCTTTTGCTGAATTTGCGAACAAAATCGCACCGCTTACGTTTGTTCTTATAACGGTTGATATTTGAGAATACTTTTGCGCCGTTATGATCATAGACAAGTTTATATGACGACCGTTACATGCAATACGTGACAGTGTGCCGTTTACTTTTTCTTTTAATGCCCCCGTAAATGCAACGTCATCAATCACTATCAAACTGTTTGGTGGCTTCTTTCCATCGGCAACGGCTTCGAGCACTTTCTCCTCCACTTCTTCATAAATGGCTTCAAGATTGGGTTCACTAAATTCAACGAAATGAGACGAATCAATATCTTTCTCCTCCTTCAAAATTCGCATCTTCGCATCCATCTTATTGTTTGACACGATGTATATATCCTCACCCGACGCAAAATGGTCTTTATAAAAATTATCTCTCAAAAGTAAATTGAGAATGACAGTAGACTTCCCAGAGAGAAAAGACTTGCCCACAATAATGAGCCTGAATGGAATATCAAAAATATCTTTGAGGTGAGTATAGTAGCTATCGGTTTTATCCTTGACTTTGAGAATAGAGTAGTCTTTCATGTATAATAGCGTAATATTTTAATAATTAAAAAAATACTTCAATATATATACAATGAGCGATAAAGAATTATTCGAAGCCGATGCCGTAGAGTTGGAAGTAGAAGAACCTGTTGAGGAAGTTAAGCAAGAAGTTGAGCCTGTTGAGGAAGTTGAGCCTGAACCTGAACCTGAACCCGTAAAGCCTGCCAAGAAACCAAGAAAGAAGCGTGAGTTGACGGAGGAGCAAAAAGAGCGTCTTCGGGAAAATTTAAAGCGTGGACGTGAGACATCGATGGCTAACAGAAAGAGGAAAGCTAAACTGAAGCAGATTGAGAAAGAAGAAAGGATTTCTATTGATGATGAGAAAATATTTCAATCCCTTAAGAAAAAGATGGGGGCAACAGACCTGGAGAATGAGAATGCAAAATTGCGTGCGGAACTATTGGAACTAAGGAAAGAAAAGGAAAAGAGGGCTAAAGCACCGCCACCACCTAAACCAGAGCCTGAACCTGAACCTGAAATGGAAGAAGTCGCACCCGAACCAGTCAAACCGATCAAGATAGTCAAGAAACCACTGACAGCCAAGCAAAAAATGAAAATGTTGAGGGGATTGTAACGATTTATTAGAAATAAGTTTTGTAATAAATCTATATGAATTATTGTATGGTGCAACTGTAGGTAGAATGATATACTAGAACATTATGCGTGGCACTCCGTATTGGCACCGTGGCACCCATTTTGGCACCGTGGCACCCATCAAAAAAAGACGGTGCCACTTTTAAGCCTTACTGAAAGGCTACTATTACTATCTATTACTCTTTTTTTTTACTATAAAAGGTTAGAAATAATAAATAAAGAGTAATAGTTAGGAGACTGTAATTATAATGGCACCCTGGCACCGTTGGCACCGTAAAAAAAAAGTTTTGTGAGAATATCATCCTATATAAAAATTAAAATAGTTTTCCAGAAAGGGTGTTTTCTGGTGCCAATGGTGCCGAGGGTGCCAAATTGGGTGCCAATCAAATATCATCAACTTCTTCCTCAACATCCCTCAATTGAATACCCATGAATGCTCCACGTCCACTACAATCTTTTACCCTAACCGATTTGTTGTATTTAATTCCCATGCGCTTCATTTCGCCTAACACCTTCCGCCACCCTTTAATCCCCTCGCATTCAAATCTTGCAGTCAATACGTCTTTATGAACCTTACCTTCTTCAATTTTCATAAAATGTTTCTCAAATACTTGTTTGAATGTATCATACTCCTCTAACGTATCACGGAATTCATTCTGTATCATCTTCGGTGTGATCATCTTGGGATTATAATATTTCAGCAAAACATGAAAGTAAGCCAATTTCATCTCGTCTTCTTCAAACTGATCATCTATCCCCTCTTCTTTAATAAATATGTGATTTTCCCAATCGTCCTCATCAACTGTATCAACAAAGATGCTTTCATATCGCTGTAACAAACCACGTCTCAAAATCCCCCCATCCGTCTCTGCATTCGGGTCGCTATTAGAACAAATATTAAGTGTTGCTTGAATATCAATTGTTTTCTGTGTTCCATACATAATTTCCAACGGCAACTTTTTACCAGTAATAAAATCTTTCATTTTGTCAATATTCAGCTTCTTGCTTTTGTCCAATTCTTCAATATATACCAATCTAACAGGTTTATACGATAAATCAAAATATTCCTTGTGTTGCTTGGTAAAGTCTTTATTAAAAACCTCGTTATTGAATTTTTTACAATAAATTGATAATGCCTTGTTATGGATGGAAAACTCCATGGTCTTGCCATTGCTACCAACCCCAACATTCATTTTGAATTTTTCACGGGAGATGTTACCGTCCAGATGCGATGCTAACCATTCCATTGTAAAAAGGTGTTGCTCTTTGTTTGGCTGTAATTTATTATAAATACTCTCAACCATTTTCATGTTGTTTTCATTTCGTTCATCATAATAGTTATATTCCAATGTCTGTGTTACGTAATCAGTTCTTTCTCTTTTCCTGAACTTCATGGTCTTCAAATTATAAACTCCATTCTTAAATTGAATATTATACAGCTGATCTTTTCCAATATCAAAAACAATTTTTGAGTTTTGTCTCATTGCAAGAATAGAGCATATTTTCCTAAACACCGCATCGGTGCCTTTTGCTGAACGGATTGCCGCCCGAGTGCTCATCATATTTTTTTCATATTTCATTAACTTTTCACGCTCACTGACACTGTCGGTATTACTGATACACTTTTTATTTATTGCAATCGCTTTTTCAACAATTGGTAAAGTAATTTTATATATCAACCCCTTCAAAAGCAAAGATTGTTCTTTGTTGTGTTTTTTCCATCCTCCATGACAATAAATATAAGTCTCATCTTGAATATCCCTAACAATGTTTTCACCAAACGCATTAAGAAATAACTCTGCAATCCCTTGATCATCATTTTCAATCTTTGGTATCAACATTTTAGCGTATTCATCAGGATTAGAAATTCGTGCGTAATGGTGAATTGTTCCCATGCTAATTGGTCCAGGTTCTAATTGTTCCAATTTTTCAATAACATCTGCTTCATTGTTTTGATATGCCCCGACACATGAATAATGGCACGCAACCTGCTCATAATTTTCAAATTCATTTTTGATAGCCGAAAGCAACTTGAACCAGTCCGCATAATTAGACCAGTATTTAATATCAATCATATCGAGCATTGGATGAGTGACATCATTTGACTTGATTTCATTTTTAACATTGTTAGTAGTCTTTGTCTTTTCGCTCGGTTTCCCAATGTATCCTTCCCAATCAAATTCATCAAATCCGCCTGTCGCATCATAATTGGTCATAACCGAATCAATGTTTTCAAAAACATTATGATAAAGATAATCTACCTCATCGCCTCCTACCTTTGTTTTAGTGGTGTATGGATCATCATGTGCTTTTTGAAACCATATATGAGGCAATTTACGATTCATTGATTTAGTAATAAATTGATTGCCGTATTCTTCCTTAAGTTTCTGTATATTGTCGCCGCCATCAATATCAACAACTACCATATTTCCCTTTTTTAAATTAATATTCATGGTTGTGCATTTAGGGTCAGCTTTCTTTTTATTGTATTCAATACATTTCTCAAAAGACCAATCTGTCCACCCATTAGGAATAGTGGAACTCCTCGGCTTCTTTTTCCCGTTCTTCTTCTCAACCTCGCATAAGATATAAGGAACTTTTTTTTCATCGCATACATCTTTAGTAAATCGTTCATCTGGCGCTAAAATATATTGTGTTTTCGTGGAAATACTACTCATAGTGATATATAGTATAATACTATTATATTTAAGCCCATTTAAACGAATCAATATATTCCTAAATATAATGCGTAAAATTGATTTAAATATAATAGAACTATATTATATAATATAATAGAAATGCCTGGAAATCGTGGAATCAACAAATCATTTTATCACTTTCAAGTGGATTTTATCGAAGATGGAATTGTAAAATCAAGTAAATTTCATTATACAATTAAGGAAATGGAGAAAGAATACAACACCTCTAATTGTTGCCTTTACAATCTCCTAAGCAAACCAGGGCATATTCCTCGGGCTGCTCATTTAAAAAAACTTAAATTTTATCGTGTAAAAAAGCCCACTCAAGTAATTGTTGAGGTTGCTTCTGAAATTAAGCATTGCTAATTTTGTATTCTCCTCCTGACACGTCAATTCGTTTGCTAACTTCGGCAAAAATATTAAGATTGAGTGCCTGGAAATTTCCCACAGAGGAAGATGGTGCGTCGGTGGCTGGTGTGCCTGGTGTTCGTGCGCTGGTTGGCGTTCCAGTTCGGGTAAGTTGGAGCTGCATGTCGGTGACTCGGTCGTAAATCCCGCAGCCAATCCATGATGAGTTTCCAATGTATGTTCCCTGTTGCGCCGTTGGTGCAGTCCCCCAGTTGCCCGCCGCATTTCGTGAGCCACCGAATTCAAGAATTCGTGGAAGCGTCTCATTCACACCGACCCAGTTCTGCGGTGGCGTGCCCGTGTCTTGAGTAGCAGCGCCATTTCGCTGCGTCCTAAACAAGTCATATTTAGTATCCAAGCCGACCGACTCATCAATCGCACCTGGGCAGACATTCAGGTCACCCCAAGTGTCAGCCGTAAGCATCGCCATTGCAGCTGGAGAAGTAACACCCTTTGAGGCCAACAAATTTGCGCCGTTCACACGAATGTTAAACTCCTCCTTGTGCAATGCACGAGAACCATACTGTGCAAGAGATCGCATAGCAGTAGCAGTGCCCCCAGCGTTAGTATCAACCACGTAATTATCCAAGTCTTGGTAAACTTTCGATATCATAACACGGGACACGGTTTTATTTTGGAAACCATTGACACGAAGATTGACCGACTGGACAACAGCCGTATCAACAGGCTTTGCAGCATCAACACCTGGCACTTGTGGGACAGCCACCTGATCGTGCTCTACGGCAACCCATGAAGCACTCTTTAACTGAGCATCGAGCGAGGCAGCGAGGGCATCATCAACAATCTCATCAACAATAAGAATAGGCACAGTCTTTTTTAATCCAGCAACACGAGTAGCAGGGAGCTGAGCAGCCGTCAGTGCCTTGGTGTCAGTGTGGTATTCCATAACAATGCGCAAGTTCTTAAACAGCTTTGTGCTCAAGTGGGAGAGAGAATTAAGTATTGGAAAAACCTCTCGCAGATCAAGTGTTCCTAATGAGGATGCCTGACCTTCACGGATGACCTTCTGGTCAGTTGCCAAAAGTTCGCCCGTCGCACCAGCCGACCAGCCAATATCACCGCCAACCATCTTGCGGAACACGTTGTCACTCTGGGAGTTGGTGTGGAGGGAGTTTTTAAAAGTGAGCCAGTTACCGACATTACGGAGACTGTCGAGTTCCTCATTTCCGTCTAAAAGTTGGATACGGGAAATGACAGATGCTGCACCTGGTCCAAAGTGGTAATGGTTGTTGTGCTGAGCGTCTTTCTGTAAACCGAGATTACCAATTCGCATCGTTGGCATGTAAGATTCGCCACGGTTGGCTAAACGAAATTCGCATCGGGTTTCACTGGTAAATACTGGGTCAATTATAGATGATTTCACCGAAGAACTAAAAATGGACATTGTTATAACATACACCGAGAAAAAAAATATTAAGTAAAAATATTTTAATTGTTAATATAAGATGGATACCTCGCAGATTGTGTTCTATAAAAAGCCCGCCGCCTATAAAAATATTAATTCCTCGGTTACTTTGCCTAAGAAAAAAAAGGAAACTAATGTGACATGTATTATTTTGTAATTTTTTTTAATATTGAGAATAGTATAAATGGAGAATGAATTTGGTCCTGAACTATTTGCAAACAATGAAACTTTACCTTCTGCTATGGAGGGTTCAGTTGCTCATATATATTCTGCGGAAGAGATAGCAATAATACTAGGGGCTTTAGGAGCAATGGTTGCCTCAATCATCTATAGTGTTAAAAATGTGAAGCATAGCTCATGTTGTGTTGGATTAATAGAATGTGATCAAATAACCGAGTTGCGCTCAAGTCGTCGTAGTGAAAATAAATCACCAACCAGCACAGCCAGTCTTACATTAGACCCAGCCCATACGGCAACTATTGTCTAAAAGGTTGACATTCTATTTTAAAAAAATAATTATTTTATTTTTAATTATAAATAATTATTTAAACTTCATGGACTTGGAAAAAAAACAAATGTCAACCTTTTATTCAGGATCACGGATAAGCAAAACAATACTGGCTAAACCCTGTGTTTCTACTGCTTGGTATTGCCCAGTCAGCAATCGGCATCTAATCTGTCGTGTTGTGATATCACTCCTATTCTTAATAGCAATGTAATTGAGCGTAGCAGGCTGAAACTGAATAATACTGTCAGATGTGCCAACAATAGGTGTCTCAGTTATAGGTATCGTTGCAATGATGTTTCGCCGAGAACCGCCGCTGTTAGCCGTCCTCAATCGTGTGGATAAACCAAAGCTGTCAAAGCTGTCAAGAGTAAATGTTTGCGTATCAACAATGTATGTGTCACTATCATAGGAATTATCGAAAGGTTTGGTCGCAGTAAAAGAGTATCCTATGCCCTGCTCGTAACCGTTGCCCGCAGCATCCTCAACTTCTTGGGGTGGTGAAATTACTGCTGGGGTTATGATTTCACTTGTAAAACCCAAGTATGAAGAGAGAAGTTTAGTAAGCTCAAGCGCTGGCGTAAAATCAGAACCGTCTCTTATAGGGTCACCATTAATTGTGCCAACTGGAGTGTTATACAATGGCAAATCATTAATAGCACTATTAAGAATAATACCTGGTGCAATGTTATCAGGATTTATAGAGAGCTCATCACCTGGCTCTTGTCCTGTAGGGTCAAGTGTTACGCCCGTTAAATCAAGCACGCAGTTTGTTTTCCCCTCATGCATGGAAATGAAGAAATAGTAATCCTCCTCATCATCATGATTGATTGCTTGGTCTAAAACTGTTCTGGTTGGTGTCCCTGCGGTTTCGCTTGTAATAACCCCACGCACAATGCCATTGCCAAATTCAATGTCAATAACATCATTTAAATTGTTAGTCCAAGCGGCAGTCGTATGATTGACAGGAGCAACCGTATTTTGGAATGCTTCGCCCACACCTGTTTTATATTGCATTGGTGCGCTATGACCGTTTGCCCTAATAGCATAAACGCAGTCGGCAATTGTAAAATCACCGCTATTTAATTTTTGTAATCCAGTATCTCCTTTAACCAAACCCATTGTGAAAGAAGGATCGCCCGCACCGCTTGTGTTAAGACGCTTAAACCGTGTTCTTTGAATACCCGCAGATTTAATACATGGCACGTTGCTATACATGTAAGACTCGGCAAGCAAAGGCTCTGTGCCAGCTCCGCCCGTTGTCGTGTCGCTCTCTCTCCACATCCCAAACTCACCCGTTTGAAATTCAGCATATACGTTTAAGACTTCACCGTTGGTGGCAACAAATGGTCCTCGGTCATTAACAATAAAAGTAACTGGGGCAGGTTTTTGAATTTGATAAAAAGGAGACAACGAAGATTTAAATTCAGCATATCCCGATTCATTAATTTCAACAGCATGCTGTATACCCCACTCGGCATTTTCAGTGCTGAGGCTGCAAACTCGGTTCATTGCGCTCCCTATATGTTTTAAGAGTTCGGTATAGTTCCCTCTATCATATTTGCCTTGCGGTATAATAAGCCCTTGCTGATTTCGTGCTAAAGGTGATCCAGTAGCACCGACCGAAGAGAATTTAATCACGCCATTGTCGCTGTTAATCACAATCTCTTCAGACTTACGAACAACGCTCAAGGATTGGAGGGCGACCTCACTGCCTTCTTTAATTTCCACTTCCTCATTGAAAATACCGTTGAAAATACCATCTCCAGAATCAGATGTCAAACGAATAAGTTTTTGAACCATTATATTATTATTAAATATTTTTTTATTGGTTAAAATAAATATTTAAGCGTCATGAGTAATTCGGGGGGTCATTGTGATCCCGATAAGTTTCATATCAATAAGACTGTCGCCAACACGCCGACCGAATGAGTCCATCTCCATGCCCAGATTTTCAACATAGACAGAGCATTGCGCCGCTGCACTATCACTCTGTAAAGAAACCGCTAAGACTTCGTCATCAGGGTTAAATTGTCCGTCATCAATTCGGGTCTTGAATGCCATGCAACGGTGACCGTGAACACTCTCGGCTGTATGTGGCATATCCAATGCATAGAAGACACACTTCTCTCCTGGTCGAACTAACTGGCTGTCTTTATGAAGAGCATATACGTGTTTGGAATGATACCATGAGCCAGCATCCGTGCCGTCCATCTTCATTTTAGTGTAGACAACAAAGAACGGTAACTCACTCTGCTGGTCTGTCCACGCATCAACTGAACCCACAAAGTAAATTGAATTGATCCGCTTCATCATCATGTTCTCATATACGCCCGAATAGAAATAGTAATTGAATTTTTGGTCACCATTGTTCTTCTCATACATCCAACCCGACCGACCGTCAGGGTCAACTTTTGCGAGTGGTAAACTATCCGCTTGAACTGCCGCGGCAGCTGTGCTCATTCTTCGAACTTGAAAATTAGATTCCATTATATATATGCTAAATATAATTATTGAATGGATAATCTTTTTAAGCAACATTTCGCAATAATTACTCCTAATATAAAACTAAAAGCACTAAAGCCTGAAACTTCTAAATACTTCATGTAATTATCGTGATCGCTGGGAGAACATGAATTATTGTCCATATTATATATAGTAATTATAAAATAAATAATAGGGAATAATTTACATTTGTAAGAGAGAGTTAAAATACATCATGACAT
>Ga0187219_1001357_pt1 | contig 11769 bp, 16 predicted proteins | sample 13SPOviralmetaG_FD_130162 | JGI IMG/M metagenome (GOLD analysis project Ga0187219, IMG submission 130162) | Marine viral communities from the oligotrophic San Pedro Time Series (SPOT) site, San Pedro Channel, CA, USA - 13 SPOT_SRF_2010-07-21... | ecosystem: Environmental > Aquatic > Marine >... | reverse complement strand
GAGATAGTAAAGGGAAATTAAAGAAAGGTCGTAGAAAGACCCTTAAACTGAAAACTCAGGGCGATAAAAACCGCTATCAAAGTATTGTTAAGGCTATAAGTGATTATTATAAGAAAGCAGGAATTGATGAGGTATGGTTAATTTTATTTTTGTATATTATATTCCTAGTATTAATAGCTTATACAAATAACTTATTAAAATAATTTATGATTAAAAAAGAATGGATATTTATGCAAAAAAAATATAGACAATACAGGAGTAACCAAGGAAGGAGCCCGAAAAATATGGAGGCAAACTACAAAAGTTGTTTTTGGTCAATTGTATTTTTATTAATGGTTTTAATAATCGTATTAATAACGAATTATTTAACTAAATAAAATATGAAAACAAGGCTTACAACAAATAAAAAAAGAGATTCCTACAGGTTAGATGTTATAGAAAATGGGGAGTTATACCAATATTACTTTACCGAATTTAAGAAAGCAATAGACTTTCAGAACAAAAAATTGAAACATAAATAAATGGGTCAACCTTATATAATTGTAGTAGAGAATACTACCAATAACCATATAGAAGATATAAAGCTATTCGATACTTTTAAAAACAATGGATTGCCTAATTACGGTTTGCCTCCCGGTGTTACTGTTACTATGGGAGTTCAAGGAGTTACCTACGGACAATTGCTATTTCAGAGTATGTCTATGCCCTTCCTTACTTCTTTGACTTATTTGAAAGCAGATTCTACTGAGCAGGTAAATCAAACATTTAGTATTAAAGCTAAAGACACCAATGGAAATATGCAGAATATACCTTGTACTTCTGTTGTTAGTCCTTATCAACCTCAAGGAAATGTATTACAGGCTAGTTGTGAATATATAATTGATGGAAATACTGTTTTCATAATTAATAATTTATTGCCAAAAAGCAAGTTCAAAATTTATATTTATCCATCCAAAATAGCCAACATTTCTAACTCTTTTTTCTAAATTATTTTTCGGATTTTGGTCAGTTTTTTATCTATTTGATGTAACTATATAAAATATTTAAAAATTTACCCCAATTTTCTTTGGTTTGTTGAAATTAAATGTGTATGGATATAGTGCTATACACATATTATTTCTATAATTTTGTTTATTGTTATATTTTTTAAAATAAATATTAAGAGTAAATATGTTAAATTTTAAACATCCAAATGATACTAAAGCATTCCTAATAGGTATATGTGCTTCTATTACAGGAGTTATCCTGTGGGATATATATAAGTATAATAAGAAGTTATTTGAATTTGAAGAAAATAATAATAAGTAATGATAGGGGTGGTTGCCGTGGTTGACTTACCATTCCTTGATTTACTTAATAAAAAAAATAAATAATGGTTACAGAAAAAGAAGTAGGAAAGATTATGTCTAAATGGGGCTATGTCGGAGTAGGCTTAGGTTTACTAGGTACATACTATTATCTAGGTCTAGTTAAGAAGAGTAACTATAAAAAACTATTTGTTGGTTCTTTATTTACCCTTGGCGGACTCGCTATAGGTGCTTATGTAGGAGCAAAAGAAGTTGACAAATTAAAAAAATAAAATTATGAAAGGAATTGAACAAATGTCAAGAGGTGAAAGAAGAAAATTCTTAAAAGAACAAAGAGGTAATATAGTTGATAGAAGAGATAATATAGAATTCCGAAGAGAAGAGATGCAGAGGATTCGTAATCAGAGAATAGCATTAAGAAGTAAACATTTATTAGAATGTGCTAAAGAATTCGGAGTTGATAGAGATACCGTAGATGCTTTGATGACTAGAGATGGAAAAACTAGACAAAATTTCTTCGGTATTTTACCTGCTGCACCCTATGGTTGTAGGACTCAAGAATGTCAAGAGCAAAATACTGCAAGAAGAAGAAGTATGATAGATTTTCAAAATAGCGAATTAGGAAAGAAATTGGAATGTTTAGAAAAATGTGCTGAAAGTAAAATGTTTGCAAGAGAGGATTCAGTAGGATTGGGTTCAACAAAAATGATTGAAGAGATTAATTATAGATATAATTCTAAATGTGGTTCTTTGAAAAAAGCTAATAAATCAGAAGCTGAAAATAAAAACAAAAATCTTTATTTGATATTAGGTGCTATAGTTGTTTTATTAATACTAAAAAAATAAAATTATGAGCAAAGAGCATTTTGAAAAACAAGAAGAGATAATATCTAATAAGTATATGAGTGCTAATGGAGAGGGTACAATCAATGTAAGTAAATCTATTGATAAATATCTGCCTTCATCAAAAAAGATATACGGAGGAATAGCAATAGTTGTAGGGATAGTAATAGTGCTATCTATATATAATAAAAATAAAAAATAGAAATTATGAATGAAAAAATATTAGTATTTATAGGAGGGTTTATTTTCGCAGTTGTTACTGCAAGTAAGGCTTATGCTCCTAACAGAGATGAGAAATTAGGCAGTACACCTCCTCCACCTCCACCTCCTCCAACATCGAACTCAACAGTTTTCGGAGATTTAAATGACCCGGAATTTAAAGATTTACTTGATAATTTAGCTTCAGTTTGTCCTGAAGGTATGGAGAGAAAGCCTGTTTTCCGTACAAGGTACGGTATGAAACCACCTGAAGAAAAATTAGAGAGAGATAGAATAGCTTTTGAGGAAGCAAAGAGAAATGCTCCTTGTATATCAAGGAAAGAGGCTGCTGAAATAAGAAGAAAAAGGGAAAATGCCCCTATTCCACCAAGTGCACGACCAAGAGGTACAATGTTAGGATTTACAGGATAATATTATGGCATATACTATAACTGCTTATACTAAAAGACAGGCTACCAAGTATGGGGTTAAAGTAAAACCCTCTAAAGTAAAGGGTAAGAAGATAGATGTATTTAAGGGAGATAAAAAGGTAGCAAGTGTTGGAGCATTAGGATATAATGATTACCCAACATATATAAAGAAGAAAGGAAAAAAGTATGCTGATGAAAGAAGAAGGCTTTATAAGAAAAGGCATACCAAAGACAGAACAAAAAGAGGTACACCGGGATGGTATGCTGATAAATTATTATGGTAAAAAATAAAATATTATGAAAATAAATAAACCTTTAATATTTATAATAGGCTTTGTAGTTGCTATTAAACTTATGAGTAAGAAAATACAAGCAAGAGAAAATAGTGAGGAAATAGATATGATAATTGACTAATATGAAAGGAGCCGTTTTAGTTTTATTTGGGGTAGGATTAACTTACTACTTGTTAAAAGAAAAAATTTGGGAAGGACCAAAAGGAAAAACTATCAAGTGTAATTCCTGCTCTTGGTCTTGGAATGAAAAAGATGGTGGAGATGATATGTATGTTTGTCATAAATGTGGAAATGATAATTCCGATATGTATAATTAAGATAAATAATGGAAAACATAATTTTTGTAGATAGATTCGATGATAGCAGTTATACTCTATCAAAAAAAACAAAAGATGAATATGCTAAAGACATAGCAGTAGTTCATAACTATCACAGAGATAACCCATCTATATCAATTACAGGAAATCACACTTTGTTAGATATAAAAAAAATTATTTATACAATAGAAGAGCAACAAAAAGACATTAATATGTTTGGTAAAATGCTTATTGAACTTAGTGCAGAGTAAATTTATTATGAGAGAATATATAAAAAATATAAGTAATGTATTGAATTTTTATGATTTTCAGCCATTATTGTTTTTTTGGATATTATCTGATTTATTTAACAACCAAGTATTATGGACTGATTATCAATATTGGTCAAATTTAGGACAACCTAATACTTATTGGTTATATCTGTGTTATTTCATAACATCTCTATCTATAATAGCTTTTTTGAATAATCTGAAGGTTCTTATTAGATGTGTTTCTGTTTATTTATTACTGTATTTATTCTCTACAGTAAGATACTTATTAAGTATATATACAGAAAATGAAGGTTTTGTTATAGAGGATTTTAAATCTTTATTTATAACCTCTTGGTATTTTACTATGTGGGTATGGATATTGATTAAATTAAAAAAAGAGAAATTATATAAAACAATAACTAAGTAAATGGCTGATTTTAATAAAGCACATAAATATATAATTAAAGAAGAAGGAGGCTATCAGGATATGCCTAATGATACGGGCAATTATACTGATGGTGTTTTAATTGGTACTAACTATGGTATTAGTGCTGATACTCTTAAATCTTTTTTAGGAAGAACCCCTACTAAAGATGAAATGGAAAATCTTTCATTTGATGATGCGGTTATTATTTATATACAAAATTATTGGGGAAAGATATTAGGAGATAGAATTAAAAATCAAAGTGTTGCTCTACTTATATATGATGGTTCAGTAAATCAAGGTAGAGGTGCGATGAGAAGTGTTGTTGGAAATGCTATGAGAAATTTAAATGCTAATATATCTGATGGTGATGTTTTTTCAGAAGCAGGAATTAAAAAACTCAACTCATTAAACCAACAGAAACTATTTGAAGAAATATACAATGGTAGAAAGAAAAGATATGAAAAAGGTCAAGTTGCATTCAGAGCCGGTCATTTAAAACGACTAAGTGGAATTACATATAATGGTAATTCAAAACTTCCAACTTGGGCTATCATTTCAATTTCACTTGGAGTGGTTAGTTTATTAACTCTTTCAGCCTATAGAATTTATAAGAAATAAAAATGAACGATAATTTAACAACAATAATAATTTCTTTGATTACAGTTCTATTTGGAGGTGGTGCTTGGAAGTTTTACGAGTTTATAATAAATAAAAAGTCAGATGATAAAAAAAATGAATTATCAGAAAAGACTATGTATAGAGATGATTTAAAAAGCAGAGTTCGTAAACTAGAAGATGATAAAGAAGAGTGTATGAAATCACTCTTGGAAATAAGTAGCAAACTATCAGCACTAGAAACTAAAGTATTGTATTTAGAGAAAGAGAATAGCGAATTAAAAATAAGATTACAAAATAAATAAACAAATGATAACAACACAAAATACAACAAAACTACTTTCAGTATTAGCATTATTTGCCGGGGCACATATATTATTTAAAGAAATACAAAAAAAGAGTAATAACCCTAAAAATATAAGAGCCGTTATTCAAAATTGGATTAATACGGTATGCAGACACAATCCTCAAGAAATTGTTTCTTTATATGCTCCTGAAGGAGTTTTATTAGGTACAGTTGCTAAAAGTATGAAGGTTGGAAGAAAGCAGATATTAGGTTATTTTGAAATGTTCGTTGGTAAAGAGCCGTGTGGTTATATAACTGAAATTAATGTTCAAAATTTTGGTTCTGATTATGCCGTAGCAGATGGCACTTATACTTTTGAATTAACAAATGAAGAAGGAAGTAGAGATATAGTTCCTGCAAGATTTACTTTTGTATTAAGAAGAGTAGTCGGAGGTCCTAATACTCCTAATAGAGGAGGATGGGTTATAGCATCTCATCATTCATCAGCACAACCGGAGTGATATAAATAAATATTAAGATAATAATTTTTAGAGATAATAGTATCTTTGAGGATTGTTTTAAAATAAAATTTAATTGTTGCCACCTCAATGATTATAACAAAATAAAAAATTAAATGGGTAATTTAAATGGTGGTCTAGGAGTTAGAGGAGCCGGTACAGGAGGAGGCGGTGGCGGAGGTGCACAAGGTGCACAAGGTACGCAAGGTCCTTCAGGTGGTGTTCAAGGTGCAACAGGGGCTCAAGGAACAACAGGGGCAGGTACGCAAGGAACAACAGGTATTCAAGGTCCTCAAGGTCCTCAAGGCTCCAATGGTGCTCAAGGAACAACAGGAAGTCAAGGAACTACAGGAAGTCAGGGTACTAATGGTACTCAAGGTAGAACAGGTGCTCAAGGCACGACAGGAAGTCAAGGTAGAACAGGAACTACAGGAAGTCAAGGTGCAGTTGGAACTCAAGGCTCTACCGGAAATCAAGGAACTACCGGTGCACAAGGGATTAAAGGAAATCAAGGAACTACCGGTGCAACCGGCTCACAAGGAGCAACAGGAACAACAGGGGCTCAGGGTATTCAAGGAATTCAAGGTAGAATAGGAACTACAGGGGCTCAAGGTACACAAGGTACAAATGGTACTTCAGGGGCTCAAGGGTCAGCAGGAACTCAAGGAACATCAGGTTCAACAGGTACTCAAGGAACTACCGGGGCTCAAGGTACAAATGGTACAACCGGTTCTCAAGGTGCTACAGGAACACAAGGTAGAGCAGGAAGCACAGGTACACAAGGAACTCAAGGAGCACAAGGTACAAATGGTACTATAGGGTCACAAGGTGCTACAGGAAGTCAAGGAATAAAAGGAGATAGAGGTAGTCAAGGTACTGCCGGAAGTACAGGAACTCAAGGTGCTACAGGTAGCCAAGGTGCTACAGGAACTCAAGGAACAAATGGAACTCAAGGAACTACAGGTGCTCAAGGAACAAAAGGAGATACAGGTAGTCAAGGTACTACGGGTACACAGGGAACAACAGGAACAACCGGTGCTCAGGGTACTCAAGGAATTCAAGGTAGACAAGGAAACGGAGGTACACAAGGAACAACAGGTTCACAAGGTGCACAAGGAATTCAAGGTAGAGGAGGTCCACAAGGTGCTACAGGAACTCAAGGAACAAATGGTACACAAGGAACAAATGGTACTCAAGGAACTACAGGAGCACAAGGTATTAAAGGTGATACCGGAAGTCAGGGTGCTACAGGTACTCAAGGAACATCAGGAAGTCAAGGTTCTACAGGTAGTCAAGGTGCTACGGGAGCAACAGGAATTCAAGGAACTAACGGGGCTCAAGGGGCACAAGGTAGAGCAGGAACTACAGGTAGCCAAGGTGCTACAGGTACTCAAGGAACTACCGGGGCTCAAGGAATAAAAGGTGATACAGGGGCTCAAGGGGCACAAGGAACATCAGGTACTCAAGGTGCCACAGGTGCTCAAGGTATAAAAGGAGATACAGGTTCTCAAGGTGCCACAGGAACTCAGGGTAGTAGAGGTGCACAAGGAACAACAGGTGCACAAGGTACCACAGGAACACAAGGAACAACAGGAACTCAAGGTGCCACAGGAACTCAAGGTACAACAGGGGCTCAAGGAACTACAGGGGCTCAAGGTAGAGATGGAACTAATGGTACTCAGGGTGCAACAGGAACACAAGGGGCTCAAGGAAGAATAGGAAGTCAAGGTGCAACAGGTTCACAGGGTACACAAGGTATAAAAGGAGATACAGGTTCACAAGGTGCAACCGGTTCACAGGGTGCTCAAGGAATTATAGGAAATCAAGGAATTACCGGAGGAACGGGAAGTCAAGGAACATCAGGTACTCAAGGTGCAACGGGAAGTCAAGGTGCTCAAGGTATAAAAGGAAATCAAGGACTTACCGGTGGAACAGGTAGTCAAGGAACTACGGGTGCTCAAGGTGCTCAAGGAAGAACAGGAACAGGTGGTACACAAGGAACTACAGGTTCTCAAGGTTCACAAGGAATTCAAGGTAGAGGAGGTCCACAAGGTGCGACAGGAACTCAGGGAACTAATGGTACACAAGGAACAACAGGAACTCAAGGAACTAATGGAACTCAAGGTTCTACGGGTAGCCAAGGGTCAGCAGGTTCTCAAGGAACAACAGGAACTCAAGGTGCAACAGGAAGTCAAGGTACTCAAGGAATTCAAGGAAGAGGTGGTTCTCAAGGTGCTACCGGAACGCAGGGTGCTACAGGTAGTCAAGGTGCCACAGGAACACAAGGTGCTACAGGAAATCAAGGAACTACAGGTACTCAAGGTGCTAGAGGAAGTCAGGGAACAACAGGAACTCAAGGAACAACAGGAACTCAAGGTGCTACCGGTTCTCAAGGTGCAACAGGTTCACAGGGTGCAACAGGTTCACAGGGTGCAACAGGTGCACAAGGAACTAATGGAACACAAGGAACAACAGGAACTCAAGGTGCTAGAGGAACTCAAGGTACAACCGGTAGTCAAGGAACGACAGGTTCTCAAGGTGCTACAGGTTCACAAGGAAGAACAGGTTCACAAGGTGCTACAGGAAGTCAAGGTGCTACAGGAAGTCAAGGTGCTCAAGGAACAAAAGGTGATACGGGTGCACAGGGAACTCAAGGAATTAAAGGAACTCAAGGAACGACAGGTTCTCAAGGAACGACAGGTAGCCAAGGTACTCAAGGTCTACAAGGTAGAGCAGGAAATAATGGTGCTCAAGGTGCTACAGGTAGCCAAGGAACAACAGGAAGCCAAGGAACTACAGGAAGCCAAGGAACTACAGGAAGCCAAGGAACCAAAGGTGCACAAGGTGCTACAGGTTCGCAAGGTGCGACAGGAACTCAAGGAACTACAGGTTCTCAAGGTGCAACGGGAAGTCAAGGTACTACAGGTGCTCAAGGTATAAAAGGAGATACAGGTAGTCAAGGAACAACAGGAACTCAGGGTGCGACAGGAACACAAGGCAGAACAGGTTCTCAAGGTGCGACAGGAACACAAGGTTCTACAGGTTCTCAAGGAACAACAGGAACAACCGGTGCTCAGGGTACACAAGGTATTCAAGGTAGAATAGGAACTACAGGTTCTCAAGGAGCAACGGGAAGTCAAGGTACTCAAGGAATTCAAGGTAGAGGAGGTCCACAAGGTGCTACAGGTACACAAGGAACTACAGGTTCGCAAGGTACTACCGGAGCAACAGGAAGTCAAGGAGCCCAAGGAACAAAAGGAACGCAAGGTGCCACAGGTTCTCAAGGAATAAAAGGTGATACAGGAAGCCAAGGTACTCAAGGGCTTCAAGGTAGAGCAGGAAATACAGGTTCTCAGGGTGCAACAGGTTCTCAGGGAACAACAGGAACTCAAGGTGCTACCGGAAGTCAAGGTGCTACCGGAAGTCAAGGAACTACGGGAACACAAGGAACTACGGGAACTCAAGGAGCAACAGGAACACAAGGTGCCACAGGTAGCCAAGGTAGAACAGGTGCTCAAGGAACTACGGGAACACAAGGAACAACAGGAACTCAAGGTGCCACCGGAACTCAGGGAACAACAGGAACTCAAGGTGCCACAGGTAGCCAAGGTGCTACAGGTGCTCAAGGGCAAAAAGGTGCACAAGGTGCTACAGGTTCGCAAGGAACTACAGGAACTCAAGGTGCAACAGGTAGTCAAGGTATAAAGGGTGCTCAAGGTGCCACAGGTGCTACCGGAAGTCAAGGAACTACGGGAACTCAAGGTGCTACCGGAAGTCAAGGAACTACGGGAACTCAAGGAGCAACAGGTTCTCAAGGTACTACAGGTAGCCAAGGTAGAACAGGTGCTCAAGGAACAACAGGAACTCAAGGAACTACCGGAACACAGGGTATAAAAGGTGACACAGGTTCACAAGGTACGCAAGGATTACAAGGAAGAGCAGGAAATACAGGTTCGCAAGGTGCCACAGGAACACAAGGAACTACCGGAACTCAAGGAGCAACGGGTGCTCAAGGAACTACGGGTGCTCAGGGTCTAAAAGGTAATCAAGGTACTACAGGAGCAACCGGTTCGCAAGGTGCTACAGGTGCTCAAGGAAGAACAGGTACAGGTGGTACACAAGGAACAACAGGTTCTCAGGGTGCAACAGGAAGCCAAGGTATAAAAGGTGCACAAGGAACAACCGGAACTCAAGGAACTACAGGTAGTCAAGGAACTCAAGGTATTCAAGGTATAAAAGGTAATATTGGTGGAACAGGTTCTCAAGGTGCTACAGGTGCTCAAGGTACTACAGGTTCACAAGGTACTAGAGGAACACAAGGAACAACCGGAACTCAAGGAACAACAGGAGCAACAGGAAGTCAAGGGGCACAAGGAACTAAAGGAACTCAAGGTGCTACCGGTTCTCAAGGAACAAAAGGCGATACAGGTTCTCAGGGAACTCAAGGGCTTCAAGGTAGAGCAGGAAATACAGGTTCAACAGGTTCACAGGGAGCCACAGGTTCACAGGGAACAACAGGTAGTCAAGGTACCACAGGTTCACAAGGGGCTACAGGTGCTCAAGGGCAAAGAGGTGTAACAGGTTTAACAGGTAGCCAAGGTGCTACGGGTGCTCAGGGTACAACAGGTAGCCAAGGTACGACAGGTTCGCAAGGAACAAAAGGCGATACAGGTAATACAGGGTCGCAAGGTGCTACAGGTGCTCAAGGAAGAACAGGTACAGGTGGTACACAAGGAACAACAGGTTCTCAGGGTGCAACAGGAAGTCAAGGTATAAAAGGTGCACAAGGAACAACCGGAACTACAGGTTCAACAGGTTCACAAGGTGCTACAGGTTCGCAAGGAACAAAAGGTGCTCAAGGTACGACAGGAACTACAGGCTCTACAGGTTCTCAAGGTGCAACGGGTGCTCAAGGACAGAGAGGTGTAACAGGATTAACAGGTAGCCAAGGTGCCACAGGTAGCCAAGGTGCCACAGGTGCTCAGGGTACAACCGGAACTACAGGTTCAACAGGAAGCCAAGGAGCAACAGGTGCACAAGGACAAAGAGGTGTAACAGGTTTAACGGGTAGCCAAGGTGCTACAGGTTCTCAGGGAACAACCGGAACTACAGGGGCAACAGGTAGTCAAGGGGCTACAGGTGCTCAAGGAAGAACAGGAACAACCGGTTCAACAGGTAGCCAAGGTGCAACAGGTTCTCAAGGTACGACAGGAACTACAGGTTCAACAGGTTCGCAAGGGACAACAGGTGCAACAGGTAGCCAAGGTGCTACGGGTGCTCAAGGGCAAAGAGGTACTACCGGTTTAACAGGTTCTCAAGGAGCAACAGGTTCACAAGGAAGAACAGGAACTACAGGTTCAACAGGTTCGCAAGGAACTCAGGGACTTCAAGGATTAAAAGGTACGACAGGTAATACAGGTTCGCAAGGTGCTACGGGTGCACAAGGACAGAGAGGTGTAACAGGATTAACAGGTTCGCAAGGTGCCACAGGTGCTCAGGGTACGACAGGTACAACCGGTAATACAGGTAGCCAAGGAGCAACAGGTTCTCAAGGAAGAACAGGAACAACAGGTAATACAGGTAGTCAAGGTACGACAGGTGCAACAGGTAGCCAAGGAGCAACAGGTGCTCAAGGACAGAGAGGTACTACCGGTTTAACAGGGTCGCAAGGTGCTACAGGTTCGCAAGGAAGAACAGGAACTACAGGTTCTACAGGAAGCCAAGGAGCAACAGGTGCAACGGGTTCAACAGGTTCGCAAGGTACTCAAGGATTAAAAGGAACTACAGGTTCCACAGGTTCTCAGGGTGCTACAGGAACAACAGGTTCAACAGGAAGCCAAGGTGCTACAGGTGCACAAGGAAGAACAGGAACAACCGGTTCAACAGGTTCGCAGGGTACTCAAGGATTAAAAGGAAATACAGGAAATACAGGTAGCCAAGGAACAACCGGAACTACAGGTTCAACAGGTTCTCAAGGTGCTACAGGTGCACAAGGACAAAGAGGTACTACCGGTTTAACAGGTTCTCAAGGTACAACAGGTGCTACAGGTGGAACAGGTTCGACAGGTAGCCAAGGTACTACGGGAGCCACAGGTGCACAAGGAAGAACAGGAACAACCGGTTCAACCGGTTCAACAGGTTCGCAGGGTACTCAAGGACTAAAAGGAAATACAGGAAATACAGGTAGCCAAGGTACAACCGGTGCTACGGGTGGAACAGGTTCTCAAGGTGCTACAGGTGCACAAGGACAAAGAGGTACTACCGGTTTAACAGGCCTCTTCTT
>Ga0187219_1001355_pt1 | contig 11772 bp, 18 predicted proteins | sample 13SPOviralmetaG_FD_130162 | JGI IMG/M metagenome (GOLD analysis project Ga0187219, IMG submission 130162) | Marine viral communities from the oligotrophic San Pedro Time Series (SPOT) site, San Pedro Channel, CA, USA - 13 SPOT_SRF_2010-07-21... | ecosystem: Environmental > Aquatic > Marine >... | reverse complement strand
CTTCAACAGGGGAACTACCTGGACCTGGAGTATTTCTTATATCACCTCCTGGTGTACCCCAACTATCACTTCCTGAACTTAATTTATAATTCCAACTTACCCCGTTTGTAGATTGGGGAGAATCAAGATATTGTCCTGACCCATTATTCCAACTCCCAGATACCAATCTTATTTCTAATGTAGTATCTTGATTTACTCCTTGAACTTCAGCAGCATATAATTTAATATATGTTTTATAATTATCAGTGGGAAATGATCCACTTTTAATTTTATTATCAATAATATCAACTATTTCATTTTCATTAAAATCTAGGATAGTTCTTGCTACTCTTGGAGATTGTCCTGTATTAGGGAAAAGGTTAGATACTTCTAATATAGCATCATTTCCTGTATTCATATTAGGATATGATGAATATAGAGTAGCATCTTTGGTTGGAAAAATTTTATATATTGCCATTTTTTATAGTGTTACTACTTTTCCTTTAATATCTTGATTTGGGAATTTTACTTCAAATATAGAAGGATCTAATGATGGGTAAATTACTCCATTTTGTGTAGCTCCTTTTACATCATAGGCATATTGTGAATATCCCGAGCTGGTTCCACGTTTATTATTTATAATAATATTTTTAACTGTTTGGACACCCTCAATAGCATCTAAAGTGGTGTATAGATCTCTCATAATAATTGGTTGATTAATTTGCCAATTATTAATATTAAAAAATACTTTTAGAGCATTAACACAATTAATTAATACTTCATTATTATTATAATTAGGTAAAGTTATAATTTCAAAATTACATTCAATATTGATTACAAATGCATCTTTAATAGATACTGTATCACCTATCATTCTATACTGATTTAAATAGGTTTTTAAATTTGTTTTTAATGAAGAAGTTGAAATACTTAATTTTCCTTCATTATTATAAGTTAAAACATATAAATCTAGGGATGATAAATTTTCATCTGCTTTAGGTTTTTGAATATATGCTTTAGATACTATACCAAATTTAGGGGGCATACTTAAAGCTCGTACTAAATAATCATCAGATGTTACATTTCGTAACTGGGAAGAATATTGTGATATAGTATTTTGTCTAATTTCTTCAACTGTATCCCCATCTTGACCGCCTGAAGCAGCACTTTCATTATTTGTTGATACTGTTCCAAATATATAATTTGCAGTAGTAGGATTTAAATTATTTTTATTAAATCTAATGGTGGAAGTGTTTATTGATGTAATATTATTAGCTGGAATATTAGATTCTACTCCCCCACCTGTATAATATCTAATTGTTAATGTGGTATTTGAAGGGGAGATACCATAAGTATTTGTAAATATAAAATTAGTAGGAGAGAAAGCAGTAGTTAATTTATTTTGCTCAAAAGGCAAACCAATACCTACATTAAAAGGGTTAGGAGTAATTTCTTCATCTACTAATTCAGGATTACCAGACCCAAATTGTATTTGTAATGCATTTTCATTTATAAAACGAGTAGCAAATCTACGTTGAACTTGTTTTGTTTTTAATATATAGGGGGCATCATCACTATTCTGATGATTATTTGGATCATTTACATTAGTATTTTTTATACTATCATATACCATATCCTGTGCTAAATGATCTACTTCATACCATTCATTTCCATCTTCATCAATACAATCTATAATACCAGCTATATTATTAGTGGAAATTTGGACAGTGGAGAATTCAGTGGGGGCACCAAATGAAAAGGTTGTTGAATTAATTGTACCAGAAATTGCCTTACGTTTTTTCTTTAATAGGAAATATGTAGGGGAATTATCTGATATTTGGGCTACTGTTACAGTAGTTGGGTCAAGTGAATTGGATACTGCAAAATCAATTGGATCTTCAATTGTAAATTTTACTGAAGCATTTGCAGTTGATGAAATCTGTGTATTTGCATCTATATATAATGAATAATCATAATCAGGAACCGCTACACCATTTACTTGTTTAGCTGGAACTTGTTGGTAAAAATCTAATTCAGTTGTAGATAAACCAGTTACTTTTGGTTTATAATTAAACATATAAGCAAGATCAAATATATTTGGGGTTTGCTTAGAATATTGTAAGAAATTTTCTTGGATTTGATTGTCTAAATAAAATGACATTACATCTCCTATATAGGCTGCCATTTCCAAAAACATCGTTCCAGGGGAGGCAGAACTAAAATCTGTGTAGGTATTGGGGAAATATGTTTGAGCATAATTAATTAAATCCGCTCTAAACCCAGCAAAATCTTTATTTAAGTATTTTATTTCTTTATTAGCCGCCATTATATAAAGCTTAATTCTAGTGTATCATTTATATCAGTATTCATTACAAAATACTTTATACTAACTTTAATAGTATTTTTATCATTATCAGATGTAACTTCTACTGATTGAACCACTACACGTGGAAAATTAGTAGCTAATTTTTCTTGTATATCTTCTTTTAAAAAATCTAAATTACCATCTGTAATTTGAGTGAAGATATATTGTCTTAAACCCCCACCAAATGTTGGATTTCCAGGGCGTTCACCAGGATTAGTAAGAAAATAATTAACTAAATTATTTTTTATGGCATCTTTAGTTTGATAATTAGGGCGAAAAGCAACCTCACCATTAAATGGTAAATCAACACCTATAGCAACACGTGCTCTAGTATCATTTGGAAATATTTGTTTTGCCCCGAATGCCATTATTTACCATTCATTATCCCCATAATTTGATCCATTGATACTTCTCCATCAGGTAATTTACCATTTTGGCTAGCTGTATCAGTAGATGTAACTTGGAGAGGTTGTCCTACTTGTGATGTATTAAATGTAGCTGCTGTTTCTCCTAAAATATTTTTATAAGATTCTCTTAAATTTGCTTTAGTTTTAGGGGATGCAGAGGATTTAACAGGTTGAGCTTCTTGAATAGGTTGTTTATTTGACTTTACAGCCTCTAAAAGAATTTCTTTTAATTCATCTTGGATTGCTCCTTTTACTTCTTCTCTAATTATTTTTCTTAATACGTCTAGTTTCATAATACAAATATAACGTTATTTATAAATATTAAATTAAAATGCTTTTAAATCGTTTGATTGAATATAATATGCTAATTCATTTATTAATATAGTATCTTCAGCACTAAATGAAGGGTCTCCTTTTACTATCACAACCCCTTGAGAATTTTTACCTACAGCTTGTCTTCGCTTTAAATTCCCAACTGCATTTTGATCTATGGTTTGAACTTCTAAAGTAAACCCATTTAATTGATTTGTAGCTTCTACGGCGTTTTCACCAGCTTCTTTTTCTAATTCCCTTAATCCTTCATTAATCTCCTCTAGTCCTGTAGTGCTGTCATCAGGGGTACATTTAAATATTAAATTATCTACTGCTCTTAATATTAGTAATAAGATAATTAAAGCGGCTACTAAAAATACTAAAGCTACCAGTAAAGATATATTCAATTTTTTATTATTTTCAACAAATTCATCTAATACTTTTTTAACTGCTTCTAAATTAGAAATTAAAGAAAAAGGTACACCTACACCAGGTGGAACTGCTACAGGGAAAGGTAAATTTTGAATTTGGAATTTTATACCACGTAATTGGGTAGCTATGTAAGTAAATAAAACAGCTAGAGCTGTATTTACAGCTACCATTACATATATTTGATTTAATTGTCTTACAATTTTATTTCTTCTCCTTATAACTTGTTTTAACTGATCAGGAGTAGGACATATAGCTTTTTTTAAATCCGCTATTTTTGTTATACCAAATATTAAGAGTAAACCTATAGCTAAAGGGAATAACTTAAATAGAATAGTATTAGTCATTTTTTGGATTGACTTACGTCTAACTACTATAATTTTATCTGGTATAGATAAGGCAATATTTTTAGCTTTATCTATATTTTCTTGTACCTCTCTTCTTAATTCATCAGCGGCATATTGAGCTGCTTTATCTATATTAATTAACCCTTTGGTTTTAATATCAGTTTTTACCATTCTTTCCCCAGTTAATACTTGGAGATCAGTTGGGACAAATTTAGGTGCAGTAACTAATAATTGGGTTTGAACCAATGCTTTTTGATTATAAGGTAAAATTGGTATACCTAATTCTATAGTAAACTGACCTTGGTCATTAGTTTGGACTTGTTTACCCGTTGCAAGTACAGGAGTTACTTTTGCTTTAGCTAAAGGTGTACTTGTTGTTTTATCAAATATTCTCCCTTTAATTTGATACTTTTCAATTATTGGGATATATTCTTTTAATCTATTTTCTATTTGTTCTGGGGATAGTTGTTTTTTTGTATCTCCAGCTACTTTTTTTAAGTTATTTATATCAAGATCAACCCCAATAGCTTTTTTACCAGCTTCAGTTTTAATGAATTCAACCGCTAACTTTATAAGTTCTTTTTCTGTCATTATACAGTTTTAGTTACCTTAGAAGTAAATTCTTCTGCTTCAATTGATTTAATAAACTTATTTAAACTTTCCAATGCTGTACCCGCGGCTCCAGAAGCAAGGGTGAGTGAGGGTTCATTAGTTAAAGCTGCCATTACTGAAATAAGATCACTTGTTATTGCTTTAAGTTGTACCATAAAAGTATCACCTAAAATAAGTGGTTGTTCAGCATTATCAGCCCCTAATTTTAATTCCCCACTTTCAATAGCCATACTACCACTAGTAGATAACCCTATACCCTCATTAGCAGATAATGATATTACCTTTTTACCAGATATTAATACACTATCTTTTGTAGAATTTAGTAATATACGTTCTGAATTGATTATAGCTTGGGCTCCTTTATATGAATTAGGGTATATAGGTGCTTCTTTTAATCCTGTATAATTAGTGGATGATGCTTTAATAGGGATAAGTTGATTAGAAGTAAGATAAATTGAAGATAAATCTCTATTAATATTATCTACTATGGGTACCCATCCTTCTTCTCCTGCATCTGTTGGTTGACCATTACGTAAAATAGTAATTGGGTTTCCTTCTTCACCACTTTCAGACCAATTATTTTTATATAAACCTTTTGAACGTGCAGTTGACCCCAATCTAATTGAATTACCAAAACGGCCTTCAAATATATTATCACCTACAAAAGGTAGAATAGGATGAATATTAGTACGTTCTATAAAAGTACCTCCTGTTGGGTTATCACCTTGTAAATTAATTTCAGTAGATTTATCTTCTACCCTACGAACAGAACCTCCTTCTATAGATTGATAATCATCTTTTTGTTCTTCATCATCAACCCCATCAAATATATTAGGATAAGCATTATGGTGAGGGTGATTCCAAAGAGAAATAGTATTTAAATAATAATATACTTCAGAAGTATCTTGTACTCCTATATTACTATCAGGCAAATAAAATAAAAGTACTATTTCATTTACTAAAGGAAATGATTTTAATTGTGGGAAAAAAGGTTTGGCTATTGGTCTTTTTATAGATTTGGGAGATGGAGTATTAATGGGTTCGAATTCAATAATACCAATTCCATTCCAACCACCATATTCTGTAAATTTGGGTTGATTGGTTTCATCTAATATAATATCTGTAACTCTAGCGGGGATGATTTTTAGATTAAGTTCCTCAATAGAGGTTACTAAATTTGAGATATCACCACCAGAATTTATAGATTGTCCTAAATATGCTAATCCAGTTTTAAGAGCCATTCCCTTCTTTAAAGTCAGAGTTTAATTTATCTAACTCCTCCATTAATTGTTGTTTTTCTTCTTCACTAATTCCCAATGCATCCTCGCCACTAGTATTATTAAGCGCACGCTGTACTATAGTAGCCATTTTTATTAATTGTTCATCATTTTTGACGCCAATTTCTAGATAATCTTTTATAAGGGGAACAATTAAAGTAGCGTCTCCTATATCTTTAACAAGTGGTTTTAGTTCAGAGATTAAACCAGTAATTTGTTTTTTCTTTTCAGTTTGATTATCATAAATTTCTCCTAATATATCGGAGAATTTTTTCTTACCAAATACTACATTATCCAGTGCCATGATGTTTTTTATCATAAATATGGATATAATTAAGGTTTAGAATCTAGCGTACCCGTTTTCAAGATAAAAAACGTAATTACTTTTAAATATCTCATATAATTGGTTAGCTATTTTGGTTATTTTTGGGGTTTTAACATCAACCATTTCACGAATGTAGATATATAGTGCTTTTTTATTGAAAACATCTAAATCTTCTCGTTTACGAAACAACTCAAGTATAGCATCTGCTATTTGAGCATCATTTTTTTTAGGGAATAATTCATATATATTTTTAGTAGTATGTTTAACAAATAAATCTATATATTTATCTAAATCACTTTTAACTGAATCATCACCCATACTATAAACATAATCGGAACCTTCTTTAGATAATTCTTCAGCGGGGATTTTCTTTATTTTTTTCTGGTAGTTTTTAGTATTATATAATATAAGCCAACGTTTGACTATAGTACCAAAATAAGAATATGCCTTTGCTCCGCGAGTAGGATCAAATAAATGCATTTTAGATAATAAAAATGTAATTATTTCATGTTGCAGATGCTCCAAATTTTCTACCTCAGTATGGTAGAATTTGAAAGTATGTATAATATTTTGTGTGAGTTTGAAAAAGGGATAGTGAATCTCTTGTTGATATATCATACTACGAACCTCGGAATCTGGTTCATTATTATATCTTACAATAGCATTTTCTGTGTCCTGAGTGAAGTAGTTTTTACTCTTCTTCCTCCTTTTACGAGGTTGTGGTTCCATTGATTTTTAACTGGTTTTAAATCGAGATAGTGCATTTTGCAACTTTTTTATTTCATTAAAAAACCAACCAATTTCATCATCTGAACTAAAACTACCCCTAGTGTCTAATTCTTGAAGTTTCTTATCTGATTCCTCAATTGATGATTGAAAATTTTCAATAAACTCTCGTTGTGATACGATTATGTCTTCTGCTTTCTCGTTTTTGATTAAAAGGTTTATGGTCGTATATCCTAAGATTACGACCACTGCACCAAGAATGTATATTATTATTTCTAATGTCATTATAAGCTATCTAACATACTCTTAAGACCTTCACTTTTAACTGTATTTAGGGCTTTAGACTTTGTATTAGATTTAGATTTGGACGACAATGTAAAATTGTTCTTTTGGGGAGCCAAGTTATTTTCCCCCTTAAATTTAGGTAACCATTCAATTTCAAATTCTATACGAGCAGCCATCATATCTGCCTGGTGTAGAATAAATGGTAGAGAAGTACGTGGTTTAGCTTCGGGCATAAATGCTTTAAGATACTTTTCATTTGCTGCATCATATAATCCATCATGAGTCTGGATTGCTAACATTTCATTAAAAGTATACTTTATATCATGTTGCTGGAGTAGAAATAGTCCACGATCAGGGACAGAAGCAAAGGCAACTTGTTTATTAAACATATAATCTTCACCTAATTTATCTTTTCTCCATTGATCGGTCTGGGGGATATATGAGGCATTATTCTCATCTCCCATTTTACCTAAATCATGATTAATAGCCGAAAATACCAATTCTTCCGTTGTAAATGTACTCATATCACAACCAAATTCAGCCCAAACTTTATTCATAGATAAGGCTGCTTTAACCACACGATTAACATGATCAACATATCCTCCAGGAAATGCACTATGGTACTCTTTTTTATGAGCAGCGGGCATTAATACAATGCGTTCCTCATATTTTTTATAAAATGTAAGTAATTTTTCCTTCCTATCCCCAGTAATATATTTTTCAATATTACCTAAAAATTCTTGCCAATTTGATTGGATTTTTTCTGCTGTTAAACTCATAACCTTTTTCTTTGTTTTTGGATTTGATTATATTGGTATAATTTACGAATATTTTTAACTAACTCCCCCGTAGGATTATTAGAGTGTTTTAATTTAGTCTCCCTACGTAAAGCTTCCATTAATACTTGTTAAGTTCATTAGATGCCATAGGTTCTGCTTCTACCATTGATCGTAATTCATCTACAATACCTTCGGCTTTAACAAGATTAGCTCTATAAGATTCAATAGGTGATTGTGTGTTTACAATACTATTAAGTGTTTTTAAAGTAGCTTCTAAATTATCTAATTTTCGATTGATTAAGTTTCTATTTCTCATAACTTTAAATTAAAATTTCTATCCCCCGGGTTATAACCTTTGTTTCCTATCCCTTTTTTATCAAAACCCGTGATATGAATGTACGAGGGATAAATCGTAATAGCACGCTATTTTTTAAATTTGGTTTGTTATTTTATAAATTTTGTGAAGATGAGCACATTTTTCATATTCTTCAGTATCTTCAAAATATTGTATTGCTAATTTTAGTGAATCTAACAAAGTAGGTGTATGTTGTTTAGTAAGAGCATAAAGATGAGTATCAATATCTATATCTATATCTTTAATATAAAACCAAGCTCTATTAAAAATAGTAAATTCTGATGATTTTTTAGTTGATTGTTCATCAAAATCTTCACCTGCTTTTTGAAAAAAAGTTTTAATCTTTCTATTAAATACAATATTATTTTGGATTAGTTTTACAAACATCCCAATTCTACCTTCAGGTGTTGACATAAAATCAATATATATCTCCGTAGATGGAGTACTATTTTTTCCATCATCAAATAACCCAAATATTTTATTTACGTTAGGCACTACCTTGTGTTTTTAATTGTTTATATGCTATAAAACCTGCATCACATAATGGAATATCCTCTGTTTCTTTTATTGAAGAACTTAATTTAGTCCATTCCCTAAAAAAACCATTTTTATGGGCTTTAAGGCCTGTTTCTTCATAAAACTTAGCATCAAATTGTTTCATTGCCATTATAAATATTAGTCTAACCCCTCTATTTCGGTTTCTTTTTCCCTAATTTTTGCCTGAATATTGCTATAACTTTTAACAATATCTATCTTATCCTTATTATCAGGATGATATTGCCATAAATCCTCAACCATACGATTCAATATAATAATATCGTTAACTAAATTTTCTCTTTTTTCATCTAAAGTTAATTCTCTCATAATTGTTTATATATAATTTTTACCTAATAATTTAATAATCTTTTTTGCCCCCTCTAAGTCAATTTGGAAAAATTCTCGTTGGTTATTTACACGATATTCTCTTAATTTACGATGGACTTCTCCTTCAAGTTGCTCACCATCAAAACATTTAAATGCCCATTCTACTTTATAAGGTAATGCAACCCCGGTAGCATTTGATATTTGTTTTGCTCTTTCATCCGGTGTTTGAGTTGTATACCCAATTTTTAATAAACCAGGAGTGGTGGGGTTTGATAAAACATAAACCCATTGAGTACCTTCTCCTTTATTTGAATAGATATTTTTCTTTCTAGCAGTGTAATATGTTACATCTTCCCAACCTTCACCTTTAGTAGCTGAAGGGGTAATTGTAAAATAGGTAGCGGCTTCAATACCTTGACCTGTATAATCATCTTTCAATGATATAAATTGTTTTGCTTTTTGTTCTGTTATTCTTTCCATAATTTATTTCCAAAAAATTTGTAATACTACTATAACGGTTGCTAATGATAAAATCACTCCAGTTTTTAAATTAATCCCTTCACCCATAAAAATATATGAAAGAATAGTAAATGCAAAAATTCCAGTTGCAAATCCTAATAATCTAGATGGCCATAGTTGCCCATCAAATGCCTCAACTATATATGTAGTTCCATATATATAACTCATTCCAACCGGTATACCAAATAATGCAGCCACCCAAAATGGGTTATTTTTAATCCACGTGTTTATAAACTGACCATTGGTTTGAAACCAAGATAAAGACTGGGCTATAAAAAATAAACCTATTCCTATAATTAATGTTCTTGTATTCATTAGTCTACAATTATTTTAAGTTCATGTTCTCTTACTTCTCTCCAACCTTTATCTGTATTGAATGTCGCTTTAACATAAACAGATAATGTATCTCCTTTCATTCTATTATCTAAATAAAAGTTTTGCCTTGGTTTATAGGTATATTGACTATAAGTAGCAAATAAACGCTCAGAATAAGGGCAATCAAAACAAGTATTCTTTGTAATTTGATAACCAGCAATATTCAAAGGTTCCATTTTTTGGGCTATATCACCAATATTATAAGTTAAATTTCCTATTGGAATTCGAGTACCAGTTTGTGTTTGCAAACCAAATGGTGAATATAATGGAACAGTAAATGCTAAATCATCAAAAGCAACCCAATAATTACTATCATAAGCAACTTCAACTAATGGTACATCATTAACAACATATTCCTCATATAACTCATCCAATTGACCTGCTACTGTAAAGTATTTTGGACCCCAATATTCTACATGCCAATAACCATTAGCATCTTGATATGATTTTTCTGAATCAACAAAAAATACAGAATTGCAATTCCCATCTTTACATGGGTAAAAATCAACATCATCTTGCTTCTCACAAGAAGCTAAGAATAATAATGATATAAGTAATAATAAATGGGGGAAAACTTCTTCTCTATCTATCTTCCACATCATAGCAACTATTGCTACTAACCTTACCAATACTAAAATAATAATTCCTGTAATAAACCCTTGTATAAACATAACCTTTATTTTTTATTATACCATAAATGTACGAAAGGCTTCCTGGGAAGCCAAACGTACTGTATGAGAATTTATGCAACGTATGTTAAAGCTGTTTCATACATTTCAGCATTAACTCTCATATCCTGACGGAAATTCTTAATTGGTCGGGCATATCTACGTTTTCCAGTTCTAGTTAAGTATTGGAAATTACCTTCAACAATATTCTCTTGAACACGATTAAATACTTCCCATAAACCATTCCCAATATCCTCTGAACGTTGTGGTTCTAAAACTTGGTTAATAGCTACTTTATCAAATGTATTATTTAAACCATCAACTCTATTTTGAAGTAACTGTTTAGCAAAATCAAGTGTTTGTTCTTCACTTAACTCAATTTGCTTCATTTTATTCATAGACTCAACAGTTAAATCAAGGCTTGAAATTACATCTTTAATTACACCTTGAAGTGTTTCAAAATCATAACCCATATGGCGGATCTTAAAGGCTTCAAATTGCTTGGTAGAAATAACTAAACCATTTTCACAAATCATTCTAAACAAACCTGCTTGAAATGAAAATGAATTTTTTCCATCATGTGAATTGGTAAGTAAAATTTGTGGAAAGATAGTATCACCATCTTTACCATTAATAACAACATCGTTATTTCTAAAAACAACTAAATGTTTTTGGAAACCAACATTTTTTCTAGCTCTAACTTCTTTAGCATCAACTACATTCCAACCTAATGTCGCCATATCATTAATGACTTTATCGGTAGGTATGTGTGAATACTTATCGGAAGTATTACCGGCACCGTGAGTGGTGAAAATTGAAGGAGCAACTTCTTTTAACTCTTCTAAACTCTTAAACTCTTGACTTTCATAATTTAACATAACCTTATATTTTTTAATTATTATTACTTATTTACTTCGTAAATATACGAAAAGTTGCCTGTGTAGCCAAGCAAATACTAATATACTTTAGTAATTTCTTGCTCACCATCATATAATATTGTTATACCATCTGATTCAACAACATACTTATTCATTCCTTGATATGATCTTAATGTTGCATCACATTGAACAATATTACCATTAATATCTAAACCTTCTATTTGGAAAATATCACCTACTTTTAAATCTTGAATTGTCATAACCTTTATT
>Ga0187219_1001352_pt1 | contig 11802 bp, 4 predicted proteins | sample 13SPOviralmetaG_FD_130162 | JGI IMG/M metagenome (GOLD analysis project Ga0187219, IMG submission 130162) | Marine viral communities from the oligotrophic San Pedro Time Series (SPOT) site, San Pedro Channel, CA, USA - 13 SPOT_SRF_2010-07-21... | ecosystem: Environmental > Aquatic > Marine >... | reverse complement strand
TTTGGGGTTGGTGTATAGCATAGAGGAAGTGTTATTAAGTGGGGCAAACGTAACGTCTAGTAATTTATTTACAATTACAAATACAGGAGATGCTGGAAACCCAGCGCCAGGATTACTTAGATCTAATACGTATATGGCTCAAAATTTAATAGGCAACACTTATAGTGTTAAAATAAAAGTTGTTGATGCAGGTCATACAAATTCTGCACCTTCATTTGATGAGCATACAGTTGCGGTCACAATTTCAGCGGGGGTTTTGTATAACATGTTTACAGCACCGAATGGACCCCAATTATGTAATCCTACATCATCAACGATATACATAACAAAACCACAAATAGGAGGACCTAATGCTATAGAAGTTGGAGACACAATTTATACTGCGGCAACTTTAGCAACAAACGACCAGTTTTTTGGCTTAATATTAACTCAACCAATAGGTGGGCAATATGATCAAGGAAAATACGCAGATGTTAGGACTAGTAATGGTGTGGTACAATCAATAGATAATTCTAGATCATGTCAAGGAACACCATAATTAGAGATGGGGTAAAACATGTAATATTTAAAACATGGGAATAGCAAAAGAAATAGGGTATTTTAATACCTTTATTATAAAACCCGCTGTTACAAGCAGAAAATTTCATATTGAAGAATCCAGGATAAAAGGTGGGTTTAATAATCAATCTATGGAATTAGCTACCAGAGCTTTTGCTACGGATGAAAATTATGCAGAAAGAAGAAGAAAAAATGCTTTAATATATTCTGGTATTTATAATTCTAAAACAGGTGTAAATAAATTAAATGAATTTAGTATTGGAAAATCTAATACTAAAGCTGTTGATAGTGCGCAAGGCAGCATACAAAAGCTTTATGCAGAAGATACTAATTTATTAATATTACAAGAGGATAAAATTAGCAGAGCATTAATAGATAAAGACGCGGTATTTACCGCTGAAGGCAGCTCAATAAAATCTTTAAGTAATATAGTTATTGGACAAGTAATACCTTTTTTAGGAAGATACGGAATTAGTACAAATCCTGAAAGTTTTGCAATAAAAGGTGGAATGAAATACTTTGCTGATAAAAAAAGAGGGGTTGTAATTAGATTAACAAGAGATGGCCATACTGAGGTGTCATATTATGGTATGAGAAGTTGGTTTAAAGATAATTTAAAAACAGCTAATAAAATTGTTGGTATATACGATAATGTAAAAGATCAATATGTGTTATCACTGCAAAACGATTCAGCATATTATACTTTAGGTTATGATGAATCTTCAAAGGGTTGGACAAGTTTTTACACTTATAAACCTAATGCAGGGTTTACATTAAAAAATATATTATATACGTTTAATGGCCCAAATATTTACAAACATTACCAAACAACAAATTACAATAACTTTTATAATGTAAGTAATACATCAAAAGTAAATGTAATATTAAATAATACTCCTTCAGTGGTAAAAGTATTTAAAAATTTATCTTACGAAGGAACAACTGGCTGGAAAGTCAATAACATAAAAACAGATTTAGACGATGCTAACTTCACTGATAGTGCTTTCGATATAAGCGCTTATAGCAACGCTTTAGATTATGATTTACCTGGCCTACAGGCTTTTAATAAAAAAGAAAACAAATATTTATCTTATTTACAAAATAGTTCAGCTATTGATGAAAACGAAGTAATATTTGGGGAGGCTATGTCGGGAGTAAAAGGAATGTATGTGTCGTCTGTGTTTGAAACTAATACGGCGGATACATCGAAAAAAGAACTATTTGCTGTTTCATCTGAGACAGTATTATCATCAAATTAAAATAATAAATTATGGCAATACCCTTTTTAGCAATGGGAATATCATCAGGTGTTTCTGCACTTAGTGGCTTGTTTGGAGCAGGTAAAGCAAGACGAGCTGCTAGAAAAGCTAGACAACAAGCAGATGCTTTAAACAAACAAATAGCTAATCTTGAAAAAAATAGACAAGCAGTAATAAATCCTTATGAAAACGTTAAGGATTTAAGTAGTATGGTAACAAACCCTTTTGCTAATTTACAAGTGGCTACAAAAGCTGCTGAAATACAAGGTGCTGAGACTGATATTAGTTTAGCTACTACTTTAGATACATTAAGAGCTACAGGTGCGGGCGCTGGAGGCGCTACTGCTTTAGCACAAGCAGCAGCAAGATCAAAAGCTGGTATTGCAGCCGGTATAGAAAAACAAGAAGCCCAAAACACAAGGTTAAGGGCTCAAGGAGAACAGCAAATGCAAAAATTACAAATGAGTGAAGCGGCAAGAGTTCAAGGTGCCGAGGCGCAGGGTAAAGCATTCAAATTTAATGCACAGGAAAGCAGAGACACTTCACAATTAAACAGACTTGCTGGTAAAGCTGATATTGCCTCAGGGCAGGCAGCCGCTTATAGTCAGCAATCTAGTCAAATGATGGGACAAGCTTTAGGAGCCTTGGGTGGTTTAGCTGGAGCTGCGATTGGCGGAGCAAATTATAAAAAATCATTAGGGGCTGGAACAAACGTTTCAAACTATGGTAGCGGCCCATCTGCATTTAACAATGCATATAAATCAAATGATTTAGTTGGAATGTTAGGGGGCATGATGGGACAATATGGAACTAAATCAGAATAATAACAATTATGGGAGCATACGACAATCCAAAATCATACACAACAGTAGACTACACTAAAGGCACTACGGCTTTTAATACAACTTTTCAAACTGGCCTAGCTGCTGGTATTGCGGAAGGAGATAAATTAATTGCTGATAGAAAAAAATACGAAGATACTGTATACGCACAGGGCGAGGAAATGAAAAAGGAGCTTAGCGCTGCAGTTGATAATGGAGAAAAAACAAAAGAACAAATAAACACTGCATTAGAAGAATTTTATGCAGAGGCGCTTAATGTTGAGCAACCAACTAAAAAAGGTTTAGGTGGACTATTTTCTATGCCTACTGAAAATCGTATGGATCAGAAAGGCATGCGAGAAGCTCAGAATAGTTTTGAAGGTGCTGTAGCACCTATAAATACGGTGTTGGATTATATATACACATCGGACATGGACATCGATGAGAACAACGACAAAGGGCATGGGCTATACTCCGATAAAAAAAATATATACAATGCTATCAAAAATGGTGATGCAAAACCTACTTTTAAATACGACAATAAAACTAAAAAATTTGTTAGCTTTATTAAAGTCGGTAATGAAATTTACGACGAAGCTCGTTTACAAACAATTTTTACTGCATCGGGAAAAGAGCAAAGAGATATTATAAATGCTGAACACGATGATTTAATGGAAGGGTTAAGCAAAAGAACAAGTGCGGATTTGAAAAATAAAATTGCTGATAGAAAAGTTCGTGGATTTCAATCAGGAATGGCTGACGCGGGTGACTATGCCCTTAAAAATGCTTACGAACAGTTTGGACTTGATAAAGATGGTAATATTGAACCTGGTAAATTCACAAGAAATAAACTTGGTGTAGCAAATAATGTATATAACAACAAGCTTGATTTAAATAAAGAAACTAAAATGGCCATGCTGAATGCTGAAATAGGGGATTCTGGATTGAGTGCACCCCAAAAAGATCTTTTATTAGATCTACCACTTAATATAGGTGCAGAAGGTCTTGCTAAAAAATTAGGTGTTGATATGAACACAGCAAACACTTTGTTTGAACAATCAAAAGCAGCAAAATTAAAAATGGTGGCCAAATATACCGTTAATACGATGGAAGACCAAGGCTTGTTTGATGAATTTTACAGAAACGAACCAAAAGAAACTAATACCGGCGGTGGTGGTGGCGGTGGTGGTATTGATTCAAGTAAATTATACCCACAACAAATGATGAGTAGAACTTTTGATATAAGTTCTGATATACAAAATATAATTGCAAACCCAGGCGATAATTTTAGTTCAGATAGAGAACAGACTGAGGGCGGTGAATTTAAGGGATCTTTTAAAGATTATAATTTAGCTGGAATAAATGAAATAAGCGATGGAGGTGTTGTAAGAAGTGTAGAAAGTTCTAACATAAACGCTGAAGGTGTTTTAACTTTATCTTTCCAACCAAAAAGTAAAATAGTTAGTGGTATTGACAAAAACAGCAAAGAGTATAAAGATTTAATTAGCAACCCTGAATATGCAACAAAAACTGAAGATGAAAAAAATACAGCATTAATGAATTTACCAAATGCGGTTATGGAGCAAGGCCCACAAAAAAGTTTAAAGTTCGATATGTTCGATCCTTACGACCTTGAGAAATTTTACAAAAGATTACAAGGTAAAGAAAGTGAATTGAACGAGAGTACCAAGTCACAGGCTTATAAAACTTATTTTGATCAACAATTTTTTGTTAAATATTTACAAAATCCTTCAAGATTAACCGACCCTAGAATGACAAAGTTTAGACCTTATGTTATAAATAAATATGCACAGAGTCAAGGTTTATCAAAAAAACAAGCAATTCAATCTTTAGCAAAAAACTATCCCCAGTTAGCGTCAATGAAGTGGTTTGAAGACGAAACTAGAAAATCATTAAAACTATAATTATATGGATAAATTTAAAATTAAATGGGAGGGTGAGGTATATGAAGTTCAAGAATCTCAATTAGGCTTATTTCCAGGATACGAAAAATACGATGGTTCTGAGGGAAAGCAATCGTCCACAACACCGGGTGCGGCTGTGGAAGAAAACAAAGTGCCCAATATGGATTCCAGTTTGGAAAATACTTCTTCGGATTTGCCAAAAATACCGACACAAATAGGTGACGAATTACAGGGTATTTCAATAGAAGATATTAAAAAGAATTCAGAAAAAACTCCCACAGGTGTAAAAGATTTAGAAGATCCTAAATACAATAAATTTAGTGAAAGCTCGATTGAGATTATGTCTAAATCAGATTTGAGTGATTCTGATATTAAAGAAATGGAAGGATTATTTGGTACTGACAAGAACCCAAATTTTAATTTTTTTAATGAAAAAACTGATATTATACAAAACCCGGGCATTATAGCAACCGGGGGAATGTTAAGATCTGGGCCTTCGTCCACAACACAATCCAAGTATTTTCAATATGAAAGAATGCCTAAAGGCGTTAGCAACTACAGCCCAGAAGAAATAAAAAAAATTGAAGATAAAATTAAAAACGAAGAAGGCTTAGCTGGAGATGATTTAAAAAAAGCTGTTTTATCTACACTTAAACAACAATTTAAGCTTGAAAAATATAAATACAACATAGATCAAGTATTATCAAAAGATCCTGATTATAAAAAAGAAAAAAAAGTAAAAGGCTTTACATCTATTAGCGGCAATATTAATATTCCTGAAAGCACAGAAATAATACCTGATTATGATAAATTTGCAAGTGATAAAAAAGGAGTCGAAAAGGATATTGCTAATTACATGGAATTGTCTCAAAAAGTTCAAGATTTATATGAACAAAACAATGTAACTGGCGATCGAATTAAAAAATTTAATGATAAAATAAAAGACTCTAATTATGAATTTGCAACTTTAGGAGTGCCTGAAAGTGAATTATTACAATTAGAGGACGGAAGACTTATTTCTAAAACAGAGTATGATAGTTATAAAAATGACTTTGATAATTATAAATTAAAAGAAGAGGCTATATTATCTAAAATACCACAATTAAAAGCAACAAATCAATCTATAGCGCAACTTGGAGTTGCTGCAAATTTATTAAGTAAAGATTATGATTTATTCAGAAAGAAAAAAACTACTGCTTTAACTGGCCTTGGGAATATACTTGTAAAAGGTTCTACATATACAGGCAGATTAATAACAGAAACTTTTATAGATGATGATGATGTTGACAATAAAAAAAGATACCATGAGCTTCTTGATGAGATAGACTTAACATGGGATAATTTTTCTAATGGTGAAAAAAGTAATTATGCTCCTGACATAAAATTCAAAGATGCTTTTAAAGATGGTAATTTTGGTAGGTTTTTTGGGCAAGAGGTGGCTACGCAATTACCTATTTTTGTCACTATGGCAGCCTCGGGTGGTGCGGCTGGGTTAGCTGGTTATGGTGCAACAGGACAAACAGTTGCTGCTGGCCTTACCGCTAGTTTACCAAGTGCTGGGGATCAATACGCAAGAATGACGCAAGAGGACGCTGCAAACCCATTTTCTAATAGAAGCAATGGGGAAAAAATGTTAATTTCAGCGGGATATGGCGCAGCAGAAGGAGTATTTGGAGTTGCACCAAGTTATTTACTCTTAAGAAACACTTTTAATGCTCTTTCAAAATCTGGTAGAAAAGTTGCTCAGGACGGAATGCTAAAATACTTTGGCGAACAGGTGGCAGCACCTATATTTATAGAATCTGGTGGTGAGAGTTTAACATCTATAACACAAAACATTTTAACAGGTAGACCAACTTTTGAAAACGTAGACCACGCGGCTTTTTCTGGAGGCATGTTTAGTGTACTTATGAATTCTGCTCCAGCAGTTGCTGGCATGTACATGCAGAAATTTGGAGATATAGCGAAATATAAAGAATTTAGATTAAACAATGAAAAAATTAATCAAATTGAAGAAAGTTTATTATCTGAAAAAAATAAAACATCCATTTCTTATAAAGCCTTAGAGGCTCAGAAAAAATCTTTACAAGAAACGAATAGCAATATACTTTCAGAAATATCTAATAAAGCTAATCAAAAAATTAGCAAAGAAGGTTTTCAAGGGTATATGGACATGACCTCTATACAAGAAACTCTACGTTCCACCGCTGAAAACGTTATTAATGACAGCGAACTTTCTTCTAAAGATAAAAAATTAAGATTAGAAGTACTACAAGATAAATTTAACGATATACAAGAGGCTAGAGATTATTTTAGAAGCGTTGATAATTTTGGCAATGAATTTTCTTTATTAAAGGGAACAGACAAGACGGCATATAATAATTATATTAGAAGAGCTAAAGAGTCATTAAATTTTTATGGTGAAAGCACTTCGTCTACGGATAAAATATTTAGCAAAGCATCTGAATTATATCAGGGCGATAAATATGATCAGTCAGTGGCTGATTCAAAAAAAATAACTTCGCTTAATAATGAATTTAAATCTTTTGAAACAAATGATCAATTATTAGATTATCTTCAAAAAGAAGGTTTAAAAGTAGATGAAAAAACTTTAAACAAATTTAAAAGTGGTAATTTAAATGGGGTTAATACAACTTTAGGTAATAAAACACTGCAATTAATATCTAAAGAAAACTCAGTCAAAAACGAAAGAGCTGGAACTGGTTATCACGAAATTGCTCACGGCGCTTTATTTGAATCTTTAGGAATAAAATCTGAACAATATAAGCCCTTAGCGGACCAAATCCAAAAATGGTTAAAAGTTAATGACCCTAAGTTATACAAAACAATGTTTTCTTCCACTGGTTTTAGAAATAAAGGATTATCTATTACCGGGAGAGGTAAGCAAAGTGCAGATATTACAAATGCTGAGGAAATCGTTGTTAACTTTTTAGAAAGGGTAGCGGAAGGTAAAATAAAAGGAGATAATGTTAAAAATAAAACATTTTTAGGATCGATTGCTGAAAGCATGAATTTAATTGCGGAAACAAAAATTAATTTTAAGGGGCAAAATGATGCTATAAATTTGCTTATAAACTTTGGTCAAAGAATAAAAGACGGAAGTTTAAATAAAGTTGATTTAATAAAATTAAAACTTGGATTGAGTGATTTAATTATTGAGGCAGATAAAAAAGTGCAATCGGAACCAAAAGTTCAGATGGCTGCTTCGGATTCTCAAGCAATACAAGTTATGTTTGAGAACAAAGGGGAGAATGCTATTATGTCAATTGCAGATAATAAGTATATAAAACAAGAAATTAAAAAACTTGTAAACAAATATAGAGAAGTTCCTAAATTTTCAGAAATGAAAGAAGATTTTGAAATGGCACTTATATCAGATCCAGTATATGGAATACTTGGATCTTTAAGAAGTTATGATGCTAAAAGAAATCCAGTGTTGGCTTCTCATATTTTAGCTAGATTAAAAAAGAAAAGTATAACAATAGCAAATAAATTATTTGAAACTAAATTTACGGAGGATGTTTCCGAGGCTAAAGGCGTTACCGACGATGTTACCGACCCTGAAATATTAAATCAAAGAGAAAGCTTAAGAATATCACTGGGCTTAACAGAGGATATTATTAACAAAGTTAAAAACTCTGTTATTAAAACCTTTGGCACAAAGCTTCCAAGTGTAAAATCTAAAACTTTTAGAAAAAAACTTCAGAAAGCTTTTCAAGTTGAATTAAAACCTACTATAGCAAAGTTTTTAGGAAGAGGCATTGAATACAAACAATTTCTCCAATCAAATTTTGATTTATTATATAGTATACTACCTCAATCTACTTTAAACAAAAGATTTAAACCTTTTGTTGAACCGGTGCTTGACGAAAATGGTAAGCAAAAAAGAGAAAAAACAGCAGAAGGGAATGCTGTGTTTAGAAAAAAGAAAATAAAAAACAAAGAATTTGTTGATTATTTTTTAGGAGATAATGTTGGTAGGTCAACACAGGGAACAAGAAAAACAGCTTTAGCAGAAGGGTTGGCAACTGAAATTGCGTTTGATGCTACTTTAGATGTGCTGCGTGACCCAGAGGTGTATAGCAAAGTGCAAAGTATTGTTGAAATGCAAGGTGAACAATTTGACGACAACTATTTATCCCAAGTTGCAAAAGAAATTGACAGAGCTACAGATTTTCAATTTTCTGAATCTGCTGGTTTAATTATAGATCTTGTTAACTCTTTAGACGGCCTTAGTTTAGAGGAAAATTTTAATGTATTTTGGACCGCTTTAATCGCTGGCCAAAAGGCTTATAAAGATATACCTAACCTCAGCAGTAGGAAAGGCCAGGCTTTAGAATACTTTGTAGCTAAAGAACTTGAAGCTTTAGTTCCAGGGGCTAAAATACTTAACATGTCTGAATTAAACGAACTAAAGACCGGAGACACTGGGGTTGATATAGAAATTGATATTGATGGAAAAGTATTTGGTTTTGAAATTAAAAATTCTATTAGTGATAAAATTGGTGGAGCATCAGGTGGAAAAATTAAATTATTACTTGGAGAAAATTTAGGATCAAAAATATTTGGTTTAAGAGATATAATAAATGATAGATTTATATCAAAACTTACGAAAGCCGGTGTTGAATTTAAAATTGATGAAGGATCTGGAAATATTATAACAGAATCAGAATTCAATGGTAAACCTATAATGGATTTTTTAAATGAGGATAAATCTTTTAATAGAACAGAAACCTTAACAGTCAAGGGAATTGACAAAATGATAAATAATTACATCAAGAAAGGTGACCAATATATATATTTTGCGGATAAAGGATGGTTTTATTTAAAAGATAACCCGCTTAATATTGACATACCTAGTATTTATAGCCTGGATTTAGACACGGTAATGAAAACAACCGTAGTAAAATATGGTAAGCAAAACAATGGTAAACAAACAGTGTTTGCCCCTAGAGTCTACTTGTTTTTTGGAAAAGACGGTAAGGTTGTAAATCCTAATAAAATAAAAGAATCTAAACAAACTTCAGAGGTGTTTACAAATACAAAACTTAGTGAAAGCCCTGATTTAAATATTGAATTTAATAATATTATTGAGAATTCTACAAACATAGCTTCGGAAAAAAGATACGCGAGAGCCAAAGCGACTGTAGCTGGTAAAGGCAAAGGAAAATTTGATTTAATAGGTATACCACCTTCCGCTCAAGATTTCATGGGATTAGTGTATAAATTTATAGGTAAAGGAAAAAAAGGTGATAGGCAAATAAAATGGATTGAAAAAAATATAACAGACGTTTATGCTCAAGCTATGGTAGATATATCTAACACTAGAGTAAAAATGGCTGATGAATATAATAAAATTAAAAAAATAGTTGATTCGAAAGATTTAAATAAAAAAATACCCGGGGAACCTTTTACAATTGATCAAGCCGTGAGAGTTTATATATGGACGCAAAAGGGTTTAGAGGTAGATGGATTGTCTCAAGTTGATAAAAAAGAATTAAATAAATTTGTTACTCAAGACAAAGATTTAAGAGATTTTGCTAATAATTTAATGTCTATAAATGATAATGGATATGTAAAACCCGACAAATATTGGTTGGCTGGCAATATAAATACAGACTTATTACAAGGATTAAACACAGACTCTAGAAAACAAGCGTTAGAAAAATGGCAAGAAAATGTTGATATTATATTTTCAGAAACAAATTTAAATAAGCTAGAGGCTGCATACGGAAAAAATTATAGACTGGCTTTAGAAAATATGCTAGAGCGTATGAGAACGGGTACAAATAGAAATTCTAAAGGTGGAGATAGTTTAACAAACAGGTTTGTAGATTGGATCAATGGATCAGTTGGAACAATAATGTTTTTTAATTCTAGATCTGCTGTTCTTCAAACAATATCTGCAGTAAATTATTTAAACTGGAATGACAATAATCCATTAATGGCGGCAAAAGCATTTGCAAATCAACCACAGTATTGGAAAGATGTGATGTTTTTAATGAATTCAGATTATTTAGTAACAAGACGTAACGGATTAAAAATAAATGTTAACGAAGCTGATATTGCCGAAATAGCTGCTGAGTCGGGCAACAAAGCAAAAGCTTTTATAGCAAAAGTATTAAAATTAGGTTTTTTACCTACACAAATAGCTGATAGTTTTGCGATATCTTCTGGGGGAGCTACTTTTTATAGGAATAGAGTTAACTCTTATATTAAAGATGGTATGTCTAAGGTTGACGCCGAACAAAAAGCATTTTTAGATTTTAGAGAGTTGTCTGAAGAATCACAACAATCTAGCAGACCAGATAGGATTAGTCAACAACAAGCTAGTGAATTAGGGCGTGTTATATTAGCTTTTGCAAACACACCGTCGCAATACGCTAGAATAATACAAAAAGCCGCTAGCGATCTTAAAAACGGGCGTGGGGATGCTAAAACAAATTTATCTAAGATAATGTATTATGGTGTTTTACAAAACATCATATTTAACGCTATGCAACAAGCATTGTTTGCTATAATGTTTGGGGATGAACCTGACGATGAGTTATTGAAAAGCAAAAGCTCTAGAATTGCAAATGGCATGGTGGATTCTTTATTAAGGGGTATTGGGTTTCACGGGGCAGTAATATCTACTTTAAAAAACGTAATTTTAAAAGTTAGCGACGGAGGTAAAGCACAAGATGCTGCAATTGAATTCTTAAACTTATCCCCGCCTATTTCATCTAAAATCAAAAAGATTAGGTCAGCGGGTAGAACATTTGATTGGAATAAAAAAGAAATAAAAGAAAAAGGTTTTTCTTTAGACAACCCAGCAGCACTAGCATTAGGTAATTTAGTGAGTGCAAGTACAAATTTACCTTTAGATAGAGGTATTAAAAAATTAACAAATATAAAAGATGCTTTAGATACTGAAAATGAAGATTGGATGAGGGTAGCAAACGCTTTAGGGTGGGCTAAATGGGAATTAGAATGGAAAAAACCTAAAAAGAAAAAAAGAAAATCAACTAAAAAACTTAAAATATATTAATTATGCCAAAAGATGCGTGTTATTACAAAGTAAAAAGACAGTACAAAGTGTTTCCATCCGCTTATGCGAGTGGGGCTATAGCTAAGTGTAGAAAAAACAAAGGCAAAGCTAAAAAATAATGGCTGTTAAAAAAACTAAAAAAGGGGCAGCACTTAAACGCTGGTTCAAAGAAAAATGGGTTGATGTAA
>Ga0187219_1001348_pt1 | contig 11820 bp, 8 predicted proteins | sample 13SPOviralmetaG_FD_130162 | JGI IMG/M metagenome (GOLD analysis project Ga0187219, IMG submission 130162) | Marine viral communities from the oligotrophic San Pedro Time Series (SPOT) site, San Pedro Channel, CA, USA - 13 SPOT_SRF_2010-07-21... | ecosystem: Environmental > Aquatic > Marine >... | reverse complement strand
TCTTCCAACCTTCCCAGTCCTGTTCGGTGCATATACCTTTTATTATAAGTTGCTTCTTTAGAATACCAATAAACAACTGGGCAAACTTTTTACGCAGACGGTCAATAAACTTTTGGAACTTGACTTCGTCACGGTTGATTTCTGTTGTACGACCTAATGAGAACTGAGACTCTTGTTCCAAACGCGATAGTGGTACGTTCAACGAACGATACAACTTCTTTTGGAAATAAATGATATCGTCAATCTGTCCTAGGTTTTCTCCGCCTGGCAATGTGCTTATCTCTGTACCACGACCACCTTCTCGACGTGGTAACCAGAAGTCTTCGAGCATCGACATGTGTTTGCGGTCATCTTTGATTTCACCGTTGTTCGCATCGTAAACAATCTTGTTACGGTAACGAGACATGATGTCTTTGATGTGTTGTTCCGCCTTACCCTTTGGTAAGTTACCCACGTCAATATAGAATATACGACGTTCGGGTGCACGTGCGAGACGATAGATGACCAATGAGTCTTCCATCATACGTAACTGATTTACGGGTTTCATTGCCTTCTGTAGATACGACAGTACACGTTTCTTACTGGTGTCTAGAAGACCTGAAGTGACATATGAAACAGAATCCGACGTTAGTTTGATGCCGTTATTCGCACCGGCACGTTCCTGATAGATGTAGAAATCGTTAGTTTTGTCTACGACCTTTGCACCTGTCTTCGCATCCTTTTTATATTGCACCTCTTTTACTTTACGAATCTTAGTTGCATCAACAGGGCGTACCTCTTGAATACCTGCTTTTAGATTCGTGTCATTCACTACTAGGTGATGATAGATTCGTCCGTCGACATACCATGAACGGAACATATCGTGACCATACTCTTCGAAGTTCAACATGGAGACAACTCCATCGAACTCTTCTGTGATAGTCTTTTTGATTTTATCTGAGACTTCAACCTTATCTAGATTGACAGTGACAGAGCTTTCTAGTTCAGACGAAACGATTGCTTCGTTGATGATATCTTCGATTGCTGCATCACACTCTGGGTGTTCTGCCATACTTCGATATTTTTTGATTAGTTCTTGATTGTCCTTTGCAGCAGTACCTTCCATGTCGACGTACTGACCAAAGTAAGAACCAGAGGCAGTGACATATCCAGCACCGTCCTCATCCACTTTTGGGACGATAGAAGGAGCCTTCTCGTTTTCTTGATTTAGTTTTTGAACTTTCTTTAGTTCAAATCCAAATGCTTGGAATACATTGTCTGCCATTTTACCCTCTTATAATAAATGGGGGTGGAGAACCACCCCCGTCATATTACTTATAATACCTTTAACTAGTGGTATTTGACTCCCAATATTGAATTTGGAATTCTGTAGTAAACTCTTCGATAGCGTCGTTAGTCTCGTAACTTAGCTCAATCGATGAAACATTGGTTGGAAAACATCCACGGAACTTGTAAGTTTTCAACACTGAACCATCCTTATCTAGCTGATCTACAACTAGGTCTGCCTGATATGCGACTGGATTAGTGATACCCGAGTTCGAAGTGTGTCCGTTCATTCCGTTCATCCATCGTTCCATGGCGTCACGTGTATTGAAATCGGTATCATTCAATACTGTTACAGTCCACGGTTCGAAAGTACGATCGCCTGCGATCTTCAACTGACGACCACGGAAAGGCACTTCAATTACCGCCATGATAGATGCTGGTAACTGTGCAGCTTTACACATGAAAGATGTTAGTTCAACATCGCCACCAGCGTACGCAGGGAAGTTTACGGTTGCGCGGAATAAGTTAGGACGTGCGCCGCCACCTTTTAGTTTTGCTTTGAAATCATCTACTCTTAATGACATGATTATTTCCCCTTATACTGTGCCAACTACTTCTTCAAACTCAACACCGGAGCGAACCGCGACAAAGTTTAGAGTAACGTAGTTGATTGAACGTGCTGGCTTGATGAAGCAGGACGCAATGAATTCGTTGCGATCAACAACTTCTGGAGTATTGTTTGTATCATCACAAACAAGACGGAAGTCAGTGATACCGCGACGACCCTGAATTTCACGTAGGAATGGTTCGACGATGTTGACAAACTCTGCACGAGTAAACTCATCGTTGAATTCAAACATTACGTTTTCACCCGCTTGACTGATAGCGCGTTCGATGACTAGGAATAGTCGACGGACGTTGATTCGGTCAAATGCAGATGGACGAAATAGGTGAGTCTTGTCTCCATACAGCATGACACCCTGACCAGAGAAACTGACGATTGGGTTGATACCCAATTTGTACATCGCATCCCTTTCACCCTTGGAAGGGTTGATTAGTAGTTCAGTAACACCTAGGTATTGTCCACGACGTGAACCCGCTGGTGAGAACCAAGGAGCAGAAACCGCATCTGTTGCAGCCATGACACCCGCTGTTGATGATGCAGCTGGAATCCACTGATACTTGTCTTCATACTTGTTGTAGACTTTTATGTGGTTACCGTCAACAATTAGGTATGATGAATTCTTAGCCAATGTTGAGTTGTAAGTAGCGAAAGTTTTAGCTACAACATCTTGGTATGGTACAGAAACAACTGCGACACAATCTTTTCTAGCTTCGGCAACATCACATACGTGAACATGTTCAGCTGATGAACTACCATATGGAGCGATTATAAAATCTACCTGAATAGTAGACGTATTATCAAACACTGTGTAATCGTAAGATGGGGTATCTCCATCCTGTCCGCCTGATAAAGAATATGTGTTAGGCCAAGATACTGGGTCAGTAGGGTCTACTGTTACCCAAGTAGATATCTTATTGATAACATTTGCGACATAGTTTGTAGTACCGTTATCTAACTGATCACCTTTAGTTTTAGAAACATACGGATAAGTTTCTAAAACAAGCTGTTCTTTAGTTCCAACGTTTTGAAGGACTACAACGTGTAATTCGTCTCCTTCTGGTGCTGAATCGAAAAGACTCTGGTAAGCCCAAGGGTCAGTTTGAGCGTCCTGTTCAATTTGAACATAACGTGGATTTGTCGAGTCTTGAGGTGTCGTCGATAAAATAACATCACCATTTCCATCCACTTGTTCATCGCCATTTTCGTCTAATAGAGGTAGGTATAATATGTCACCGTTTTCGTCTAATAAAGGAAGAAATAGTAAGTTTCCTTCTTCGTCTGTTGCTTGAACATCTGAATCTACTTGTACTGTTGCTGTAGTTGTGTCAGACCATGTTGCAGCATCACAAACATCGACAGTGATGCTGTCGCCTAGTTTGCCTGGGTATTTCGCGGAAAAAATTCCATCCGTTGATTTTACGGAATTTGATTTATCAGCGCGAACAACGTATGCACTTGAAGAGTATTTTAGGAATAACGCAGCAGAAAGAAAATGTCCGGCAGCTGCATTTCCGGATAATGGTGTACCAAATACAGAAGCTAGTTCAGATTCATTTCCAACTAGAACAGGTGTATTTACGGGACCCCAATTGAAATCACCAACTACAGCACCCGTCGTAGAAGTCACCGCAGGTACAACACCTGTTAGGTCGATTTCTTTGACTTGTACTGCTGGCGACTCAGAAAATTTAAGAGTCATGATAGTGTCCTTCTTTAGTTAAGGTATAATAAGTTAGCATAATACGGAAAAATAATTCAATGTAACTATTTATACTTTCCGGAAATTTACCAAATATCGGTTTCGTAGTCGTTCCATCCAGATGTGCTATAGGGGTCGTAAACATCGGTAGAGGGAACATGATCTAACCCATCATCTATGATACCGAATGGAGGTATGTCGTCCTCAATCTCTTTCATGCGTTGATCAAACAACATCTGTTTTATATTCACATCTGTCATATCACCGAAAGACTGTGTCCCTACGAAGTATCCGAACATCACCAGATTCATCATCAAGTCGTCGTGGTTACCGTCACTCGCTTCAAAGGATGTTCCTTTAGACACAAATGTAGATATTTCCATGATCGTATTCTCATCGACAATATCCAGTTTACCCGCTTCGATGATATCTTTGATTGACGAACATCCTATTCGTTTTACTTTTCGGTCCATGCGAATACCAATTGCATCCGCTTTTATTGCAGACTCAAGGTGAATGTTTTCGTACTCTAGGTCCTGATATAGACCCACGCAAACCACCATACCTTGGTCATTGTTTTCAATAACTGTATATGCCTCGTTATAAAGGGTAGCGTACTTGTAAATTATATTTGGGAACAGGATGGGAGAAATCCTGTTGTTTCGATACACGCAAACTTGCCTAAATGGTTGAACTGAAACATCAATGATATTAAATGTAGAATAATCTTGTCCACGGCCTTGACAGACATCTACTGTCATGATATACTGGTTTTCTTCAACAACATCTTCATAAACTAATAAATCGCCACCTTCTAGTCTAAGTTTAGGTTCTCTAGCGCGTAAGTCCAATAATACCCCACCCTCAATAAGAGTATTACCAGTACCAAAGAAAGTGTTACCAAACTCTTGGTCAAACTGCAACTGGGAAGTGTTAGCAATAGTCTGTGCTTTCCACTTATCATCTCGGCCAGGCACATCCCACCAGTCAACACGGAATGGTTTGTATTCATTGACCTTCTGTACCGCACCTTCCCATAGTTTCTGATACGTGTTACCGATACCGTTAGCGGTACTTGTTATGATAACTTTTGTATCTTTACCAGATGAGATTACTGGATACGTAGATGTGTAGAACTCTGCGGCATTCTCTACAAACGCAAACTCATCTAGGAATAGAAGGTTGACCGACATACCACGAATGGATGATCCAGAGGTTGCCGCAGCAATGATGCGAGAGTTGTTACTAAATTCTAATGAACCTTTGTTGAGTGCCTTACACCCAGGCTGCAAGAAAAACGGAAGATTCTCTAACATGAGTGTCACACGAGATAACATCTCACGTGCAGTCGCACCCTTGTTCGCAAGGATTGCAATAGTCTTTTCTGGATGGAATAAGGCATACCATAAAAGGTATCCCACAGAGGAAATTGATTTACCGGACTGTCGACATGCAAGAACGATTGAGAATCGATTATCGTTGAAGTGGTCAAACATCTTCTCCTGATAATCATACAGTTTGAATGGTACTAGACCTTTATCTAGATGGATTACCTTGACATACTTCTTGCAGAAATACGAAGGGTTCTCCATACATTTCTTATATTCACGGAGTTTTTTCTTGTCCCACTCCTCTGCAACACCATCTTTCTTTACTAATGGATTTCCTAGGTAAGAGTCCTTGGTGTAGGAACTCATTTTATAAACACCTGTATAGACTTTCTTTTGGGTGCGTCACTCCTTGTTTGTGTGACGGCATGATCAACTTTACCCTTTTGAAAAATAGATACACCTAAATCGGGTCTGACTAAAGTGCCTAGTTTATTACCACCTTCCATCCTGAAAACAAAATATCCACCATAGTTGTCTTCCCAATCATCGTTTAGATAGATTGATGCAGATGCACTGTAGGCTTTATCTGTGTGCCAGTTTAGACCGCACTGACCATGACCCTCATAATACATTGCAGTATAGTTTTCGTATTTTTTGGTAGTGTCAAGAACAGACATACATTTGTCTGCCAATATTTTCATGACTTCCTGTGACAATACTGGATAGACATCACTATGACCATCGACACCAAAAACCAAGTCTTCTGGCCAATCTTTGGTGGTAATGGTACTGATATTATTATCCACCATATCTTTCATGGCAAAGAGTATAGTTTCATACTCGGATTCGGTAAATGTGTTGTCGGTTACTTTTACTACTTGGGTGTCGTTTTCTTTACGTAATATCGTCTTCATCATCGTCCTGATCAATAAGTTTTTCATCTCCCATCAGCATACGCTGAAGGTCTGTAGTGGAACCAACGAATAGATTATTATTAGTAGTTGTAGATTCGGAAGGTTTGTCTTCTTTGGTAAGTTCTTTCTGTTTTTTGTTGAGGTCCATCAACTTGTCATTGACATCTGCGATGCCTTTTATCATACCAGATAGAACCTCAAACGCACGAGGATGTTCACTCTCACGTGCGACTTCTATCATGAGTTCTAGAGACTCACGACCTTTTTCAATTAGGTCATAATAAGTATCACGAGAGTACTCGTAATCTTGTTCATGAACAAAGTTTTTCTTCTGCTCCTCATCAAAAAGAGCAGGTGGTTTACTGTTGTCTCTCATAATATATATCTATGTCTTATGTAAAGTTAGGCTTCGGTAACGTCCAACTCGACGCACCGTTATCAAACTGATCGTATTCAGTCACACTAGACACGTCCCATCCACTCAAATCTTGGTTGAATGATGTTGCGTTCTCGAACATCTCACCCATATCTGTTACACTAGATGTGTCCCAGTTGGCGATGTCTGCGCTTCCGTCATTACTGAACGAAGGACAGTCTTGGAACATTTCGTTCATAGTGTCCACGTTAGATACGTCCCACGCACCGATGTTGATGTCAAAGTCTTCGTTCTCTTCAAACATCTCTGACATATCTTTGACATTAGAAACATCCCATCCACCGATATCTGCACCGAAAGGAGCTGGAACACCAGTCCACACAGAACCAGCAACAGAAAACATTCCTGACATATTGACAGCACTTCCTGTGTTCCAACTAGAAATATCTGAATTTGTTACTGTGGCGTTGAAAAAAGTATTTTTGAATATGTCGTAAAAACTAATCACATTAGACACATCCCAACTACCGACACCTTGACCCGTAAATTCAGATGCATCAAACATATCTGCCATTGTTCTTGCGTGAGAAGTGTCCCATCCGCTTAGGTCTTGATCGAATGAAGATTCGGTGAAGGTTTCATCAAATCTGAATACAGCTGAAGTATCCCAACTACCAATAGGTTGGTTGAAAGTTTCATTGTCATGAAACATTGACTGTAAAATTACACCGTGGACACCAGCGCTGCTCAGTGGGTAACCACCTGTCGGAGCGTAATCGTCCCAATCATGCATGTAATCAAAGTCTGAGTAAGTGTTTTGATTGATTGTGACACCAGAGTCCGTCCAGTAAGACGCAACTACGTCAGTGATAGGTGTGGTTTTATCTGCACAAATAGTCCATCCACTAATGTCCTGATTGAATACTGATTCACGGAACATAGATGTGAAGTCTCTATTTTTAGAAACATCCCACCCAGTAATATCACTCGTGTTAGATGCAAAGTCTGACCCTCTGAGCATCTCTCTTGCGGTTACAACTTGGGACATATCTAAATTGGTGATATTTGCACTACCCAAAGTGGATGTCTGAGAAGACTCATCGAAGAACATCCAGTCAGTGTGCATCAATGGCTCATCTGAAGTGAAACCTACGTATGGTTTCCAAGTGTATCCCGGCGGAGCGTAATGAGTCCTCCAATCGATGGATGTCGGATCATTCACTGCACCAGTGATACTATATGTGTATACTATTGGTGGTTCTGGAGGCTGTGGTTCAAAGGTTGTTATTTCTGTGTTGAAACCATAGTCTCCATCCGGACTCACATCAATAGGGTCGGGAGTAGTGTTTATAAGAGATGCCTCAATATCGGGATCACCTATAAAATTCAGGTTCGTGTTTACCTCACGGATAATAGGTCCTGTATTCTCTGGACCATAGAAGTTTACTTTCATCTCAAAATTGAGGGTGTATACGATGGTACGCCTTTGTTCTAAAGCACCTTCAAAATCATCCGAAAAGTCTAGACCAGACAGTATAATAGGAACATCTTCTTTGATATCCGGTTCGTCTGCGAATGGTTTTACGGTCAATGTGTACTGAGGAGCAAAATAAGGTATAATCTGTTCGACAACTTGTAATGCATCATCTTGTGACTTAGCGTATACAGATAGAGAGAAACCTATGGTATATGGAACACCAACAAAAATCTTTCTTTGGTTGTCTACTGTCGATGATAAAACGCTACCGAACCCATTCATTTTAGGTAGTTGTCTGGTGGCGTCATATGTGATAGAGGTTATCTCGAATGACATGCGAGGTAATTTGATGGCGACTCTACGTTCCGACTCCTCGCCATTTGACATCTCTTCTAGTCGTTCTATGAAAGACCTTTTTGGTGCATAAGATAAAGGCACTTTTACTTGGGACAATACCTTCCCGCTCTTATCTGTTCTCAAAACATGTAGGTCATTGAACATTGAACCGAAGACGGCTACGCACGTTCGAACGCGTTTATGGTAGAAGTGTCCTCCCATCATCCTGATATATCTCCAAATGGGTTAGTCTCAGTGAAGTCAACAAAGTCATTTGCAAAATCATCGAACACTTTATTCTGTGACAGTGGTTGTATCTCGTTCACACCTTCGGTGATGGAAAGAGGAAGGAAAGACGCAAGAGTACCCACTACCGGAATATCAGTCGACCACATATGATACTTACCGTCTGAAGCGCCAGTATGCGCCACTCTCAATAGTCTACTCTGAGAGTTGAACGATGTTACTTCACCACTTATGGTAAATTCACCAAAGTCTTGGGTTACCGTTTCGCCCGGATAGTAGTAATCTTCTGACCCAGTATTCTCCATAGTCAGTTCATACTGGAATGCGTGTTCACGTTCAACGATATCAATATCTTCAATACCAGTGTCGAAATCTTCGTCTGAGAATTCGAACAACTCGCATGTCATACGGAACTGTGGTAGATTTGATAGTTGATAGAATGGTGATTCTGTCTCGACCTTCCTGACCTCAAATAAAGACTGAGATAGTGGGAGATAGATTACATCACCTTCACGTGGACGGAACTGCGCCTGTGACAATTTGTCGCCGATTAGTTGTTTCCATCGACGACGAGCGATAACAAAGGTTGCTTGGTCTCTCAGTTCGATACCAAACTTAGTGAACAGGTCTCCCTCTCCATCAAACGCTTCGGTGTTTTCAATATACACCTCTACTTTATATGCGTCGGAGAACTGAGACTCGATACTATCCAAAAAGATTTCTTCTCTTTCAACAATCTCTCTTGGTAGGTAATATACGTCCTGACCATAGAATTGGATCGCTTCTATTAGGATATCTTCGTAAAGACTCTGCTCTTCTTTATTTTTTGTACTTATATATGGATTAGTTGCCATGTCTTACCCCATGAAGAACATCGGACCTTCGTCCTCTTCCAATCGGAACTTCTCCATAATCTTGTCGATGTCTGCGATTGCATCATCGTAGATTTGTCGGGCATTTACCGTTACACCGCCAGGCAATACCATGCCGTCGAACTTTGTTAGGTTAGTACCCCACTGTCTCTTTATCAGTGCGGTTGCATATTCTTTTAGGAATCTGTGATTCCACAGTGAGTTGTATTCACTGACCGTTTCATCTGGATTGCGAATACCATAGACCTCAAAGACAACATAATCGTTTACTTTCAGGTTACTTTTGGATACATGTAAGTTGACTCTGTTGTACTGTCGGTCAAATGTAATCTGTGGTGTACCACCTAGTTTCATATCTAATAGTGCTAGGTTTTGTTGCATCTGTTCGTAATGTGCAAGATCACCTAGGAGACCACCTTGACGGGTGAAATCGGAAATGGTATATGCCATCAACTGCCATGCATCACTGAACCATCCAGAGTGGGCATTGTTGAATGTCATAGGAATCATTCTTACAATAGCAGACAGGTCTAGGTCGTCCGCTAAATCAACAGTTTGATTATCGATATCGGTCTGAGTCAATTGGTGTTTCAGATAATATCTCTTAGACCCATCTGGGTGATTTTCACGGAACCACTGCAACGCTTCGTCGATTCGATCTTCGAGTTGTTCTTCATCAATATTGACTTCAACTACAGGATGCCCCAAGGCACGTAGGCAGTAGTCAATAAGGTCTTCTCTATTTGTTGAATACATTACTATAGTCCAGTATTAGTTACCCTTCTATTTATACGTTTATTTATACACAAACTAAACATAAAAAAAGGGGGACCGAAGTCCCCCCTTTCATCTGGGTAAAAAACCTAGATTAGTTTACAACAACACCGTTCACATCGTATATATCGATACGATAGTGAGATGGTGCCGCGCCACCTAGTTTGTCAGCGTCATCTGAAGCAACAGACTCAGCAACACGTAGTGAAGACTCAGCTTCTACTTCGTCAACCTTGATCTCACCAGTTACAGATGAGTAAGTGATGCACAGACCACCAGATAGACAATCTTTAGTACGTTGTTCTGTCCAGTACTTGTTGATTGATCCTTCTGATACGTTATCAGTGTCCCATGCTTCGATTGCAACCACACCAGATTCTAGTGCAGAGATGCGACCAGTGTTAGAGTTGACAACACCTGTGATCGAACCATCAGCAGATTGGAATGCAGCAACGATTTCTGTTAGAGAATCTAGTGACGCTGGGTCAGTATTCTCTTTGATGAAATCGATTTGCGTCTGAAGACCAGTGTCCGCGTTTTGACGGTCAATGACTTCTTGTGCAAGGTCACTAGCGATTTGACCTTCTGCTTGAGTTGCACGAGCAACTTCAGTCGAAAGGTCAGAAGTCAACTGAGTATCCGCTGCAGAACGAGTAGCCGCTTCTAAAGAAACTTCAGAAGAGTTTGCATTGTCACCAGCGATTCGAGCAGCAGTTTCGACAGCAAGAGCAGCCGAATGGTCTGAATCTGTTCCGATTCGAGTGGACATTTGTGATTGTAGAGTATCGATCTCACCTTCAGCAGTAGTCAAACGAGTTGAGTGACCGTTTACTTGGGTCTGTAGTGCAGCATCACCAGCACCACGTGCAGACTCTTCAGCAGTTAGGTCCGCTTCGAGTGCAGTGATGTTGTTCTCAGCAGTAGTCAAACGACCACTGTTAGCACTGATAAGACCAGATAGGGTTGAGTCAGCACCTTCGAACGCAGCAACGATTTCTACGAATTGGTCTAGCGAAGAAGGAGAACCTTGCAAGATATGACTTACTTGGTTCTGTAGACCGATAACATCTGCTTCGATAGCGGCATCAGCAGAACTACGTGCACTTGCTTCTGACACGATGTTCGCAGCGTTGACTGCTTCCGCAGATGTTGCACGAGCAACTTCAGCAGTAATCTGTGACTGTAGGTTAGACTGGTCACCAGACTGAGTTGAAGACAATGCATCGATATTTGATTGTAGTGTATCATCAGCAGATGAACGAGTTGATGCTTCTGCATCGATATTTGCCTGAAGTGTAGTGTCAGATGCGAGACGAGTCGCTTCTTCTGCGTCTAGGTCAACTTGTCTTGCCTTAGTTGCGATAGATGCAGTGACAGTCGCAGAGAAGTTCGCGTCGTCACCAAGTGCCGCAGCTAGTTCGTTCAACGTATCCAATGCCGCAGGGGCAGCGTCTACAGTTGCCGCAACAACACCATCAACATATCCTTTGTTAGCAGCTTGTCCAACGTCTGTCGGAGTATCAACTCTAACATCCGAACCACTTAGCATGACAATACCGTCTTGGAAGTCGAATGTTCCGCCAGGACCAGTAATTGCTATTGAACCACCAGATGCAACCTGAAGTTGATCTGTCGCCAAACGGCCACTTACTAGATCAGTCCACTCGTAGTCTGTACCAGTCCACTTGACGAATTCGCCAGCATTAGCAGTAGAAATGTTTAAGTGTTGATCGACCTCTGCCTTAGTAGCATTACCGAAACCACCACCAGTGATTGTTGATGAACCGAAGTTTACTATAGAACCTTCGAAATCGACAGTTCCTGTTTGAACTTTTAGGTCATTCGATTCAATGTGATCAATGAATCCACGAGCAGCATAAACATCATTAGCGTTCTTGATGTTG
>Ga0187219_1001347_pt1 | contig 11835 bp, 11 predicted proteins | sample 13SPOviralmetaG_FD_130162 | JGI IMG/M metagenome (GOLD analysis project Ga0187219, IMG submission 130162) | Marine viral communities from the oligotrophic San Pedro Time Series (SPOT) site, San Pedro Channel, CA, USA - 13 SPOT_SRF_2010-07-21... | ecosystem: Environmental > Aquatic > Marine >... | reverse complement strand
GGCTACTATATTACCTGTGTTTAAATTAAAAGGGGCGGCAGTTAAATCTATTACTACATCAGTACCTCCTATTGGCTGCACAGTCATCAAAGAGCCTTCTGAATTTACAACTTTAATATTGTTAGCGTCTCTATATGTATTTTTAGGCAGTAGCCTTGGGTCTAAATCCATATTAAGACCACCACTGAATGTATTTGGATTAGCTTCTGGCATTCTTATAAGTTTTTAAGTCCATTTTTACTTCTAATAGGAATTAATGTATTCCAGTAAGAAGCTATTTCTGTAAGCTCTGAGGAGCTAGGCATTCCGTCTACCCCTCTAGCTTGACCACATAAATAATACCATCTTTTTTGTAAATCATTTACTACATACTGAGGAGTTTTTCCATTGTAGTATTCTATATTTTTAATCATCCACATGCAATAAGCCGTTACAGCCTCTATGTGAGATTCATTTATCTTAGGGTATCCATCTACATCTACAGGTATGGATAATACAGATACGGTAATTTTAGAAGCGTCATCAAGTCTTACATTTATATAGCCGTCTTGTATGTAATATCTGCTTGAGTCTCCAGTGCTATCTGTGTCTGCGTCATCACCTATAGCATTACCTCTAAAGTAAGAATGTGTAGGTTTTAATATAGTTTCACCATGTTTTACAGATAAGACTTTGACTATGTTGTCTGGTAGACTTGCTCTATAGTCCGTTATGGTTAAATCTTTTTCTAGTTTTATAAAAGAGTTTAGACCCCCAATAAACTTTTCAGCTTCAAAAGACCATTCTATTATAGACTGTTCGTGTGTGGTTACATCATTAATTCCTAAGTTTCTACTTACTGATGATATAACTCTATTTATTGATACAAATTCCATTTTTAAAAATCGTTACCTTTTTTTAATTCGTTTTTAATTGCTCTTTTAAAAAACCCTGCTGGAACTAATTTAGCCATTTTATACTTTTTTGGTCTTAACCATACAAGCTTATAATAATAATCATTTAAAATAGGCACTTTATATACCACCCTATCTCCTTTTTCATCTGTTTCATTAACATTGCATCTGTAATGAAAAGCTCTTTTTTGTAACATCTTCTTGATATACACTTTACCAAATCGAGCAGGCAATGTAACTGTTGCTTTATTTGTTACTAGCTCGTGTATTAATTCTTCAAAAAACGTTTTAACTACATTGTAAAAATCGCTGTAGCTTATATTATTCACGTCAGACTTAATAGACTTGTGTATGTCTCTTAAATTAACGTACTTGTCCTTGTAGCTTCTCTGTAGGTGTTTTTCCATCTATAGCTTTATCTCTTGGTGTTTTTACAACAACATTATATTCTTTACTAAGTATTTCTTGTGTTAAAGTGTTTATTAATTCTGTTGGTAAAGGATAATTTGTGGTGTCTACATTAAAAGCACCTTCTGCTGTTGTTATTTCTTTAGGATTTTCAAAAACTGCTGTTACCTCTATATAATCTGTAGCGTCTAAAGTAAAGTTTAAAAAGTATAATCTACCATCTCTTATGTATGCTTTTTTAGAACCTGATGTAAATTTATTTCCTGTATTATAAACAGAATCAGCTAATGTAGTAAGTTGTATGTTGTAAATTACATCAGTCGATTCATTATCAAAAAATGTTATTTTTTTTATAGCTCTTTCTCCATTAAAATTCACCACAGCAGGAAGCTCGATGTAATTAGCGCTTGAAGCATCACTAGCTGCTGTAAATTTAAACGTCTGCATAGTTTGCGGATGTATTTTTCTACCTACATTAGTGTATTGTAATAATAACTGCGCTCTATAAGTATTAACTAAAAACTCTACTTGTCTATCAGATATTTTAGAGTCAGTTTCATTAGAAGCACCACCTTCAGCTATATTTTTTATATTGTATACTATTTCTCGTAAAGTTGCCATACTGCAAAGTTAATTAAATAAAATGAAAATAGGCTTCATCACTAAGAGTGAATCCACCTACTTTCGAACAAGGAGAAACAAAAAGAGCCTCTTTAATATTATTCACTTCGTTTCTCTTCAATAGAATTTATTTGATAAAGAGGACTTTCTATGTTTGCCGTCATCATTCTTACAGCTTTTTTTACAATAGACTCAGCGGCTTCTGGCCCACAACCCCATTTTATTACGCCTGTAGACGTGTCGCTAAATCCATAAGGAGAGTATTTTAAAGAGCCAGTTCCTAGTTGTAAGTTTGATGTTCCAGGATTTAAAGCTGCAAAATCAAAATTACCTCCAGCTACATTAGATAACATTGGGTATTTAAAATAATCCAATGTGTAAGTAGAGGATGTAGGGCTAGCTTCTACTAAAACTTCATCACTTGACAATGTAGAGCCAGCTCCAGCGTTTTGTATATATACACTTGTTACTGAGCCTGATTGAGTTATAGGCACTAATACAGGCTTTGTGGTTGCGGTGTTGTCTAACACTGTAATGCTTGGTACTTCCATAACCTCTACATTGTCTATTGTTACAGCAGACGTAAGGGCAGCCTCTGTCTGAATTTTTATCTTGACAGAATCAGCGTTTGCCTTCCACCCTATAGCTACATCAATTTGAGAGCCAGTCAATGTAATTTGATTATCTGCTCCTACTAATCCTCCTGTTCCCGTAAAATAATCAGTGACTTGTAATTTTTCTCCCACTGTTCCTCCATCTACAGTAAACTTAATTTGATAACACTTGCCATCTACAAGATTTACGCCTTCTTGTCTTATTTCTTGTTGAGATGACGTTATGTTAAATTTAGCTTTTGCATTGTCAAACTCTACATCAAAAGTAGGGTTCCAGCCTGTTAAGTCTGTATCAAATGTACCATTAGTTACTAAATTGGTAGTGCTGTATCCACTACCTTCTAATAATATATTATAGCCGCTTACAGCTCCAGATGTTCTACTAATAGTAATTCTAGCATCGTTATTTAAAATATCGTCATTAGGATAAGCACGCAGTCTAGTTGAGTCTATACTATACTTTCTATCAGTTACTGTAGGTTTGTTAAAAGGGTCGCTAACTTTATCATTAACAATTCCAGGGGGTAATGGATTTACACCTAAAGAATCGGAACTTGAGCTTAATTTAATATTCATATCAATAACACTATATAAAGGATAAGATAATCCTTGATATGTGTTGTAAGGATAAGGAGTGATGTTAGATGTATTGTTATGAACTCTTATACTACCACCGCTATCTTTAAAAGATTTAGTTTCTGAAGCTATATACTTAGCTGCCTCATGATGCTCTTGACTTGGATTGCTTCCGTAATCTGCAACTAAATTTTCATACCACTGCATAATAGCCATAGTAAGAAATTTGTCTTTTTCTGCTGTGGTAAAATATGCTTGGTCTGCTTTATCTAGTAGCAAATCCATTAAGTTGTGAGCCTCAAGAAATGTCATTATGCTTTAATTTTATTAGATTTAGGTTTTACGTCTACCTTAACATTCCCCCTTAGCTCTTGCTTCATCAAAGCATATATATCAGCGTTTTCTTTTAACCAAACTATTACAGATTCTTCTGTAAGTCCTATTACAACTCTATTGTGCTTGTAAGCACCTTTTTGTTTCGTAATAATACCTTTGCTTAAAGCTTTTCTGATAAATACTATATCTTCTTTTTCAGGATTGCCGTATAACTCCATAAACTTGTCTGGACTTACGCTAGCCATTTTAATAAGTCTAGCTTTAATAACATCCTCGTCTGCATCTAATGGTATACCCGCAAGTCTAGCAAAGTCATTGGTCTCTACAATACCCATTTTAGAAGCCACTAATATAGCGTCAGCAGAATTTAATAAAGTTTGAACTTCTTGCTCTTCTTCTACTTTTAAGTCATGTAAATAAAAAGAATCTTTTAGTGGATGACTTTTCATAAAATCTACTAATTTTTTGTCATGCTCATCACTATAATCAAACTCTAATGCTGGTTGTGTAATTTTATACTCACCAGGAGTTTCTCCGTTAATATCTTCATATTTAACGTATTTACCTCTGCTATCTTTATAATCTGATAAAGTTAAGCTGTTAAAAATCTTTGGGTTTTTTGCTAAAAATTGTACTCTGTGTTTCATAATAAATTAAAATTTTGTTAATACCTGTTCTAAAGTGAGGGAGGAATTAACCTCCCCCAAATTAGTGTGTAAATGTTACAATCCAGTTGCACTGAAGATACCACAAGAAAGTGGGTTTCTTACAATGATTCCTGATTCTGACATTACGTGACATTCGAAAGCATCATCACCATTAGCGGCCATCATACCTTTGTAGTCATAAGGATTAACCATACCTGGCACATACTTACGGATATAGTTTCTGTTATACCCTTCTGCACCTTTAGCGATTAACTCAATGTTTGAGCCATCACCTTGTGAAGAAAAGTCTAAGAATACCATTTTACCGCTTTCGTTTGCATCAGCATGTAAATTAGGGTCATCAAATACTGGGCAGTGTGCTAAAGTAATTTTGTTACCTAAAGCGTTGTAAGAAGTAAAGTTAACACCTAACTCAACATCTTGACCAGCGCTAGCGTCAAATACTTGTGCGCCACCAGCTCCTGAAGAAGTTAATAAATCCTTCATAGCTCTGTGGAACTGCTTACGACCTTCTGTACCTGTCATAACAACGTACTCCATGCCTTCAGCAGTAGAAGCGTTTTTAGAAAGGTCAGCCATATAGTCTACAATTTTTTCTTCTGTAAGACCAGTATTAGCAGCATAAGAACCATCGTTAGAACCTGCTATTTGAGCTAACAAACCATTACCAGTTTGTACTAGAGTAGAATCAGCATCAGTTAATGTAGTAGCTGTATTCTCACCTGGAGCGCCTACAGCGCCACCTAAACCAGCAGAAGCTTGACCATACCATCTCTGTAGTTCTAATTGATACATAAACTCTTGAATCATCAATTCTTCAGCAGTAAAATACCAAAGAGCTTGACCATTGTTTTCAATCCATGTAACATCAGACAACTGAGAACCTGTTACTTTTTTCTTCTTACGAGAAATAGTTAACCAGTTTTTGTAAGTGTCAGGATATACAGAGTTTTGTCCTACTGTAGAACCTAAAGAAGCCTCGCCAAATGCAGAAGCAATAGTACCAGAAATAGTTCCAGCAAAAATATCAGAACCGATAACATCACCAGAGATAAGTCTAAACTTAACTACTTTGTATCCGTCACCCGCAGTAATACCTGTACCAGACTCATCGTCTTGGTCAATAACAGCAAGAACAAGAGCAGTTGCTCCGCTTTTAAATCTTACAACATCATTTCTGTTGCAAAGAACATAATGTCCTGCTGTAGAATTGTGTTTGAATGTTGCGTAAAACACATCGTTAGCTGTGTCTGCAATATCTTGAGTGTCATTAGTAACTGCTGTATAAGCGTCTGCATCGTTTAAGTCAAAGAAACCCTGACCTACTAGAGGCTTGTTAGTTCTACCTAATACTTTCCACTCGTAAGAGTTGTCTGCTAATACTTTAGCGTTTGAGAAACGGCCAGCACGCTCCAATAAATATGTTAAAGAATAACGTTGGTGCTGACGAACCAATGTTTTTGAAATTTCGGGATACTTTAAAAGATTATCTACAAGAGAGTTGCTTTGTTCAGTATTCACCCCATAACTACCACTAAAAGTTTTCATAGTAAATGAATTTAAAATTATTATTAATTATTATTATCTCTTGCATGAATTACTTTCAAATCTGCTTGTTAGTGAAACGTTGTTTCGGACTAAGCTTCATTTCAGTCAGACTCCATACTTATCTGACTATGATTTTGAAAACTGTGATGGGTCAAATGCCTTTGACTGCACAGGTCTCGGTTTAGAAGTCCTTCCTAAATTCGGAGATGTAATGTTGTCTAAGATTTGAGACTTACCATCTTCATATCCTTTTTTAGACTGTAGCGACATAACACGTTCTTTGAACAATTTAAACATCGCCTGTTCAAACACCTCTTCATGCGAAGAACTTAATTCTTTATAAAAATCACCACTAGTGATGTATTTATATACTTCTTTCTTTTGTTCCTTTCCTAAATTATAACCATAAAAGTCTTCTCTTTCTTTTATAGTTTTTTGCAAAGCTACTTTGTTTTCTTCTATTTGCTTTGCTTTTTGTTCTTCAGCAATCTTAGCTTCTTCTTTAGCTTTTGTTTCGCTATCAACTACATGCTTTCTAATGTCGTTTCTAACTTTTAAAGCTTCGTACTTTAACGTACCAGCATCTTCAAGTCTATCAATATAGTCTTCAACCTCAGCATCAGCAAAGCCTCTTGCTTTTAATTCTTCGACCATTAAACCTTTATCGTCTAATTTTAATAAAGAGTTCATTTGGTCAAACTCATTAGAAGGGGCATCTTTCTGCTCTTCTTCCTTTTTTTCTTGTACAGCCTTTAAAGCTTCTTGTATTTCCTCTTTAGTGCTTTTTCCTTCAAGTCCAAGCTGATTTGCAATTGCTCCCCAGTTAACATCGTCTCTTGCTGCGTCATCACCTGATTTAGCTTCTTCTGTAATAGCTGGTTCTGACGGTTCATCGAATGTCCAATCATCACTTTCTTCAGTTGCAGCTTCAACTGACTCTTCTTTTGTTTCTTCAACAACTTCAGTAGCTGTATCCTTTTCAGGAACAAACGTATCGCCAAATGCAATTGGATTAAAATCTTCATTGCTTGACTCTGTGTTATCTACTATTGCACTTTTATTCTCTTCTGACATAATTGTTTTTATTTGTTACTCCTTTGCAAATATACGACTTATCCTAATAATTCGTCTAAAGATTTTACATCTCCAGAACCTGGACTTGTTTTTGGTTCTAACTCAGGCTCTACTCCTTCAGACTTCATTTTAACTTTTTCTTTCATGTCTGCAATGTCTCTTTCACCATCGTCTCTAATATCTGCTATTTCTTTTTTAGCTTCAGTTTCTATTTCAGCAACTTTAATTTTACCACCAACCCTTAGGTTTTCAAGCTCTACAGCTCTGCCGTGTTCAGCTTGCTTCATTGCTTCTTGCATTTCTGCTTGCTGTTGCATAGCTTGTTGCTGTTGTTGTGATTGCTGTTGCATAACAGCCATAGCTTTTTCTAAAGTAGTTTCTGCTTCAGTAACTGTATCAGCCTTTAATACTTTTAAAACATCTAAAAGTCCAGCCTGTCCAGATTGCATAGCAGCTTGAGCTATTTGATTGACAATTTGTTTGTCGTTCATTTCTTTACCGCTATCACCTAAGAATAAACCATAGTCATTCATTGGTATTTGTCCTGGCAATACGTTTAATATTTTATAAGCTCCATCACCAAGTATAGTAGCTGCTTTAGCACCACCAGCCCAACATACCTTCATAAGGTTAGCAGCACGCTCTAAAACACGTTTTTTAACTTGATTGTGTAGGTAAAACCAAGACTCTGTAGATAATGCAGACTGTTGTACTGACCTTTGCACATTACCTACATATTCACTTGTATTTATAGCTCCACTTCTTTGTCTGTTAATACCAGATATTTGTCCAGCGGTTTCCTCAAGCATTAATTTTAAATTAAATAATTGAGAGACAGACTGTGATATAGTAAAGTCTACTTGTTGGAATTGATTAAATGTAGAAACTTGATTACCTTCATCTTTACTATTAATAGGTATGATGCCATCATTCTTCAAGTGATACATAACATCCTGCATATCCATGCCTATATTAGTAGGCAACTGAGAAACATCATATACTACAGCCTTACCACCTGAACGAGCCATAGCTAATTCAATATGATACATTGTTATATTGTAAAGCATTTGTATATTATGTAGTAAGTCTACAAGTGATTGTGGTCTGCCTGTGCTATTGTTTCTAATAACACCTACATAAGACAATGGTGTAGAAGCATAATCATCTACAGAACGTACTTGATTAGGTCTACGCTGACAATTAACCAATACTACTCCACCTATCTTAGTTCCTTCCCAAATGTCGTCTACATATCTGGTCTCTATATCATCGCTTTTTTTCTTTTTGTAGTTATCTGGAACTACTTTTTTGAATGGTCTTTCAGGGTCGTATTTATTTTCAGACACCTTAAATCTTATAGGCTTAATAGATTTCCATTCACAAGTCACTACTCTCACTCTTGTGCCTGTAGTCTCATTCCAATCTAACCATTCAAAGTCTTGATTGTAAACATTAGCAGCATTCATTGAGTTTACTCTACTCATTTCTTCTAAATGATTAACCTGCTCTCTGTCTAAGACTTCGTAATACTCATCTAGCACTTCATTTACAGATAACCATCTTTCTTCGCCCACCCATTGAGCGTCATCTAAATAATCAGACTCAGAGTTTGTGTCATATATTAAGTTTCTTGGGTCTATACGTCTAACATAAGGGTCGCCATTCTTAGCGTATATTTTGTAAAACTCTTTTGATGTAACAAGCATATCTCTAAATCCTGTCTTGAATACATCTTTTAAATTGTATTTATTAATTATATAGTCTAAGCCATCTTCAACAACTTCTTCTACAGCTTCTTTATATGTATAAGCCATAAATTTTTCCACGTCTTCTGGCATAGGCAAGTCGTCTAGCTCTAAAGATATAGATTCTGGTGTTTTTTCTCTTAGCTCTTCTAGTTGTTCATTAATGTATTTTTTGACTTCTATTGCAATTTTTGTATCTAATTTTCTTATTGTTGCATTTTTATTAATAGTAGATATATTTTTTTCAAGTGGCCTCATTAACTCTTCACCCATAAGTAAGTCAATCTTTGGGCTAATAATTGGATAGTTAACTAGTTTTGCAGGATACGAAGCTCCGTACTGCTCTGTAACATATCTATATTCATCAACATCAACATGTCCGTTGTAAATGTTATAATTTCTTATATCATCTAATCTTGAGTGTACTAATGGTGAATCATCTGTGTTCATTGTACTAATGATAGCGTCTATCATAGCATTGCACCATTCTTCTGTTTTTTCGCTATCTAATAATAGCTGTTTTGGAAATGTAATTGTGTTATACATTTAACGTATTTTTTTTGGTATACCTTGACTATTAATTGCAAATTTACGAAAACCAAGCGACTCTTTAGTAATTTTTTCTTCCGCATCCAAAACTTTACGCCTATAATTATCATTATTATGCAACAAACACAATCCAAAAGCTATTGCACGGTCAGTATTTCGCTGACCATAAAAAGACAACTCTTCTAGTAAATCATAAAACCAAACGTCAGATATATTGCTTCTAATGTAGTCATCCATAAGGTCTTCCATATAAGACTTCACTTGTTTGTTCATATGTACACCATAAGTGTTTCTGGTTTTAGTTTTAATATTATGTGCAGACGCAGGCTTTTCTTTTAAAAACTTTTGCATACCTTCTTTTTTAAAGTAGTCTATGATGGCTATTTTAGTGTATTCTATCAACATCTTAGCGTTATAGTAAACCGCCAGCTTTAATACACCATCATAAAAGTCTTCCTTTCTTTCGGGCCTATCAGTATACTCTGCTATCAAATAGTCTCCTGGCTCATCTACATTTAAGAATCTTCTATATATCATTGCGCACCCCTCAGACGTACTCGCCCCCGCTTCATCTTGGTCATAACTATCTACTCCTCCTATATCTAAACCAACGAAGTTGGTTTTCGGGTGTGCGAGTATTTTAAATTTTCCGTGTGGGTGTGGTTCAAACTCCACGGCTTCCAAGCCGTTGTCGTCTATAATCCAATTTAAGTTTCCTTTTTGGATTTGTCCTTTATACTTCGTGTCTGCCATAATCCTACCACGTTGCCCGTTAATACGAGAAATGTCGAACCTACTAGACTTGGTGTTTAAGAAAGCCTCTTCAACTGTCATCGGGTAGTTTTGCAAATGCAAGTTATAAGCTTTTTGGTCTGTTTCTACTTTTTTACGGTCATCTTCAAGTTTTTTTCTAGCGCCTACCTCATCTTCTTCTCCTGTCTCTATATTATAAAAGCCATAGTAAGCTTTACTTGCTGGAATAAACATAGGAATAAGATTAAACGCATCTGCGTTGTAATACATTTCCATAAAGTCTTTAGAGGATTTAGTAATGTCTCCACCCGTACCACCAATCACAGGAACGCCATATTGTATATCACCGTCCATAAAGCAGGCTTTAGAAGACATGTATGCGTTCTTTAATCTCTTAAACTCACCAGCTTCTTCGAATACCATAACACCTAAACGTTCACCTTTAAATACTTCAGGGTTGTCCATTGTTCGGCATATAATCTGCGACTGATAACCGCCTATTTCCCACTTGCCGTCTTTATTCTTGACCTTATATCCTGCTTTATATATCTCATCAGTGTCTCTAAGGTTTGAATGACGAAAGTTAGGATGTATATTATTAAGTCCATTTTTTACTTTATTAAAAAAAGATGAGGCTGATGACTGCAATCCTGCTGCCACACCTACATCGTTAAAAGGAAAGAATGTATATTCATGTGCTAGTAGCCCTGAGTTCATGTAACTAAAACCCTTATCCCTAGCTTTAATTACAATCATTCCCTTTTCTTCTTCTTTGCATGTCTCAAACATTTCAAAGTATTCCCTATCCATTTCTCTGTACCAAGGACTAATAAGGGTCTTACGATTACCTCTCTCTCCTGAGTTACCTAATATCTTAAAGTAGTTTAAGTAGAAATAATACTTGCCAGATATTTTATCCATGCCTCTAGGCTTAAAGCCATTAATACATCTGTCTCTTTCTTGTTCCCAATATTCTTGATACGATATAGAGTCTGGACTTAAATCAGGATGCCCATTATTAACTACAGGTCTATATCTTTGTACGTCTTTATTTATCATTATCTCTGTCTAGCTTGCTCTCTAAAAAACTAAGTTGCTTATCACCGACTATCTTTTGTCTTTCACCTCTACGCTCAATAACGTCTAGTAATGTCTGTCTAGTCTTCAATATCTTTTCTATACCAATCATAAGCTTTTGTAGACTTTCAGCATTATCATCATTGATAATCATACTATTCATATACTTAGTAAACTGGTCTATCTTAGCATTGAATGCTGCTAACTGCTCGTCTAGCGGGTCGAACTGTAGTTTCTTATACTTGTCTACTGCTGCTTGCAGCACGGATTTTTTTTTGCCTTTCCAATCATAGTTATCGTACAAGTCTTTGCTGACAGCTTTTTCTCTTTCACCTTCACTCAAATACCTATAGGGACTTTCGTAGTCATACATTAGAGCTACCCATTTCATAGCAGTCTCACCCATACCTTCAGCTTTCATAAGTTTTGTAAACTCAGGTATTATCATTACAGAGTCAGCGTCCTTATGGATGCTACCCTTTTTGCTCACCTTTAATAAATACATATTGCAAATTTACTCTTTTCCTTTCAAATATATCTTTACCATATATCTGTATCCTGGTATTACAAACTCTTGTGGGGTGTCTACAAACTCTTCCCTGAACTCTTCTTCAGTTAAAAATCTATTCATAATAAAAAACTTATGTCCTAATATCTCAAAGTCATTATCAATAAACTGTTCTGTTATTTCTTCAAAGTCTTTTAGCATTACGACATAATCACGGTAATATTTGTCCACACAGTAAAAGCCATTCTCAGTCGTTACAATCTTACCATTTTCTAAGTTTACATCCATATTACAAAAATAAAATTTTTTTCGTTATAAAATGAGGGAGGCTTTATGTGTGTCACTCCCCCTCATACATGTCAATCCTTATACGGGGGTTCAATTTTAATCAGGGCAACATAATGCCCACAAAACTATTATTACTATGTTACTATTTATTTTCTATTACATGATGTTTTTACTAAT
>Ga0187219_1001346_pt1 | contig 11836 bp, 10 predicted proteins | sample 13SPOviralmetaG_FD_130162 | JGI IMG/M metagenome (GOLD analysis project Ga0187219, IMG submission 130162) | Marine viral communities from the oligotrophic San Pedro Time Series (SPOT) site, San Pedro Channel, CA, USA - 13 SPOT_SRF_2010-07-21... | ecosystem: Environmental > Aquatic > Marine >... | reverse complement strand
TAACGTGGCTGTTGTGTTACCAATAAACTGACTAGATACAGTAGTCGGGCTTGGTGCTGTAATAGAAGGCTGAGAACCTGTTACAGGTCCTTGTACAAATTCGTTATAATTAGCATATCCTCTTGGAACTCGAGCTCTAACTTGTACCTCTACGTTTATATCTGAACCGGTATTATTAGGTGTTAAATTTGGAGTAATAACTTGAGGGGTGCCACTGGTGCTTGCTACTGAAATTATTCCAGATTGAGCTATAGAAACGGTTGCTCCTGCATCTTCAAAACTAAAGAGTTGAGTTATTTCTGGAGCTTCTGTTAAAGAATCTACTATTATAGTTCTAACTTTAGGATTTGCATTTTCATCAGTATCATATTCAAATATACCATCTGTTCTATCGCCAGTAACAAAATAATATATTTTATTTTCTTCTGGGTGCGCATAGCTGCCGATAACTTTTGCGTTAGGATTTGTAGCCGCACTTAATCCTAAAATATTTTGATTAGCTAAAAGCTCATTACCTTTAAGGTTTTCCAAAGCACCTACGTTCGCATCTTCCGAAAAATCTACACTAACATTTAATGCGTCTCTATATGTTCCTGCTGGTAATATTCTGTCGTCAATGTCTTTATCCATTTTAGCCGACTGGAATGTTCTTTTACTTTCTGCCATTTGATTTATTTGTGATTAAAAAGCTGTATTGCTGAATATATATTATATTTATATAATATATATTGCATAAATATCATAAAAAGTATATATTTAATGCTTAATCCATTTTGCTTTACCTCTTAATACTTGAGCTAAATTTTTAGAGCTATAATTTGTTAATCTTATTTTTGTATTACGCATTTTAGCGCTTGCTTCTTTTTTATACAATGGAACAAGCTGTGCACTTGCTGGTCTTACTTTACTTAAGTTATAAAGTATATAAGCGTATAGAGCGTCTTCAGCGAGCTTTGGTATAAAAACCTTAGATAAGTCTCCGTTCTCAGCTAAGCCGTCAGAAATGTAGTCTAAAACAATTATATTGCTATCTCTGCTCCCAAAGCTACCATCAAAATATATGATACCATCAGCATAGTCTATAAAATAAGTACCGCTAGTATTCATATCTTCTGGGTTACTTCCATATCTTTTATTAAAATATGGGTAGTCATCATCATTATAATTTGTTTTGTAATGATCTTGAACTGTTCCAGACAAATTAGTGCTTGTTTGAAATCTATCTGTTGTTGTTGATTCTGCCGCTTGTTGTAGCTCACCATTTACATCATACAAAAAAGTAAAATCTGAATCCTGTAATATAGCTTTTGGATTATTTGTTTTTCTTTGTGGAAGTAAAGCGTGCTTACGACCATCAGCATCAACTATAGATAAACTTGTAATATTAACATAATCTTGTGGAAGCGGAAATGTTAGAGCATCATTAAGCTCTATTTCAATGCTTTTTTCAGAATGCAATATATCATAGCTAAACTCTTGTAAGCCACGCTGGGCCCAGAAATCAACTTCATATCTTGGTACTTTAGCTAATGCTTTGTCTTCACCTATATATGCTACAATAAAATTGTTTATAACATCTTCTAAACTTGTTCTGCGGTAATAACCTAAGCCTTTAAAATCTGCGGGTGTATTAGCTGCGTCATTTTCAAAGTCTGCAAAATATGCTTGATTAGTATATATTTTTCTTGATTCTGCCATTATCGTTCAGATTGAGTTATTTGTTGATCTTTTTGTGCCGCTACTTGGGTTATATCGGCAGCTCTTATAATTACTCCAGCATAAGCTAATATCTTAATCACTAATTCGTGCTCTTCAGAAGCATGCAGCTCAAAGTTTTGATAACCTGAAGCAGTTGGATTAGCCACTATTTGCCCGCCCGCAGTACCACCAATCCAATTAGGTGTTGCTGGTTTTCTAACGTAACTAATATCAATACTAGATATACCTGTGGTTGGGTGAATCACAACTCCGCCTTCGTGTCTTACATATACTGGATTATTTATAGTAGGCTTTGTCAACGGTGCTCTATTAACATATAAAAGATCTTTATTAGATATTTCTTCAACGTGTATAGCATTTGCCGCTACAGAGCCTAGCCTATAAAAATTACCGGGGTAAGCATAATAACTAGAAGTCGTATTACCTTCCGCGTTGGTGAAATCAGTACCCGCACTTATTGTTTCCTCGTTCTCAAATAAAGCTATCTTCTCTTCTACGTTTTTCTTTATGTCTGAATAATCAGAATCATTAGAAACAACATAGTTTCTAAAAGAAAAGTAACCCTCAAAAATTTCATTCTGAGCTTGTGTAGCTAGAGTATTAAACTCTCTTGGTACTATGTAACCTCTATTTTCTTTATTCAGTATGTTTAATACTGTTTTATAAACGTTGTCTATGCTTACCATTAGTTTTATTTATTTATTAGTTGGTTATGACTAAACGAATAATCATAACCTAGTGTTTTATGAAAGTTTCTTTTCAATAGCTTTCATAACGTCTACACCTTCATCTGTTTTTAAGAATCGTGCAAACGCTGCATATGGATGTTCATCAAATGGTACTGTCATAATTTTTTTACTATTAGTAGCCCATTTAAATACCGTGTTATCATCTGTTAGCTTAACTATACCAGCTTCTACGCATCGGTTAGCTAAATTACGAAGCTTAATGTCTTCGTCATTAGCAATCTCTATAAATAGTTTTGGCTCGTTTCTAGCAAACAAATAACAGTCACGCTTAATCTCTTTTGAAGACATCTTAGTTATTTCCGAACCAAGCTCGGTTCTAAGTATAGCTTCTAAGTGTTCAATATCTAATTCTTGAACAAGTTTTAAAGCTTCAAGCTCCATTTCAATAATATCAATATCATCAATAGCCTCTTGAGTAGAGTCTAGTTCTTCAAACACTTTATTTGCATCAGGATGGTATACTGAAAGTAACTGCTGCAATAAAGGTAGCTTGCGGTTAACATGTAAGGCTCCATCCTCAAATATAACATGCTCTAATCTAGCATGCTCGTCTTGTTCATCCACAAACAAAGACTTCTGATTCGTGGCGTATCTAATTTCTTTATTAATACCTGTTTTTTCGTCAAAATAAATTAAACCAGAACTTTTAACTTTATAAGTTAGTGGTTTTTTATTATTTTTAAGAATATAGGTTCTATCTTTTATTTCCCAATTTTTCATAATATAATTTAATAAGATAAAATAACCCCCGCCGAAGCAGGGGCTATGTTAATTGATTATTTCAACAACACGAAGTTATTAGCTCCTTGTGTAATTAAACATCTTTCAGATAAGAAATTAACTCGCATTTCGTCAACGTCAGAAGTATAAGCTCCTCCAACAGATCCAGTGATCCAAGTTTTCATTTTTCTATCATCTGTTTCAGACGAACGGTAACGTACGTGCAAGAATGGACGCTTGATATTTTTACCAAGGTCTTGGTCATACACAGTAGACGTACCTGCAGGAATAATAGCTCCTTCAATATCAGCGAATCCACCACGTGTAGCGAAATCGTTTAAGTATTTCCAATCAGTTTTATAGAAGTCATAAGATCCTCTACGGAAACCACTAAACCCTAAGTTTAAAGCCATGTCTTCAGAATTGTTAAATACCCCGTAAGAAGTACCTCCAGTTCCATAAGAATTTTTAGCTGCTAAAGAATCATCAATAGCTAAAGATAAAGCTCTATTGCTATAAATCATGTTTTCTTCAATAGCCCCATTCTTATCTAGTTGCTTTAATATAGTGTCAAATCCTGTTAAAGGATTACCTGAAGCTGATAAGTCTGCTGTTAATCCATCATACACATTACCACGAGCTTCTAAAGCTGCAAAGAAACCTTCAGATCCTGAATAGCCTGCTCCAGTTGCCCCAGATCCACCAGCGGATTTTACGGCTTCAACCATAGACATTTCTAAGTAGTCCTCAAAGCGTAAGCGAGTTTCGTGCTCAGACTTTAGGTACCATAAGTAACCAGAAGCTCCGTTTTCAGAAGTAACTTCAATCCATCCAATCTGAGCTGTATCAGATCCGTTGATTTGATAGTTGTCTTTTAAAATGATTGGTTTGTTTGTATAAGAGCTGTAGTCTGCATCTAATGATCCAGCCATTCCAGCAGAACCTTTAGCAAATTCTGATCCATATACAACTAAGGTTGCATGATCTGCAGATGCTACAGTTCCCCAGTTAGCAGCGCTATAACAAACAGCGGTAAAAGTGTTATTTGTGGCGTGTACAGATGTAACCACACCTTTTATAACATCACCTACAGCTGCGTTGTTGGTGTCTAACCCTTGAGCCATGATAGTTTGCCCTGCGCGAACAGCTGCTTTTGCTTGGCCAGATGGTAAAGTAACAGTGAAATCATTCCCAGACACGCCTACGTTATCATAACGCGTGTGTAAACGCCCTTGTTCTACCCAACGAATTTCGTCAGATGTAGATGGCATTTCAGCTGATACCATACGTAAGAAAGAAGAGATAGAACGGTTTCCGTAAATCTCAGCTTCTTTTTCGTATACATCAGGTAAAAATTGCTTTGTAAAATCAAAGTCTGTAATGTAATTGTTTTGAAATAAAACCCCTTTAGTTTGTGAGGGTTGTAAGTTTTCAATGCCTGTTAGTGCCATTGTAATAAATTTTTAAGTTATTTTCTTAGTTTCATTCTCAGTTTAGAGCTTGAATCTCCTGTAACAACTTTAAACTTTTGTCCGGTGCTGGTTTTAATAACGCCTTCTTTTCTAGGATCCATATTAATATTTTTAGCCTCCTTAGCGGATGTGCGAAGAGCATCGGCACGGCCTTGCTCATAAAAATGTTCTGCTAGTTTGTCAGCATTTGTTGCTGCAAATAAAGCTTTATGGTATCCCTTAGCGTCACTAATTTGTCCATCATCACCTATAAACTTTGAAACAAAATTATTAATGTTTGACTGCTGCGTTTTTGTATCTGCAACATTATTAACTTTATAACGGTATTTATTGCTTCCAACTTGAAAGTCAAACCCTTTAAAAGTTTCACCAAACACATTATCTGTTTTTTGTAAAAAAGTTTCAGTTTGTTGTTTATTCAATTCAACACTCTGTTGATATTCATTATAATACTCAAAAGCCTCTTGGTACTCCTTAGGAATATCTTGTTGCTTTCTCAACTTGAGATCAGCATAATATTTCTCTTTGTTTCCTTCTAAGAACTTTCTTGCATTAAATAATTCTTCTTTAAACGCTCTTTTCTTTGAGCGTATCTCTCTTGGATCGTCATCTTCGTCGAATGAAAAGTTATCTTCCATGTACTCGTCGATTTCTTGCCCATCCCAAGGTTTTGCTTGTTTATAATATTCACGTAATACTTGACCGTCATCATAGGCTGAAATATCACGATTTAAATTAACATAGTCCTCTAGGGTGCCACCGGTTTCTTCCATAAACGTTAAAAGTTTATCAACGTTTTCTGGTAATTCAACTTGTGGTTGTCGAGGGGGTTCATTAACCTTAGCCGCGTTTTCATCAACTTTAGGTTTTTCTGCTTTTATTTCCTCAGCCTCCTCTTCAGTGATAAGCTCGAGCGGCGAGTTTTGGTCTTTAGTTTCTTCGGTTTCGCTTTGCTCCCGTACTTCTTCGACCACTTCTTCGCTATTTCCGGTTTCATTTTCCACAGAAACCTCCTCTGTTTTTCGCTCTTGAACGGCATCTTCTGTTTTGTTTAATTCGTCTAAGTTAATTTTAGGCACATCATCTGTTTCTTGTCCTGCTGCTTCTGGCGCAATATCACCTTTTTCAACAGCTTTATCAAGCACAGCTTGTTCTTGTTCTTGTGCTGATTTAGTTTCTTCACTGTCTACAACACCTTTAATTTTCCATTCACTCATAATTTAATAATATATAATAGTTAATAATTTTTAGCGTGGTTCAAATCTACTTAGATCAATACCACCTAAAACGTCATTGCCGCTTGACTCGAAACCTTTTTTTGGTTCTGGGTTAGACGGTGGTTTTTGCAAGTCGATTTCTTTTTTAGCATCAAGTTCCATTTCTTTTAGCTTCACGTTTAAATCAAATTCAAACTGCATTAAATCTTTCTTAGTAATTGCTTCCATTTGCAATTTTTTAACATCTAGTTGATTTTGTAATGAAGCTAATTTTCCTTTAGATTCAGCTTTTATACTTTCAGCTTGTGCTTTAGCTAATTCAGCGGCTTGAGCAGCTCTACCGTTAGCTTCAGACTGAGCAGCAATATTTCTTTCTGCTTTTAATTGATCTGCCGCTTCTTTTTTTGCTCTTCTGTATTTTAATAATTGATTAGCTAATTTTACATTTTTAACTTGTCTAATATCAATCACATCTTCAAGGTGAATTTGATCTCTTGATAAAGCAACTTGTATATTATTTTCAACAAGTTGTTTTTCATCTTCATCAGGATCAAGCTCTAGAAATATACCAAAATCATGCAAATACAAATTTTCCAGCTCCGCTAAAGCTCCAACTGAAAAGCGACCAATACCCATTATTAATGCTTCTCTTTGTGGGTGAAACTCTAAAATATCTTTAATTCTTATTGAAATTGCTTCTGCTAATTTTGTAGACAAATATAAAGAACTATGTAATATATGCCTAGTAGCTGTGTTTGAATTTGCCGCCGCAAGTTTTTGGACACCTACTAAAGCGTAAGGATCTGGATCACTACCGTCTCTAGCTTCGTTTAGTCCAGTGACATCGCGTATCATTTGTAAATAATAATTATACGCCTGTATTAAAAGCTGCGTTTGTTGACCGCCACCACCAGGTAATTCTTGTATTGGAACCTTTCCTGGGTTCATTTCCCCGTCAACAGTCATGGATCTTCCTATAACAGAACCTGTTTGGAAGTACATATTAAGCGCTTCTTGTGGATTATAATTAGTTCCATTACCTAAATCAATTTCAGCTAATCCATCAGCATCTAAATAAACACCAGAAGGTGTCATTCTTTGTATTGTTTGTTGTAATTTTAAGTGTGTAAGCTGTATAAGATCAGCATATGTAACCATTCGGCTAACTAAGCTTTCGATTTTACCCTTATACATCCTAGGGGCGCTAACAACATAGTTCATCATAACTTGGTTAGCGTTAGAGTCGGGCCTAACCATGTTAGACGCTTTCTCCCATTTAAGTAGTTTATTTGCACCTAAAACCATTACACCTTCATATACAACCTCTCTTGATTGTGCTACTCTTTCAAATCTTGATCTTTGATCTTTAGGTGGGTTAAAAGTATCGTCTTTTTTAATAGCTTTATTAGCACCTGTTGATGTTTCTTTTATTTTATATACACTTTTTTCCCAAGTTTTCCAATTAAAATATAATACAGTCAATGAATTGGAATCCGAAGAGTCATTGTAATCATTATTAGTGTAATCGTAGTTATTATAATTACTTGATTTTTTTATAGCATCATTAAACTCCTCGTCAGACAAGCCCGGAAATTGCTTTTTAAGCTCGTTGCTTTTAATTTGCTTAACTTCACCAAAATAATAAACATCTTGAAAATTAGGGTCTTCTGTATATGAATAAACTAAATTAGCTGGATCAACATAATCTAATTTTACCCCATCTGTATTATTAAAACTGTGTTTAGCCGCAGAAATACCTAAAACAACCTGATCGTAGTCTAATCTCTTTTTTAGCTCCTTGTGGTTATTTTTTAGTAAAATATTATTAATAGCTTGTTCGTGAGCTATTTCAATAGATTGTTTATATCCAATCTGCATATAAAGTTCTAGTTCTTCTTCGTTAGAAGGCAAATTATCTTTGTCTATGCTACGAACATTAACACCTAAATTTTCCTCTATACCATCTAAAAATGCTTGACTTTGCATTTCAAATAAAAGGTTTTCAACAAAAGCTGTTCTTTTTTCTAAAGACTCTGGGTCTTGAGCAAAAGCTTTTATTTCAAACAAACGATCTTGCATTCCATTTACTACAATATCCACAAACTTAGGAATAATTGGTACTGGTTTCCAATCTAAATTAAGATATGATAAATCTCCATTAATTGAAAATTCATCTTTATATTTTTGAACAGATTGTTCTCCTCTAGCATATAATCTTAATTTGTGAAATTCACGTTGATTCTGAGTGAACCTACCCGATCCAGAGTTTTTTCTAAACCATTCGTTTTGGATACCTCGCGCCACTTCCATTCCGTATGCTTTGCTACTCTTCGTAGCGTCGTCAACCGATTGGCTGGGAAATTGGGTAACTTGTCCTGTAGCTTCTGCCATTTTCTATTGTATTATTTTACTATTTGATCCTGCGTTATTATATTTTGAAAACCCAAAATCTATTTTTTTAATTTCACGTGTGCTCTTAGATGCGTATAAGTGTCTTTGACAAGCCATAATAGCAAGTCCAGAACTTATAGATGCATCAAACTTAGTTCTTTTATTAATATCAAATTTAGCCCAATCCTCAAGCGTTCTTTGAAAGTACATTCTCCCACAAGCACCATCTTCTTTGGTGCCAACATGGTTTTCAATATAACTTTCAATTGCCGCTGCATGAGCTTGTCTTATATCTTCCGAAGAGTTGGGTATACCACCTAATTCTTTTTCAGTTACAGAAAGCTTATTACGAGATTTGTCAGGCCTATTCATTGAATAACCTCTATAACCTCTTCTTTTAATATGATATAATAATCTAGGTTTATTGTTTTCTGCTAATATTGGCATTCCGTAAAATATCATTGCCATAAGAACATCTTCAAAAAATATTTCAGCGGTTTGAGGCCTAGCCACATATTCTAAAAAGAATTGGCTAGATGGAACTTCAGATAACATACTAAATGTTGTTAATCCATGCAAAGCCCCGTTCGAACCACTGCCATCAGTTGTTCCGGATATATCATAACTATCACAGCCAAAAGCACCCAAATTTTGATTACCTGGATATTTAATTCCGTTCTTAACAATTATATTGTTTTGCATGCTGACCGGTGGTATCCAAGACAACTTAAATCTACCAGTTTTATTTGGGTGAAATTCTACTTCAGAATCTTTCACTCCGTTTTTCCAACTAAATGATCCGCGGGTTACATAACCCTGCATAACCATTTCTTCATTGAAATCAATTTGTTCGTATATTTTATTTAGATTGAATAAAGACTTTTCTATTTCATCTCTAAATGCATGCTTTTCGTATCTTGGAAATTGTCTGTAAAATTCATTAATTCCATCATTGTTCCCCTTAAGTCCATCTGCTTCATTCTCCCAATGCTCGATAACTCCATAGCTGATAAGTTCGCCATCGACCCCTTCGACCGGGTTTTCTGGAGTATCAAATACAGGGTATCCATACTTATCAATGAACCCTTCGTAGTTCCATTCCATAGGTACGAACAAAGCGTATAGTCCACTAGCAGTCTGCCCATTGCGATTTCGCTTTGTAACGTCTGAGTCATAATATAGTTTTTTAAAGTTATCCCCGCCTTTATCTAAAGCGTTGGATGTTGAACCCATCATACACTTACCTACTATCTTTGCTCCAAGTCTAAGACACGTTTTCGTGACCCTCCAGTTATTGAGGATGTTGTCCGGTTTCTCCCATTTACCCGATTCGTCATGGATGAGTAATTTGAGTTTCTCCCCATCATACGAGTTGTCCCCTGTGTTCTTCCAGTCGATTGTTGTGTCCAAACCTTTTTGAGTCTCCTCGGAAGCCTCGTTGAGGGTATTTCTAGTGAGTCTTCTTGATGGTGTCTTATACGATAATTCCGTCTTGGGCCTCTCCATACCGTCTTGGATTGGTTTGAAGAAGAACGGGTAGTTAGCAGATATTGGTACAACCTTATCTGTGAACATCTTCTTCGCGTCTCCTCCAGACTTCGATAAAATTCCAAATCTGGAATCTCTGGAGACTGTAGCTTGGTGAACAACCTCTGAACTTCCCATGAATGAAAAACCAGACCGTCTGTTCTTGAGGTAGCACATGCCATAACTTCTTGAATCAGCCTTGCACGCCTCCCAGAAATAGTAGAATATTTTATTTGCCTGTCTAAAATCTGGTGAGCCCACGTCGATTTTTGTCCAGTTAAGGTAGATATAGTGTGACCCTGTAATGTAACACGGGGTCCCGTTGCACATGAACCAATACCCGTCAGACCTACGACTAAACTCATTATCGATATAATCGTAGTACTGCTCTTTAAAATCGTCCGGAAGTATTTTGAAATCATATATTGTTTTAATTTTATTTAGTGAAGACGGCTTTGGTGTTTTTATAAACACTTGGTCTTCTTTATTCAATTCTTGACCAGCTACTTCGTCTGGCACTGGAGGCAACGCAATACGCAACCCTTGGATTTCGTATATTTCGCCTATAGTACCGGTTTTACTTATAACAACACAGTCGATATCTTCGTTATAGCCATATTCAAAAGACTTTGCTTTGTTAGCTTTTTTAACGTGTTTTAAATCTAAGTGATCTGCAGTTGTTGTGTATAGCATTTGCTTGTACACTATTTAGCGCGGCCCTCCACACCAAAAAATTCTCTTTTTTCTTTTTCTCCCTCTTCTTTTATGTTAGACAATTCTTCAACCCTATCTAGCATTGTGATAGCGTCTTCCATTGCTAATCTATATGCCGAAGCAGATATTTTAACTTTTTCAGGATCTAGCTCATCTGGATCCATTTTCTTATTCATAACCTTTATTAATTCATTTATTGAATTTTCAGCGGCTTTAAGAATAAGTCCTCTCTTCTTTTTTATGTCCATAGTTGATAGTTATGTCTGTTGATAAAATTCTATATAATTTTTTATCATCTATGTTAAATTCGTATTCTGAATCTGGAGTAAACCCTACTATACTGCCATAGGACAACCCTAAGGACTCCAAATAGTCATTTGTATATGTAAGCTTACCTAAAAGTTTTTGTTCACTCTCGGTGCTCCATATGTCTTCGTTTTCTAATGGTTCTACAAAACAATACATATTTGGACAGTGCCATTTACCGTTTTGCTTATACGCAAAGAGCTGGTCTGGTGAAACTATATACTTATCTTCGTCTATATAGCTACCAGAGTTTCTTTCAACTCCTCTTACGTCAAACCATCTTCTAAATACATTGTGATGTATAATAACTTCATCGCCTTGTTTTATAGGGGTGCTTATATTAATAGGAACATTAACTACAGTCCCAATTCTATTTACAAACTTATAATCGCGTTCGGTTATTTCTGTATTTAGTATAAGTTCTTTGTTATCGATAGACACTTTATTATCGTATCGATTGGTTGTTGATATAATATAATTGTATAGTGATTTCATTTAGTAGTCTAAGTTATATTCTATTGATACGGCCATATTCGCATTGAAATGTTTCCAAGGCAGCTGGGCTCCGTCTTTTTGAATATAGATCTTGTAATTACCGTCTTCTTCTAATATGTCACATATTTTGTGACCTCCGTAAACCTCTTGACCTACGGAGTAGTGCATTGCCTCATTCTTATAATCTTGGCCAATGCTTATCTTTCTAATTAATTTCATTGAATTTATTTTAATATGTCCAAATAGTTGTATCAGGCGCTCCGGGATAACCAATGCCAACGTGTACAAAATTACTTTTTCTTGATATACCTATTCTTTTAAAACCACATTTAATCGCAGCAGCAACTAATAAGTATGTGGCTTCACCACCAGCACATTTAATATCTACAGCGGCGCCATGCGCATGCTCACCTGGCTTTTCTTTAGCAGCTTCAATTGGGTGGTCTGGAGATCTATATGATGAATTTATAACTATAGGAAAGCCATACTCTTTTCTAAGAGCATCTAGCATACCTAAAAGCTTAGG
>Ga0187219_1001344_pt1 | contig 11852 bp, 14 predicted proteins | sample 13SPOviralmetaG_FD_130162 | JGI IMG/M metagenome (GOLD analysis project Ga0187219, IMG submission 130162) | Marine viral communities from the oligotrophic San Pedro Time Series (SPOT) site, San Pedro Channel, CA, USA - 13 SPOT_SRF_2010-07-21... | ecosystem: Environmental > Aquatic > Marine >... | reverse complement strand
GTAGACTTAACCAAAGTGGTTGAGCTAGATGACAACACAGATCTATCAGGCGAGCTTGCTTGTGCTGGTGGTAACTGTGAAGTAGTTTAATTTAATTTAATATATTTATTATGACAGAATTACAAAGATTGTACACACAAATGCTAACTAACCTAGAACAAGGTTTAAATGACTTAGAAAAGTTTGAAGATGGTAATGCGACTGCGGGAACTAGAGTACGCAAGAATATGCAGCACATCAAGGATCTAGCTCAAAAAGTTAGAGTTGAAGTTCAAGAGAAGAAAAATGCTGTGCTAGCTTAAATAGCTAGCGTGTAGACGATAATCATTATCACTACATAAAGCGTTTTGCTTATATCAATTTTACGGTCCATAGAGTTATAATTACTTTATGGGCCGTTTTTTATATTAAGTAATTGTTAACAAATTGTTATTTTTCTCCACACTTTTTGCTTGGGTTGCCAACTTGTACCCAGTTTTCTTTTTGAAACCAGTCTCTCAGTGTAGCTCCTTTCTTTCTAGCTCCTTTAACAAAGCTTTTGCTTGACCTCTTGTATTTACCGCCTTTAGCTGCGGATCGTTTGGCGCGTGTAACTTTAGCTCTTTGAGACTTGCTCATACTACGAACTTTAGCCGCTGGCAGACAAACTTTTTTAGTTCCGCCTCCTTTTACTTTGCCTTTTTTTTTAGTAGGAGTTTCATGTGTATATCCTTTCTTATCAAGCGCTAAGTGTTCGTCGTAAGTTTTAGCAACAATTTTCTCGCCAGTCTTAGGATCAAACATATCGTGAGCTTTAAAGCCGTTCATTTTAAAAGCCATTACTTTTTCTTTTTGCTACCGCCAAACTTACTAGGCCCACCAGCTTTAGTACAACGTACACCCCAGCCTGAAGCATAAGCAGAAGGCCAAACCTTAAACTTACGCTTAGCTGCAGATTTACAAGCTCCACTGATTTTCTTTAAAGCTCCGCTATTTGTAATATCGTATGCCATTATTTTCTATATTTACCTTTACAACCTTTTTTATTTAGAGGTCCTTCATACTCTCCAGAGTCTACCATCTTTTGTTTTAATTCTGTAGGTAAAGTTTTTTGAGCTTTACTTAACATTTGTTTCGCCAAAGGCTTTCCATAGTGTGTTGAGCCCATCATTTTGTAAGGTGTATACATAATTATTTATTTTTAATAGTTAACATTTCCATCTTCTTCTAGCGGCTCTACCTCTCTCGCCAGTCCAACCTTTTGATCTAGCACAAAAAGATTTTCTACGTTTAGCCGCTTTGCTGCCTGGCTTAACTTTGCCCGTAACAGCTGTTTTTAATTTGCTCCCTGGGTTTTTACGTCTGTAGGCCTTAACTCCCTTAGAAGTCATCCCAGCGCCTTCTTTTGTTGTCCTAAAGTTACGACCCTTGCCTTTAGTAGTTTTTCTAAGTCTTTTTTCTAAAGGTGAACTATCGTTCATGTCTATAGGAGAGTCTGTGGTTTGAAAATTTCTTCTTCTGCCGCAGCACGTAACTTCAAAAGGATTATTTTTTTGTATATATGCCATATCAATAGTCTAAAAATATTGATGCAACTTTGTTTGCTGCACCGCATGATATTAGTAAAGTAAAATCATCTGCGTTTATACCAGATCCTAGTTTGTCGTTTATGCCTCTGCATGTCATATTGCTTAGCTGCATAGAAACACCTTGCGGTATGCTAACCCCTTGCAATATGTATATTCCATTTGTAATACTTGTTTGACCGCTGTTGTCGTCTTTACCAAATACAACGTTAACTGTTATTGTTTCAGAGTCTGAGTTAGTTATATTCAACGTTTTAAAACTATCAGTCTTGAAGTCAACAAACTGATTAGAGTTTGATCCAGTTATTACAAAAGCTACTTGTGGCATATTGTTAGTATTACATGTTTTACACTTTGTTTTGTACTTCTACTAATTCGTCTAGCTTTTCTACCATCTTGTTTAGTATTTTAACAACCTCTTGGTAGTCGCCATCAAGCATTGATTGCTCTATATTTGCTGACATATCAGTTAACTCTTGTGTCATTGTTTTAATATCTGGCATTATGCTAATGGTGTTTTAATTACTACTGTCATGTTTACTTGTAATATATCTGCGTTAGTACCGCTTCCTTTTAAAACTGGATATATAACATCTCCTGCTGCTATAGAATAAGACCTGCTTAAGTCTTCTAGTTTAGATGGCCTGCTATGATAACTTCCACTGTTGTTGTCTGCTGCTGCAACAGCTACAAGTTCTGCGTTTATATCGTTAGTAGTTCCCCAGTCAGGTGTCCCTACAAATAATCCTGCGTAATATACTCTATCACCGCTAGCGTTTCTACCGCCACCAGTAAATCCAACTATTGTTCCAGCGTAAGGTATTCTAACGCCAGCACTACCTTGATTAAGCCTATCAATACCAACTTCATCTCCAACAGTGGTAGTGTCTCTATTGTTAACTCCACCAGTAGTATTTTTTACTATCTGTGTCCAAGTGTGGTTTGATATACCATTAGCTGTTGGATATTCCCAATAACTATTACCGCTAGTGTTAGCTGTCACATTACCTGTAAAACTTATATATTGATAAGCAAATTTAGCATCAACATGCGATTTTAAACCTGCAGGCGTTACCGCTCTAGCCGTGTCAGTTCCTGTATCAGCCTCCGCTGTTGTAGCTAATTCAACAACACCCTTAGCAGATGCACTAGCATTAGACACACTTACTGTAAATGTTTCATTTACGTTTGTAAATGTTAATGGTGCTGCACCTGCAAGTATAAACGCGGCGGCACCGCTAGACTCAGTGTGACTGCCTACACTACTACTAAATTGTACAGAAGTTATGTCACCTGTATTAGTAGTATAACCAGCTCCATTAGTTATTGCGTCATTATTTAACGATATATTTGCCGTACCATCAAAAGATACACCTGCGATATTTCTTGCGGTTGCTAGAGCTGTTGCTGTGCCCGCATTACCAGAAACAGATGTAACGTTTGAGTTTAATAGTGTAGATATGCTGGTAAGTCCTGTCCCTCCTTTAGTAGCACCTAAAGTTCCAGTTACGTCTTGTGTTAAATCAATAGAATTTCTAGTTATTTCTTGTCCTGACAATGTTATATAATCAAGACTACCTGCTAACGTTACAGCATCGTGTGATGTAGGCTCGTTTGCTTTTACTATTTTATTATTTGAATCTAAGCCTAAGTTTCCACCACTAGCAATAGTTCCGGTGCTTACCTCTTCTAAGTAAACATCGCTTCTAAATCTAGCAATTAAATCTACAATGTGTTGACCTATCCATTTAATCATAATCAATGTAAGTGATAACTACTTCCTCGCCTTGCTGTATAGCTTTAGCAATGCTAGGATAAATACGCTTGTAAGCGTTTACAGATTTACCAACAAAGCCGTCTGCTATTATTTTATTATTCTCTTGAGAGTCACCCACTATCAAACAGCCAGCGGTGTGCTCATCTGTATTGCCCGTATGTATAAGTATATATTCAAAGTTTGGAACGTCTTGTATGTGTAACATACCTACATGTACGCCAGGATATTTTTTAGAATATCTACCGTGAAATCCACCTTCAGTTCTTAGTTCAATTTTATATGTACCAGCTGGCACACGCGTTTCGCCTTTGACTTTCAATGCTCTTCGCTCGTCTTCAAGTGTATAACAAAGGAAATGCCTTCCAAGGTCATTGACCTCAAAAAGCAATCCAGATGTTGAGTCAGCTTGAGAACTAAATCTCACTACCTCAAGTTTCATTATGCAGCTGATTCAGCGAAGTACCCTACTTCCATTTTAGGAGCGCCTGCAGCCGTTGAAGCCCATAGGTCGTGAGTTCCAGCCCAAGGGAATATAGCAAATTCCCCTGCTTTTATAGTTAAAAAATCTTCGTCGGCTAAAGTTATCGTATTGTCGTCTCCAGTGTCGGTATAAACCGTTATAGTTTCACCTGTTGCACCAGTATTTTTTAGATACAAAATTCCTGACTTTGTTCCTCTACCGGAGTTGGCTATTAGTAAAGTCATAGCGGCGTCTCCCGCACCTGCACCTGTAGATACTTCTACTAAGTCCATAGAAACGTCTCCGTCTAAAGCATAAGCGTTACTTAAATTTAGCGCTAAAGCATCTGATAGTATATCTCCAGCCGGTGAGCTTATTGTTGTTGTTACTGTTAATGTTGCCATGTTATGTTATTTTTTTTAAAATTCAAAAACTGCGTGTTCTAACTTAGGTGTTCCCGCTGCAGCTGCTGCAACTATGTTTTGACTACTATCCCAAGGGAATACCGCAAACTCACCAGGGTGAATTAGCATAGACAGCCCTGACCCAAAGTCAATGTTTATATGTTCGCTAGTCTTTTCAGATAGGTTTCTTAAGTATACAAAAGCTCTTCCGTAAGAAGCTGCTAAAAATATAGTTGAATCACCAGTAGTTAGTCCTGTTTTACCAAACCCAGAATTTCCAGTTATATCCAGAGTATCTGTAACAGACAGATTTAACGGATTTACTAAAGCATCTGAACTCAACAATGTTAGTGTCGGTGTTAATGTTGCCATGTTATTATTGTTTAATTATTTAGTTATTATTCGTGTATTAATAAAGTTTCATAAGTCATACCAGTTCTAACGCTAGGTCTAATAGTTATATCAGACTCAGATTTAGATCCTACCGCCGCTGAACTTATATTTGCTGTTCCGTCACCCGCTGTATTTAAAGTACCATCAGCAGTAACAAGAGCGGTGTATGAAGCAGAGCTAGCATATCTTTCTGTGAATATTACAGTAGACTCTGATGCCACATGCGTAGTTGTCCAGTTAGGATAGTTTAAAGCGTCAATCTGTGCAGCTATATTATCTGTTGTACTGTCTGCGGCCGTCATAGTTACACCATCAAACTCCCAAGTGTCACCAGCGGCCCAAGTAGCAGCTATAGTTACTGTACCAACTCTTTTAGTTCCAGATGTAGCGTTCCAAGGCATAAACATCCAGTCGCCAGCGTATAGTCTACCAATTTCTTCTTGGTCAATGTGTACTGTAAAATATTCTGCTGCTGTTGCAGAGCAGTTTTTAATGTAAACCTTATTTGCTCCGTTAGCTGTATAGTCGCCAGCTCTGTATAGAACGCTAGCTTGAATTGCCGCGTCACTAGCCGCTGATACAGTTTTTCTAGTTAAGCCTTCAGCTTGAGTAACTCCAGTCGAACCTCCTGCTTCAGTAAGTGTAGCAGAGGTAGAGAAAGAAATAACATCTGAAAGCAAGTCGGTGCTAGATAAGGAAAATGTAGCCGTAGTAGTTGCCATATTTTTATTGTTTTATAATTCTTTTGTTTGTCGTTTTGTTTTGTATAAGTACGTATATATAATCACTTGTCATGTTATAACATGTAACTAATTTATTCCTGTGCTATACACGCCTTACTCACAAGCCTTTAGTCTTGCCAGTTCTTTTTCAAGCTCAACGATACGGTCTGCGTTTTCGTTAATTACTTTTATTTTTTTTTCAAGCCTTTGCTCTAAGACTTTTATGTCTTCGTCCAATTGACCTATTTGACTATAGGCAATTCCCATAGTAAATATAATACCAATTATCCATATAATATTACCTATAGATATAGTAAAATCTTTTTGCATCATGAACTAAGAAATATTTTAGCTATAGCAGCAGCGACAATGCCATACAAAACCCAAAGAGCCCTAACTAAGACTTTTCTAGCAGATGTGTTTCTATTGACCCTAGCTGTTACGCCGTTGTCAGGATCTAATAGTTGTTTAACTAGATTATCTAGCTTCTCGTCCATCTTGTCTAACTTCTTATCCATCTGATCCATTCTCTGTTGCATTAGCGCTATTTCTTTGTCTACGGTTGCCATTTTTCTATTATTACAGATTTAATCGTGATAGTAACACAATCCAGATTTATTAGAAGTTTTCATTTTACATCTAGATCCATCCGACTTAGTTTTTTTACACTGAACTTCTTTTCCATCTTCTCTTTTTTCAACCTTAGCATGAATAGTACAATACGTTCCGTCTACTGGAGTTCCTTTACATCTACCGCCATCATTTGTGGCAGCAGCACACCTAGGTTCTTTGTTTTCTTTCTTCTCTTGTTTTTGTTTTTCTAAGTATATTTTTTCTTGCTGTTTTTTAATTTCAGCTTCTTTCTGTTTTCTATCTATCTTCTTTTGTTCTTTTGATTCTTCTTTTACCTCTTGTTTTGCTTCCTCTACCTCTTCAGGTCTTTCAACACCTAAGCTCCACTTGTCCCAACCTAACACTAACGCGGCTCTTTGCCAGGTAGCGTTTTGATCATCTGAAGCAGCCTTTAAGTTAGATATTTTTTGTTGTATTCTACCTAGAGGAATGTTTGTTACAGCTTCAACAGAAGTTCCGGCCGCGTCCCATATAGGATTATCTATATTATACAACGGTATTTTTTCGTAAACACCTTTGTTCCACTTGTCAGTGTTTAACGCAGAGTTTAGCTTTCTAACTTTAGACCCTATAGGTGGGGAAAAGTTTACTGCTGTTACTAGTATTTTAGCGTTGTCTTGTTTTACACCTTTTTCTCTCTCTTGCATCCACGTCATTAAAGTATTTTTAACAGTAGATAATACAGCGCCATATATACCAGACCCTCTTAACAAAGTATCGAGCGTTCCATTGGCTATTCTTTCTATTTTTTTATCTAAAAATTCTTCGTCTTCTTCGTCGTCTCCAAGCACTGCAAATAAAGCATTTTGAAGCGCACCAAATATAAGGTTTTGCACCGCTCCATAATAAAGTATTCTTGATACATTAGCTTTAACATCACCTCTATTGTTTATTAAATCTAAAGCAGCTTTCTTTATAAGTCTGTTATATTGCATTGGTGTATTTTGAAACGCTAATATTAAACGACCTAATACAGAGGCTTGTTCTTGAGATATTTTGTCTGGCCTACTAGACTGCTGTGTTTGCTCTGCTATTTCTTGAAAGTCATCAAAAGCTTTACTATCTGCTTCTTGCTGTGTAAAACCTTCTTTCAAGTATTTGTTGACTCTGTTTCTATAAAACGTAGCACCACCAGCAGATATTGCAAAGCTGTCAGCAATTTGAGTTGGCGTAAAACCAACTTGTAGTAATTTAGCTATAACAGCTTTAGTGCCACCGTCTTCTTGTGCTCTACTTAATTCTTCAGCACTTACATCTGTTTGTAAACCTCCTCTTCTTTGTTTTAACATAGGAGAATTGTAAAGCATTTTAAAGTCAGCCCAATATTGTTTCTGATTAGCAAAGGCTTTACTAGCTGCAAATATATTGTTATCTTCAAAATTAATAAAGTTAACCGTAGAGAGTGTTTGTAGCACGGCTGATCTAGCGTTAAAGAACATGATAGCACCTACAGAGCCATTAGTCCAGTCTAAAAAAGCATTAACCTTTTTATCTTTAATCGTAGGTCTATTTGTTCCAGACTTCATACGACGTATAGAATCCATAAGAGCACTTCTATATGCGCTACCGTGAACCGCTTCTAGCTTGTTTAAGTTTTCATCATCAAACATAGCATCTATGTTGTCGTTCCACTCTTGTAGATACTCGGTTCTTTTTATTTGCGAAGCGTCTGCAAAATCGCTGTTAAACGAGCCAACGTTCCACCCAACTGAAGGAGCTATATAACCATCTATCTTCGTAGCATTTTGCATTGCATTAGCAAACAGCACCATTTCAGAGTCTACAGCTACGGCTGCTGCTATTTTCTTTTGCTCAGCTTCCGATATACCAGGTACGCTGTGTCCGTTTTGGTCGTACAAGTATATGCGCATAGCCTGCTCAACCGTGTATCCAGTCTTGGCAAAATCTTTTCTTAGCTTTTTTCTAACATTTGGAAGTTTTTTACTTATAGCTGTGGCTTCTTCTCTAAGACCTTGTCTATAGAGATCAAGTTCTTTATCAGCTCTATTATATGGGTTGTAGAAAAGTTTTTTAAACATCTCTGCGTCAGCTTCACCTTGAGCGCCCTTGCCCATGTTGTAGTACATCAATCCTTGAAAATCTTCCGCGCTAGGAGGAATAAATATCTGTCTTTTTCTATTCTGCTTACCCTTGTTTCTAGCTTTAACTCTATTAAATGTTTCGTCAGCATCTACGCCTTTAGATCTTTCTAACATAAGGTTTAGTTCTCGCTTTGGATTAGCTGATCTTTTAGCTATTTGAACGTCAGACTTAATGTCTAATTGATCAAGAACATTTTTAACAGCAGCTACGTTAGGTAAAGCATCGTCTACAAAGTACATATCATTGTAACCTTCAGCAAACTTATCAAGCATCCAAAGAGCTTTAGCTTCGCCGGTGCTGTTACCTAATCCTGTTATGTTTTCTAAAGGTATGTCTAGGCCTTGGCTTTTCAAAAACTCACGTATTGGCCCAGCTGATTCAGCGGGTCTAGCGGTAAGGATAAACATATTTTCATTACCAAACTTCTTAGCTCTTTCTTTAGCTTTGTCTAGCAATGGACCAGGAGTTCCATCTACAACCTTATTAAACTCTGAAAAGTCATACTCAGCACCTTGGGCAAGTAAATCTGCTCCACGTAAAGCAAAGTCTTCAGCGTTGATTCTATCTTTTATATAGCCTTTTGTAAAGTCGTCCATTTCTTTAACGAACTCAGTTGGTAGTGATTCTCCTTGTTTTAGGTTATCTGTATTTATTTCTACAAAGCCTTTGGCAGAGTATGGAAAAACACTTACCATTTCTTTAAAAGCTTTTTTATTCTTCTTGGCTGACTCTATACTATTTCTAACGGTTGCGTCAGTTAGTCTTCTTTCAGATCTATTTTTATTTCTTTCTAGCGCAGTCTCTAAAGATGACTCAACAAATACTACTTGAACATCGTAACCAGCGTCTTTAAACTCTCTAGCCATACCTTGGAACTGAACACCAACAGCACCTGTACCGTCAATAACTACACCATCACCTTTACCTCTTAGTTTAGATGCTTTATTTTTAGCTGTAACAGCGGCTTCTCCTTGTAAACTTCTCCACTTGTCAGACTGATCTCTAGTAAAGTCGTTCATGTCTTGCGGTAGTCCATTGTTTTTAGTCAACCAATCTAGGGCTATATCTTGATTCACATACTTAAATCCTTGCTTTCTTAAACCTAATTGTTTTATTATAGTAGTTTTACCTGCGCCAGCGTTACCAGCGAGTAGTATAGCTTTTCTTTTTGGCTGAGGCTTTCCGCTTGGGTTAGGCATTGTTAATCTAACACCTGACTTAGTAAAAGCTAGCGTGTCATCAAAATCAAAAGCAGACATACCACGTGGGTTAGCTGACTTCATAGTTGTTCTAGCCGTCTTGGTAGCGTTGTCATACGCTTTAATATCTTTAAGCTGCTGTGTTGTTAACGGGTTTAAGGATCTTTTAAGATTTTCTATAACTTGTATGTTGTCTGTTTTCGCAAACTGATCTATAGCTAAGTCTGTAGCCGTAGTTCCGTCTAAAGTTTTAAAAGAATCTAGCTTAGTAAAAGGCATTGCTTTAAGAGCTATTGCTCTACCGTAGCCTAATCTACTAGTTGTTCCAAGCGCTTGATCTTGTATATCAGAAAGCGATTTAGCACCTAGAGCTTGGTCAAAGTTTCGAGTTAACTTTTTTATTTCTGTATTAGCATCAAAGTTTTTGTTGTCTAAAGACTTTAAGCCAGCAATAACAATTTCAGCGCTAGTAGTGGCGCTAGCTGTTACGTGCTCTCCTTTGGACCTAAGTAGTCCACCTTGCCAGTTTTTAACACCTTCGCCACCAAACAACATGAGCTCAATTTCTTTGTCGATGTTTTCCATGTCAAGCTTTCCCTCGTTCACTAGTTCGTTAGCTCTTTCTTCAGCTATAGCTTCGGAGACTTTATAACTTGGGTGATCTACGTTTACCTCTAAGTCTACTATTGCACCACTTTTAACTTTAGATGCAGCTTTAGCTTTAGATGGAAAAAACTCAAGCTCGCCTGTTTTAATATTGACACCTTTATATAATCCTTGTGGTCCATCTTCGTATTGTGTCAAGTTCCACGTTGACAAACTTCTAGGACCACTAGTGTTATTAGTGTTCATTGAGTTCCAATAAACCCAACCTACAGCCGCGTCTCTGTCTGTTTTTGCTAAATCTAAAAAAGTATTGTTTATCAATTCTAGCATTAAAGGATTAGCAAAGTTAGCCGCGTTATGCTCTTCGCCATATTGATCAATATGAGCTTGTCTTTTCTGTTCAGCTGTTTGATTAGAGTTTAGTATCTTACCTTCAACCTTACCCATTAATCCAACGCCAGCGTTAAATAATCTAGTGTCTTTAGGGTTAAAGCCAATAGTGTTAACGGTGGTTAACTTTGAAGCATCTTGTATTTTTTTATTTATTTTGTTCTCTAAATCTAGCATAGCTTTTTTAGCTGCTGGACTGTAGTCTTTGGTATCTAATTTACTAGTGTCAAAGCCTCTGCTACTAGAGCTAAATCCAAAGAAAGCTGGAGTTATAACTGGAGATATAAAAACCTCTAAAGGTAGTGCGTCAACTAGTTTTCCTACTTGCTCAGCGGCTTTTACTCTAGCTTTATCACCTGCTTCTTTATCTTTTTGATTAAAAGAACCCATGTCGTTAGCTTCTTTAATTATACCTCTAACGTTTGAGCTAACACCTTTTTGCATAGCAAAAGCATTCAAAGGCTGCTTATAACCAGCCGGCATGCCATCACTCATTAGATTATCTATAGCATCTAAATCAAAGTTATCAACCATTTGCAGTGGTATACCTCTCATTAACACCTCGTGTTCAAACGCAGTTCTGTCTCCTTTATTGTTGATATACGCGTCTAGTATTTCTTCACCTAAACTATACTGAGCGTTTGGATTTATATTAGCACTACGCTTAGTAACACCTCTCTCTGATTGTCTAACAAACTCTTCAACAAAGTTGTCCGCTAAAACTCTATCAAATAAATCTTGACGCTCTTTAAATATATCTTTAAGCTCTCCGTCGTTTAGTAAATCAGCTTTAAACGTTTCCAAGCCTAACTCCTGAGCTATAGCTAGCTGTAACTTAGTCAAGCCAGATCTATTCATGTCTGTCATAGTGTTGCCATTGGCAAACTCTTTGAAAAGCATTACACTAGTAACATCTTTAGTAGCACTACGGTTTCTTCTAATCTTCTGCTTGCCGTCAGTCATACCTTTGTACGGACCGTCCTCGCTAGCGTTCCAAGCTTCAATGTCTCCAGGCTTAGTACCTTTTACTCTACCAATATGATCTGTGGTATAACCGTCGTTAGTAGTTACACCTCTAACCTTCTTCTCAACAGCCATAGGTAGATTGCTAGCCAGCCAACTAGTTGTCATTGCTTCTAGTATAGCTTTTTTATTTTCAGGGTCAACTAAGAAAGCTTCGACTTCAGCTTTTGTTTTACCCATCATCTCTTTTACAACATTGTGCATTGGGCCGTTTTTAACACCAAACTGTTTCTTTAACTCTCTAATAAGAGGAGATATAGATTGATTTTTACCCTGCTTAGCATCTAATGCGGGAAGCTTTACGCCTACTGTTTTAGCAACCTCTGCTCTAAAGTCGCTTAGCAGCTCTTGCGTAAATGGTAAGGCTCCAAGAAGTGGGGTGTCAAACTGGTTATTAGCCTCTTCAACCATTTCATCAGTAAGTTTATCAGCTCTTTCTGTAGAGACTAATTCACCCATGTTTTCTAAATCAGCTTTAAAAATACCTGGATCTATAGTTGTACCACCAACAAACTCTGTAAGTCTTTGTGGAAACGTACCGTTTAAATATCTTGATATTGTATTTGGCTCTTGAACT
>Ga0187219_1001338_pt1 | contig 11875 bp, 16 predicted proteins | sample 13SPOviralmetaG_FD_130162 | JGI IMG/M metagenome (GOLD analysis project Ga0187219, IMG submission 130162) | Marine viral communities from the oligotrophic San Pedro Time Series (SPOT) site, San Pedro Channel, CA, USA - 13 SPOT_SRF_2010-07-21... | ecosystem: Environmental > Aquatic > Marine >... | reverse complement strand
TATTTTATTACTTGGACATATTGGACATATTATAACTTTTTTTAAATAAAATAAATAAATAATAATATAAAAATAATATATATATAAAAAAAAACACACCTCTTATGTGTCCATCTGTCCAAAGGTAGAATTAAAAATTGAATTTAATTGATTCTATTACATACTTAGAGCATTTAAACCTCTTCATCTACAACTTCTGGTGCTCTTTTTTCTTCTTTATCTTGTCCATCATCACTAAATAGAACTTCTACAAGGCTCACCAGTTCTGCTTTTTTCATTTTAGATAACTTATGTGTCTTTATAAATGAAATTTGTTTTTCTAAATCATTTTTAAATTGTTTAACCAACTGTTTTAATTGAGATTTATTTAATTTTGAAAAATTAGTAGAATCCATTTTATTTTTATATATAATATATGCCATAAAAAAAATTAAAAAAATAATTAAATAATTAATTACTCATTGACATTAATATTTACATTGTTATTATCATCATTATTAGCAATACTTAATAGAGTTTGTAATTTTTTCTGTTCATAACTTATCTTACTCTTATGTAATATGTCATGTTGTTTCTGTAATTTTTCTAATTTTTGATTTATTTTATTTAAATTAATTTGAATAATATTTTCTTGTTTATCATTATCAACAATATATATACCTTCATTCTCTATATATTTCATAAAACAAAGCGATTCCTTTTTAAAATATTTATAAATTCGATATATTATTGCCAATAATATTGATGATACTATTCCTGTTATTATTTCTGATGTAGTATCGCTCATATTATATTATATAAAAATATTATTCAATAATATTTTTATTAATTATTGTTAATTCTTGTTCTAAATAATTTATCTTATTCCTTAATCTTGCTATAAGTATATCTCTATTATCTTGTGTATCTGGTATTTTTTCACCTCCAATTTCTTTTTTGTTATCCAAATTGACAAATTCTAATAAAGATAATATTGTTTCACTTTTAGATTTATTATGATTTAGATTTAATTTATTCATTTGTATATTATTAAAATTAAAAAAATTTAATCTGTTAAAATATTTTCATCATATAATTTATTGATAAGAGTATCCAAAGCAGTTTCTAATGTTGAAATTCTTGTATTTAGTGCTACATTATCTGCTTCTAAGGTTTCAATTTCGTTTTTCAAATCATCAATTTCGTTTTTATTATCTTCATTATCATTTTGTAATATTTTTATAACACCAATTAATTTCATAACTAATTTTGTGAAATCAATTCTATGAAAATTTTCAAATGATAATATTTTTTCATCATCAACAACTATATCTTGTGTATCTATTATGGTTACTAAATCAGGATAAACTTCTTTTAATTCTTGGGCAATGAGACCATTGACTACTTTTTCATTTGGAATTCCTACACTTTCACAATATTCATCTATATATCCATATTCAGTTAATCTTAGTTTTTTAAATTTATTATAAATATCAGGATAATTTGCTGTTCCAATATTTTTTTTAATTCGGGCATCAGAATTACCTTGAATAGACCCACTTGCTACTATATTACCATTAACGTATAATTTATCAGTGGCTCCTGGTAAAGCACCTATTCCTACATTTCTATTATTTCTAACTATAATAACTTTACCCCAACCACCACCAGAACCAGTATAATTGGGATTCGTATAGAGAATAAAGGATTCTTCGCTGCTTTGGGTAGCATTATTAAGAAATAAAGATGCTTTGGCAACGTTATTTACATAATAAGACCTAAGCAATATTTCACCTCTACATTCTAATGCTCTTGTGACGTTGGATGATGATATTACATTTATTCCTACTCCACCATTATACCAGTTGATGTTATTATCCCGGTTCCAATTTGTATTTTCATAATTTAGACTTAATCCATCTGATTTTACTTTTAATACTTGTCCCGCTGCGCCAAAACTGCCATTTAATTTAATTTTTGAAGTTTCCGTATTAAAATCATTTCCCTGAATATTTCCATTAACCTGTAATGTTCCTATCATTTGAGTATTTCCTTGAACTCTTAGTGCCTTATTTTCAGGATTATTGGTCCCTATGCCTACTTTTCCAGAATTAAAATAAATATTAGACCCACTTTGACTCCAAGGAGATGAATCTATATCTCCATATTCAAGTGCCGTAGCATCATTATTTATTTTTAATATTTGATTAGCTGTACCAAAACTATTATTTAATTTCAACTTTGAACTTGTCAAATTCAATTCAGTAGCTAACATAGTGTTATCCGACAAAAATTTAGCTGTGGTTTGATTATTGTTTGATATTACAATATCTTTATTTTCTTTCATTTCTATCACAGCATTCCCACCTGTGTTTAATCCAATATTAAAACCATCACTGTTATCATTAAAGCCAGTTAATTCATTTTGGATAATTAAATTATCATCTGGAGTATTGGTTATATTTAAATTTAAATCTTTTGTTAAAAATTCACCATTTTTCAATATACTCACACTTTTATAAGTAGTCATAATTATTATATATATATAATTAATAGTATATAATTTTTCATAAAATTATATTATAATAATGTCACATAAGTTAATAAACTTACAATTTCATCTGGTTTTAAATTTTTATATTTTAAAAATTTATGATATTCTTCATTAGATAAATTATATTTTATAATTCTCATAATTACATGAAGCCCGCAAGTTTCTATTTTATTATTTTCAACTTCATATTGATATTTATTGTATATAATAGTATATTTAGATTTTTTAAATAATTCATCTAATATATTATCATTTATACCAAGTATATTAATAATTTTGTTTATAGTATAACCATATGGACCAAAAAATTCTATAATATTATTTTTTTTTAATAAACCACAAAAATGACCCAGATTAGATCCTTTGTTTATTAATAATATTATTGCCTTATTATTTTGAAATAATTCATCTATTGTATTATATTTTTGTCTAATTTTATTATATAAAATTGCATTGGTTTTTACAGGGTAATTAAATTCTAGTAAATTATTAATAGTTAATGGAGTTTGTTCAATTATATTAATTTGATTTTCTAAATTCATTTTATTATATTATATTTTACAATATAAATTTTATAAAATTTTTCTTAAAACATTATGATATGATATAGAAGAATGAAATGAATTAAGTTTACCACCTAAATTAGTTTTTGGTACAACAAAAAATATATTTATAGATTTATTAAAATTTAAATTAGATCTAATTAACATTTGAGTTGATTCTAATGTTTTCATAACCCCAAGTTTCTTTTTTGATTCATTATATAAAGAACCAGTAGTTTTTGAAAGGAAAAAAGATAAGATTTTTAAATCTCCTTCATTGAAAAATCCAGTTAATATATGAAATTCTATTAATCCAGATTTAAATTGAGCTATTTGACAACCTTTACCAATATTAAAATCACGAGATATATCATTTTTATTTCCTCCTTTAAATATTCTTTTTGATGATTTAGAATTTATTTTAATATTTTTCAAATTATTAATTTGTTTAAGTAACTTAATATCTGATAATGATGTTTTTTTTTGTTTTTCTATTGGTTGATTTTGATTTAATTGTTGAGATATAATATTTAATGATGATTGTTTTAATTTATTTAATTCTTCTATTGCTAAATCAAGCACTGGGGTTAAACCTTTTCTGCTATTAACATCAACTGTTTCTAGTTTAAATCCTGGATATTTTTTTTCTAATTGTTTAAATGTTGAATTAATTAATCCTGAGATATTTGGATTTTTTAAAAAATTATAAACAATTTCTTCAGTTTTGCTTTTATCTTTATTTTTAAATCCATTTATAAATTGTGTCTTGGTTAATATATCATTATCATTAAATAATCGTTTAGTTAATATTAATTTATTTTTTAAATTCTTAACTAAACTATCATTTTGAATTAATGCTGGATTATCAGATGTGTCATCTATTCCTCTTGTAATAATAGATGATTTTTTTGGAAATTCAGGTTGTATAAATATTTCTTCTTCTAATTTTTTATTTCCTACAATTCCTTTATTTATCATATATTTATATAACTCTCTATCAATTAAATTATGCATTTCTTTTGTAAAAGGTAATTCATATCTATCTGTATCTACATTATTTGATAATAATTCATTATGAATTATATTATATTGTTCATCTTTTGATAATCCTTTTAATTTCTGTTTTATATCTTTCATTACTTCATCTAATGCTTCAAATTTATCTTTTTCAAATACTTTTCTTCTTAATTGTTCTTGTTCATCTTTTTCATATCCTTCTGCTAATATTCTTTCATATTTAGACAATTGATCTTCTAAATATTCTACTTCTAATCCTCTTATTTCTTCTTCTTCTGGGCTTATTTTTTTATCTTCTAATTCACTATCTAAATCTTCTAAAAAATTATCCATTTCATCAACATTAATTTCTGGACCTGCTATTTGAACTGGTTCTAAATCTGGAACATCAACCATATTATTTTTTTTTATATTATAAATTATAAAAAAAATATCATTTTTAATTATTTATTTTATAATTATTTATTATTGTAATCCTCTGCGCCAAAATTGTAATTTAATATTAAATTCAGCCAATGGTCTCAATGAAATTTGAGTTAATTCTGTTTTTAAAGTAGAAAAATTTAATATTTCTGCGTATGCTACTATATTAACTGAAGTTATTTGAGAACCACTCATATATAATAATCTTGAATAGTGGGGTTCTAATACTAAATTATCTCGTGGGTATAATGATATTGAATAATCATCACCAATTGGTTTATTATTACCACCCCCAGATGTAAAACTAACTGAAGGAGAATAATCTATAGAAGTTAATTCTTTTAATTTTATTTTATTATTAAATTCACTAATGGCAGGTATGTCTCTACTAACTATAATAATTCTTTTTAAGGAATCTGTTCTATTAATACAACTACTTGCTCCTAATAAAGAAACTGATGCTTGGGTAAATGATAATGTATTTATATCAAAATCAAATATATGTTTTAATTCATTACTTAATACAATATTAAATGTATCATAATGGTCATATTTTAATAAAAGTCTTCCTGATGTTTTTAAATATACTACAATTTTATTTCCAGCTGAATCTGCCATATTATTTAATGCTTGAATAAAGTCTTGAAATGAATAAATATCTTGTAAATTATGAGATATAATACTATTATCCGATTTTTTTACAAATGATAATGCATTAGTGATATCATTAAAGAATTTTATTGTATGTAATGGTATAGTCGCCCTTTCTAAACTAATTAAATATTCGCTCGCATTTTCTATTATTACCTGATTATAGTTTTGAGTTACATCAGCAAAATCATTTACACTACCAGTTCCTATTTTACTTAAATTAACAAAAAAAGTGCTTGTATCTTTTTTTGATAAATCAAACACCATACTGTATTATTATTTTTATTATATTATATAATAATATAATTAATTTATTTTTTAATTATTATCTATTTTTAAATTATTTATTCCCCATAACTTTATTAACATCTGTTTGTACCTTATCAATTTGACTTACGACTGGATTATTTACTAATTTAGCAGCTGAATCTACATAACCGTTAATAGTGGGTAATTCAGGTGCTAAAACTCTTGTTATATCATCAATTCCTTGTGTTATTGGTCTAATTTTAGATAAAACTACATTAGCGTCCTTTTGTATATCACTTACTTTCGGTAATTTTTTAATAATATTGTTATTAACCCAGTTTTTAGCAGATTTCATTCCGTGCCATATTGATTTGAATAAACCTCCGCCATATGGATTATTTAATAATTCACTACTCAGAGCCTCCACCAGGTGGTTTAAATTTTTAGCATTATTAGCAATGTCTTTATTAGGTAAAAATAAATCATCATTTTTTTTTAATTTTTCAACATATTTTGGATGATGATGTGACTTTTTACCCATATGTTGCCTTGCTATTTCTTTTATTAAATGAAATCCTGTTTCATTCATAATTTCTAGAATATGCAATAACATTTTTGGATTTTTTTCTATTTCTGATAATATTTTTTCAAAATCACTATCAAAATTTAACATACCAGCACTTAACATACCTCCAGATTTAGAACCTCCAGATGTAGAACCTCCAGATGTAGAACCAGCAGATGTAGAACCTCCAGATGTAGAACCAGCAGATGTAGAACCAGCAGATTTAGAACCTCCTCTCTTTTTAAGAGTTGCTCCACTTAATAAGGATTTATATTTTGGCATTTTATTTTATTTTATTATATTATATTATAAGGTATATTATTTCAAAAATAAATAAATAATTATTTTTCTTTTTATTTCAATAATTATTTTTTGAGAAAATTATATATGTATAAATATATAATAAGAAATAATTAATATGCTTTCATTTTCTCGAGGTCGTATATTTCTTTATTTAGTTGATAATGATAATAAAATAAAACAAAAAATATATTATGATGATAATGCTACAAATAAAACAGATATTGAAGTAGAAGATTATTTATCTGTGTTGAATAAGTATGATTTTAAAAAGATAAAATCAAGTCATAGGTTATCTGATTATGATATCTCTCAAATAAAGAAACACCTAAAAAAACAAGATAGAGATAAAATAAATAATGGTGTATATTTAAATGTATATAATAAAATGGTAGATATTGTAAATGATAGAGTGGGTAGATCTTTAATATTCGATGATAAAGAATATAAAAATTTATCACTAATACCAGCTATAAAAGGTTATACATGTATATCGATTGTAGGACCGTCTGGAAGTGGGAAGTCGTATCTAGGAGCAAAAATTATAAATACAAATAGAAAAAAAGATCAAAAAATTTATTTATTATCAAGACAATTATCTGGTAATATCGATCCAGCATTTGGTGGGTTTGAAGATGATATAATAGAATTAGATACGTTTAATCTGGACGAATTACCAACAGTAGAAGATTTAAAAGACCAATGGCTCCTGGTTGATGATTTAGAAGGATTGAATAGAGAGACAAGAGAATATATTTATGACTATATTAATAGTATAGTCACTACTGGTAGGAAATTAAATGTTAAGATTATATTTTCAAGCCATTTAATGAGTGGGATATTATTTAGAATTATTCAAAATGAAAGTAGATTCATATTTTTATTTCCAAATGCTAATTCAAATAGAGTTAAAACAGATTTACGGTTGAAATATGGCTATTCTACACAAGAAAGAAATATTATGATGGAACAAAATAAAACAGATAAGAGTAGATTTTTAGCATTACATTTAGCAAATCCAAACTGTTATATTACAAAAAAAAGAGTTGTTTTAGACTAACAAAAAAAATATATATTATTATTTAATTTTTTTTTATAATTTAAAATCTGGACGTATAAATTTAATTCAATAATTCATTATGAAGTAGTTTTTTTTTATCTAATCTTTCTTTTAATAAATTAATATGTTTATTACTTCTTTTATGTCTTCTAATACCATCTATCCATATAATACAACCACAACAACATATTATCTTTTTACTTTTTCTTAATTTTATTTCTTCCTTATTATCTACTCGATATTGTTTTTTATATTGTTTTATGTCCCATTTTTTATCATATGGAACAAGACAATTACATATAGGATTTAACTTTTTAATATAATATGCCTCTCGTGCTTTTAGTTCGTGTTTATCGTTATATTCTACTACTTCTACACATATTAAGTTAATTATTTCATTAAAATTCTCTTTTGTTATATCATATTCATCTCTTAATGTTTTATATAATTTAGCATTACTTTTTTTATTAAAACAATCAACCTTATGCCCTGTTTTCCTTCTTGAAAGTCTTTGTTTAGTAGAACCAATATATAATAGTTCTTTGCCTAATTCTATCTTGTATATGTATCCTTTCATATTTGAAAGTATTTTTTAATATGTTTTCTTACTTTTTTATAAATATAATATTTTTATTAGTTTAAATTAAAAAAAAATTTATATTTTATTTTTTAAATTTTTTTATTTACAAAAACGATTTATATGAAGATTTAACACCCATCATAGTGGATGGCGATGATTGAATTCCTTTTACTACAAATTGGTCATAAACACTCGCTGGTGATAAATCATCAGTGATACTAACACCACTTTCCGATATTTCTAATTTTGTATGTGTATATATTAAAGCGATATGAAAATTATACGCTGGCAAAGCTATTGCACCATCTTCATTAGTATTATATGGATATTTTCCAAGTTTTGCAGTTGCCCTAATATTACAATTTTGTAATATACCAGCCGGAGCATTAGGTGCTGCCAGGTCTGCTGTCTTTAATAAAATAAAATTTCTATATCTTTTAAATGTTTCATATCCATGAGCGAATCTATCATTTACATTATTTTTAGTATAGTTCCATAAAGCATTTTCATCCATATTACTGGTCAAAACGCCTTGCTGATTTGATATTTGTAAATCTAGTCCAGCAATTGGCACGTTAGCAGCCTTTAGATACCCTTTGTCCGCTCCCAGAGCATTAAAATTAGTGTTGTTTCCCCTACCATTAGCTTGTAAATCTTCTGCTATATATAAAAGTATATATTCAGGCTTAGAGCCAACTTTTATTAAATCTGATGTTACACTTGTGTTTGTACATGGAGTTTGAGGATTGAGTGGGACTGCTGCTATAGGTACTACAGATTTCAAATAGTGATCCATTCTCCAAGTTTTCAAACTATAACTGGGTTTAAGTGGCATGGGGCTTTGATACCATCTTAAATGCAATTGCCAATTTTTAGTAGGATGAACATCAAATACAAATTGACTATTTGAGTTATTATTATCTGTACTAAAATCTGGGCCATTAGATACACCTACGCCTCCGGCAGCGGCAGTCCTATTCAAATTATCCTTAAAGAAAGACTCCAAAGCTACACCACTAATTTGTTGTTTTAATTGAAAATTTAACGAACTATTTTTAACATAAGGAATAGCATCAGACATTGAATTAAACCAATGACCTTTCCTATGAGCTTTAAATGGTGGAACTTTGACTGGAAAAGTAACTTTTACAATTTTGTGTACTCCTGCTGTTTCAGAATTATCCATCATATCCTTGAACCAAGATAATTTAGATTGCCTTTCTCTATCTATTGAATTAAAATCTATTTCTATACCTTGATTATTTGGCTCGTTTCCAGTACCGTCTCCCTGTTGGAGATATCCTCGTAAACTATCATTTGTTACATTGTTACCACCAGCAGCACCAGTAGGGATCGGTTTTGATACAAAACAACCTCTTCGTGGTCTTCTTGTAAAAATATCAAGACTATCTAAATTACTGAAACCACCACCTACTCCGCCATATTTACGTTGATAAAAATCATCTTCAAATGTTGATGCCAATGGCCGTGATGCTAAATAAGGACGGGAATTTATATTAGTCCCTTGGTAATTAAATGTAGAATTTAAAATCATATCATCTACGAAATTATTTCTTAAACAAACTCTATCCCTTGGGTCTAAAGTTGCTGCTCCATTTGGGCTAGTGGCTGTTACTCTAGTAAATCGAAAATAACCTGTAACATAAGCATCTGCACAAAGGAGCGAGTTATCTCCCTTAGCATCTAAATCAAATGTAATATTCTGTTGACTTGCTGATCTAGCATCAACGGTTTCATATAAAATATCTTTTGCGGAAATTTCAACAGTATGAACATTGCTTTTAACATCAATATAAGGATTTTTTAATAAAACTGGGTCCATTTATAATTTATTTATATATATTATATACAATAAATAAAAATTGGAAAAAAAAATAAATAATTAATTAGTTAATTTACATAATTAATTTTAAATATAAATGTGGTAATTTTATAAAAAATTAATTATTCAATATTGTTTCTATGTCTTTTTTTTCATAATTATCACAAATATATTCATATAAGTCTTTTTCTTTTTTTTCTAATTCTATAGATAATTTTTTATGAACTTTCACTTTTGAATTTAAATAATGTTTAGACATTGTTCCATAAAATAACATTCTACTTAATAAATGATTCAAATATTGATACCCTCCTCCATAATATTGACACTCATTACCACCAAAACATTTTAGATATAATTTTATAATCATTTTATTTATTAATTTATCAGAATGTAGCATAGAGAAATCAATTAATACACCATTATTATCATAATATATGCCAAAATTTTTATCTTCTTTCAACATATTTCTTCTATATCAAATAAAGTTTTTCTTTTTTTATATATCTTTTTATATTTTTTCTTTATAATAAATTTAATTTGGCCATCATGTTCTTTAATTTTAAATGCTTTGAAATATAAATTATTATTAACTATAATTTGATAGCATAATTTATCTCCTGCTAGTGTATCAAGACATACACATCTTATATTAGACAAATTATTATCTGCTGCGAATTTATCTAAAAATTCATTTTCAAAATAATATAATTCTTTAAATTTCATATCTATTATATTATATCATTTATATTTTTTCTAAATCATAAAATATTAAAATTATTAGCGATTAATTTTAATATATAACATAATCTTATTTAAATTTTCCTGAATATTTAATCTACTCATCATTTTTTTAACATCATCCTTTGTTTTAACTTGATGTACTGATATATAATCATTGATATAATCTTTTAAATCTGGCTCCATTTTTTTTATATATTAATATAATAATTTTTGTTTAAATAATATAATATACAAATGGAAAATAATATTTTCTTAAATAAGAAGTTATATAAAAAAGCAAAAGCAAAAGCTGATAAGGTTTATAAGCGGCATAGTGCTTATAAAAGTATGTTCTTAGTTAATGAATACAAAAAATTAGGAGGAAAATTTAAAAATAAGAAACCTTCTGGTGGGGTCAATAGGTGGAATAGAGAGCGATGGATTCAAGTGATTCCATATTTAAAGACAGGTAAACAAATTCCTTGTGGTGCTCAGAATAAGAAAAATAAAGTATGTAGACCGTTATATAGAATATCAGCCAATACACCTGTTACTTTACCTGAACTATTAAAAATGGGTCATAGCAAAAAAGATTTATTAAGATTAGCTAATAAGAAAGTAAAAGATATGGGTGGAAGGGTATATTGGGCCCGTCTTAAATTCTACCCAAGCAAAAAAAAATAAGTAAATTAATACCTATTACCTCCAAAGATAGCGGTGAGAAAAATACATAGAACTATATTTTTTTGCTTTTTTTCCAAATCTTTTAAAATAGTTATCTCTTCTTTTTTTATCTAAATGATCATATGAGCTATACAAACCAAGACCCGTACCATCTCTATATTGACTGTGGGGAATCCCAGACTTTTTAATAGCTCCAAATGGAACTCTCTTAAATCGTTTCGTTTTAGTATTATAAATAATAGCATTATATTTTTTATTAGCGAGGTGTGATTTTTTAAACTTGATAAATTTGTAATCATTAGGATTTTTTACAATCATTCTATATTATATTAATTAAAAAAATTTTAAATATTTAAATAGATATCAACCTACATTCTTTAGTATCTATAACATCATCTATAAAGGATATACAATTTTTTTTATGTTTATTTGTTCTCGTGTGTTTATAAAAGTCTGAAGGCGTTTTAGTATATTTTTGCTTACAAAACAAACAAATCTTCTTCGATTTATCTGATTTATTATATTTTTTCTTTCGTTCTTTTATTTTATCTTTATTATTAAGATAGTAATTTTTGTCATATTGTTTTCTAAATTTTTTATTATCTTGATAATATTGTTTTTTATTCCATTTTTTACCCCAAGGAATTTCACAATTACATATGGGCTGAAGTTTTTTAATATAATGCGCTTCGACTGCTCCTAATT
>Ga0187219_1001337_pt1 | contig 11877 bp, 8 predicted proteins | sample 13SPOviralmetaG_FD_130162 | JGI IMG/M metagenome (GOLD analysis project Ga0187219, IMG submission 130162) | Marine viral communities from the oligotrophic San Pedro Time Series (SPOT) site, San Pedro Channel, CA, USA - 13 SPOT_SRF_2010-07-21... | ecosystem: Environmental > Aquatic > Marine >... | reverse complement strand
GCAGTTTTTGGTTTTAAATAACTTAACATAAAACCTAAAGATAAACCACTATCATTTGGGTTAGGAGGAATAAATGTTCTAGTTATATTATTTACAGCAGTATTATTTAATATTTTATTATATTCTTGTAAAATATTTGGATGAAGATAATATATTAATACACTAAAGTCATATTCATTAGATATATGTTCCATTCTAAAAACCGAATTAGGGGGTGGAACGGGTTGGTTAAAATATTTACCCCAAGGGTTAGATTTATATGATAAATCATTAATAGGATGAAATCCTGTTATTTTATTAGATAGATCCATATAAGGCATAATATCATTATCAGGAATATGATTTTTTAAATCATAACAAAAATGAATATATTGCAATATCAAAGAATGAAGAGCTCTTTGGTGACCTGAAGGGGCTATACGAACTAAATTATTTTGAAACATAATAATTTTCTAAAATTAATCCATCCATTTTTGTATTTTCTAACATCCATATAGCATCTCTATAAGTGTTAAGTATAGGTTTACCCGCTATATTAAATGATGTGTTAAGTAATACTCCAATTCCTGTTCTTTGATCCATCCAAGTTAATAGTTCATGTAACCATGGATTTTGTTTTTGGGTTACAGTTTGAACCCTAGCTGTCCCATCAACATGAGTAATTGCCTCTAATTTAGATTTATATTCTTCTCTAACCCTAGGGCAAAAAGACATCCATCTAGATTCTTGATTAAATTCAAAAAATTTATTTACATCTTCTAATCTAACTACAGGGGCAAATGGTCTATAATATTCTCTATTTTTAACTTTTTTATTTAAAATATCTTTCATATTAGGGATTGAAGGATTACATAATATACTCCTGTTTCCCAAAGCTCTAGGACCTATCTCACTTCTTCCTCTTACTACACCAATAATTTTTCCGGGTATTAATAAATCATCTACTATTTTTTCTGGAGAGATATAATCTGATTTATATTTTTGTACATGTTCATGTAGAGAATTTTTATCCCATACTTCTGGTCCCATATATGTGGAATCAAAAGCTGTTTTTGGTTTTAAGTAACTTAACATAAAACCCAAAGATAAACCGCTATCATTTGGGTTTGGGGGAATAAATGTTTTAGTTATACTATTTATAGCAGTATTATTTAATATATTTAAAGCACAACCTCCAGATAATACTAAATTATTTCTACTAGCATCTATATAATCTTTACTTACTTCATAAAATATATCCTCAAATATTTTTTGTGAAGTTCTACTCATATCTAATTCTAAATCTCCTTTTAAACATTTAGGAAGATTAAGGTCTTTTTTTAATTTAGCATAATTTCTTAATTTACTAAATTTAAAATTATCATGACCTTTATAATATTTTCTTAATGATGGGATCCATTCCTTTCTAATTGATCCATACCCTGATAATCCCATTAATTTTCCAGCGTATACTAAATAAGCAAATGACCAAGGATCTTGTCTTATTGAAGGGGTATATCTACCAATTTCAGCATATTTTTCCCCAATATTATAATCATAATCCATCCAATCTAATTCAACCCCTTTTTCTCTGGTGGCATTATAGAAATTAAAGCATCCATCATTTCCACCACCATCAAAACTAATAATTTTAGCTTCTTGTAAATCAGATTGGTAAAAAGCACCACTAGCATGGCCAAACTGATGATATACTTCTATTATATTTTTACAATTAAAAAAAGAAAGAATGTTATCTTTTTTACCTAAGTGAGAACTCCAAGTGTTTACATCATCATGATTACAAATTAAGTTTTCATAACTTTCAGCACCATATTTTTCTCTAAAATAGTTTAATATTTGTCTAGTACAATTTAAAGGATTATGAGTAAAAAAATACCATAACAACCCAGCATTTTTTTCATTAGTATATCTTTCTAATTCTAAAATTTCTAAAATTTGATCATCTTTTGATATAGTAAAAGATGAATTGTGACCCGAATATATAGCTAAATTATACATTATAATAAAACCTCTCTAGTTTTAAAATTTATTTTAGCAAAATTTTCATAATCTTGTAAACTTCTTTTATTACCTAAATTATATTTACCTAAATCACCATTTTGTTCAATTAACATTTTAAGTTTATTTACAGCTATATTATGTTTTTCATGGTGATTTGAAAAAGTATTAATATGTTTAGCAGGTGTTTCTGGGTGGATACGATGCCAAGCTAATATTTTAGTAGGTAAATATATATCATATCCTGAAGTATAAGATCTTAAAGCTATAGCGAATTCTTCTCCAGTATAATAATGTTCGGGATCTTGTTCTACTTCTTGGATCCATTTACCCCAACTAAAAATAAATCCTCCGTATAATAAAGATACATTTTGGTTAACTCCATTTGTAGATCTTTCATCTTGATACCCTCCATAAACAGGCCAATATTGATCTGTTAAATGTCTAAATGTAGGAACATTTAAAATAGTAGGGTTATTCAAGTGGACAAATTCATAATCAATTCCTTTCTCATCATCTCTATAATAACCTGGGGGGAGGAAAGATATTAGTGGGTTTGGGGTATTTTTTAATAATTCATTAAATTCCTGAATTATAATTTTATCCCAATCTTGTAAAAATCGGGTATGAGCATCTACTTGAAGACTATATTTTTCTCCATTATAAAATTGTTGACATATATTACGAGCCCAACAACCCCCTTCAGATTCTGTCCAATTAAATTTTGATAATTTAATATTATACTTTTTTATTAAATCATCTAATATACTTTCAGAAGTGTTAGGTTTGGAATTATCGTATTGCATGCATACCCCAAAATATAAATTTTCGGGGGATGATGATTTATTAATACAATCTAAAATTGTATGTCTAATTTCATAATCTTTAAAAGAAGCTATAGATATAAATATAGTTGGAGGGTTAGTATTTGGGATACTTGATGATCTTTTAAATTTGATATTAAAGTAATTTTCTAAATCATTAAGAGATCTAACATAAGAAGGATCATTTGCAAATAAAATTTTATTTAATTCTTTTACTGAATTATCATTTTCTGTGAGCTTTTTAAAACTATTAGGGGTTCTATAAGGTATATCTTCTGTAGTTTTATAATTATAATTATGCCATATAGTGGCTTCGGATGGAACTTTGATATTCCATCCTTTTAAATACGAAAGATAAGTAGCAGTATCTTCTTCTCCACTAAAAATCATTTTTTCTGGGATTTGTACTTCTTTTAGCCATTCTCCTTTTACAAAAGTAAATCCCGCAGTAACCCATCTAGTATCCTCTATTTCATAATCCTTCAAAGAAGGAAGGTTTTCTGCCTGACACCTATTATCTATAGGATCATCTTTATGAATAAAATCTTTAATTTTTAAGGGAGTGTTAAATGGAAGTTTTAAATAATTTTTATTAGGATCGGGGACGTCAAAATTATTAGGATAAGTAGATAAAATAACTTTGGGTTCATTTATACTATGATATTGATTTATTAATATTAAGTCCCAATTTTCTTTAAATCTGGAGTGGGAATCTATATTTAAAAAATAAGATTCATTTGTAAATTTTTCTTTAATTCTATTTCTAGCCCAAACTACACCTTTAGTATCTTCCCAATGAACATACATTAATTCTAAATTAGGATAGTTTAATTCTAACAATTTATAATAAACATCTATTTCATCTTGTACATATACTACTACTTTTACTTTGTTAGGATCAGATACTTCTGCATATAAACTTTTTAAAGTATCAAATATTTGACTATCCCTATAACTAGCTATAGAAACAAAAGTTACATTAGTATTAAATTTATTTACATCCAAATATTCCCGACACCAATTATGTCTTGCTTCAGGATCGTTTATATAGTAATCTTCATGGATATGGGTAATAGGTTTAGTATTTACATAAAACTTTTTATCTACTATATCATCCATAAAACTTCTAATTTTATAAATGTAGGTAGATAAAGTAGAATTATCATTTCCTATAAATGAAATACCTCGAGAACATATAAGTTGTTCAATTAAAGGAATCCAATTTACATTAACCTTTTTAAATTTTACTATATTTTTTAAATCATCATAAAAAGTTAATTTATACCCATAAGATTCTAATTTAGAAAAATAACTTTTATCTTTTAAGTCCGTAGCAATATATAAGTTAGAATTAGGGGGAATTATGTCTTTAATATTATTTAAAAGTTGTTCGGGATCAATAAATAAATCTTTATATTGAAAATCATTTCTTCTAACATGCATAGAATAATATGATTTATCTCCTAATAAATTAATAAATTGCCAAGCAATATCTCTTAAATCATTTCTATATACTAAATATTTACCTAAAAGTTGTTTTAAAGAAGTTTCATGTTTAGTATAAAAAGATAAATAAAAATTCCCTAATAAATTTTTATCTAAAAAAATAATTTTAGAAGTATCAAATACATCCTCAGATCTTAATTCTTGTCTTCCTTTTAAGAATTTTAGAGGAACAGGGATTTTTTCAAAATTAACTACATTATCAACTGTATCATAATTTATAATTTTACTTATTGATTTTAGTTTATTTAAATCATGTTCTATTTTATGGATATCACATAATTCTTCAAAAGATATATGTTTAATTCCTAAATTTGAAGTTTCGAAATAGTCAGATAAGTTAGTTAATCCTTCTGTAAGGTACATAGAATAAGAAGGGGGGAGAACTAAAGTTCTATCAGTTAAATATGATAAACATATAGCTTGTTCAAATGACATTCTAATGTTATTAAACCCACCATTCCAAGGTTGGAAAAATAAATATCCTTTATTACCTGTATAAAACTTAAATAGATAAGGGAAATCCCATTTGGCTTCATATATATAATCTGTTCTTTCTTGGTCAATATTAGATAATAAAATAGTATCAGTTAAATTTCTAGATTTATTTATTTCAATTTTTTGTGTAGGGGAATTGGTATAATCTTGTTTAAAAAATATTTTTTCTTTATCTATTGACTCTATAACATTAGGATAATGTAATATTTTACTTAGGGTTTTGGAATTATTTTCATTCCAAACTGTACATCTCCCCAAATTATCATCTAATATAAATTTTATATTATTTTTTTCTAGGGCATAATGTAAACCCCACATTTCGGCTTCCCATAAATTTGTTTTTTTCCTAATGTCTATACAAATTTGTTTATAATCTTTAATTATTTTTTTTAAAGTATAAAAGGTAATAGCAAAAGGATACATAATCCCATATTCATCCTCTTGAATTGTTTCGGTATTTTTATCTAATGCTGTAAAGTTAATCCATCTTTGACCTATTATTTCATTATGGTTAGGATATAAATCAATAGGTTCTAAAAAGACCATATCGGGGTCTAAGAATAATAATCTATCTGAGGGTTTAAATTTTTTATGTTTACATAACCAATTAATAGATTCATATTTATTTGGTATTCCACCCCACCATTTACCATCTTTGATTTCCCATTCTTTAGCCCAATCCGGAAGTTCAATTACTTCTACATTAGGAAAATCAAATTTTACATTTTCTGGATGATGGTTGTGGTCAAAAGAGGATAGGAATATAATTTTGCCTTTTTGCTTTACTTTGTCAGCTGACCATTTAAGTAATCGTAATTGCCATTCTTGGTATAGACATTTACTTGTGCTTATTATTATGTAATCCATTTATTGTGGTTGGTATTGCCAATCTTTTAATTTATAATGTACATAAAAGTTTCTATAAAAAGTACCTTTAAATGGATCAGGACGGCCATGCATACAAGTAGCGGATTCATATAAAATTATATCTCCAGGTTCGGCATATATTTTATGCCATTCCCCATTATGGGATTGGAAATGTAGGGGCCAATCTTCAGGTTCTTTACCTGGGCCACAGCCACAAGATAAGTTTTTATCTACTACTATAATAGAAGAAACATGGTGAGTTTCTAACCTATCAACATGATTTATCAAACTAGCTCCCCTTTTATAGGATCTAATTCCATATAAGGAAGTAGGTATTAATGGGGTTTGGGCCCATTGTTGATGAAGGGGTAATAATTGTTGGTGGAGCATTTCTCTAAGTGAAACTAAATTATCAAAAGACATCATTTCACTGCCATAACTCCCATCTGGAGTGTTAATTACATCTTTTACACCATCCCAACTTTCTTCTTGTACATTATTTTGTAATAATTTGTAAGAATCATTAATAATACCCCAAATTTGAGGAGGTAATTTTTCAACTTTATAGCCTAATTCGTTAAGACGGGGTAAATCTTCTTTTGTTGTAAATATTTTTTGATTAGGTGATGGTATTGATACTACTTTATTAGAATTGATAGTATTCCAATGTTGGGTAGCTAACCTATCATCTTCAGCCCCATTCCATTCATTCTCTCTCCACCAAGAAGTTATAATATATTTTTTTCCTTTTTTTACTTCAGTACCTTCATGAAGCATTGAATCTAAAACTTGACCATCAATCATATTAGGCCAATGTATAGCTTTACCTATTTTAGGTTTAGATTTGAAATTATATTTAGGAAAATCTGTTTCTCCTCCTTCTTCAGGTACATTTAAGTATACCATAAAAGTATGAATTCTATTACCAGATGCTAAACAATGGTTTATATAAGAATCCCCTTGAAAAAAATCAGTATGTGCCTTAAAATATTGGCCGGGTTCATATAATTGTCCTTGAATAGATTCACCCTGCTTTATATTAATTCCTAATTTTTTAGAAATTCTTTTTTTAATTCTTTTTATTAGTGGGTTTTCATCTGAGAGGTTAGAAGTACTAGATGTTCTAGTTTCTTCATATTTACTTTTTTCACTCCCTCCACCAGCAACTGAAGAACGAGTATGATTTGAATCAATCATTTTAATGATTTCTTCACAATCTTTTTTAGATAAAAAATTAGAGATTTGTTCTATCATAACTTATTTTTGGTATTTTTATATAATATAATAACTTATTTTATTTACTCAAAATAGTTTATAAACTACCCGAATAAGCATTTATAACTTCATTTGTGATATCAATTGTTTCATAATGGTCAGTACCATACCCATAAGAACCAGATTCAAAAGATCCACTTGGGGTACTAATATTTAAAATAGTATTTAAATGACTATTAACAATAGCAGATTCCCCTTCTCCTGATATTGATATAGGATTTTCCCATGATATTATCGTATCATTATAAGAAGATGATATAAACCAATTATTAAAATCTAAAAAACTTACTTCCATATTTTATTATTTTTTAACATCCTGTACAATTTGTATACCAATTTGATACACTTCCTCCTGAGTACATATAAACATATCCATCTTGTGCACATATATAATCAGTGCTGTTAGTACTACTTATATTTCTAAATTGACCGTCACAACAGCTATAAGCATATATCATGTAACTTGCATTATAATTTTTAGTTATTGCATATCTGTAACATGTAACACCACTTGTTGGTGCTGGTGTTGTTACCGGTGCTGGTGTTGGAGCTGGTGTAGGTGAAGGGGTTCCCCCACAGTCTGCACAACTGCTATATTCACTATAACCTGCATAATTTGGACTAGAGGTTGAAGTAGAAAATATTGTGGCACATCCAAAACCAGGAATTAAAACAACAACCCCTGCATTTAAATTACCATCATAAGATAAGAGTCCTCCTCCTCCATTACATCCATAGAAACTATAACTAGCAATAGCTACAGGTGCAGGTGTTGGTGGTGGAGTAACTGTAACTGGTGCGGGTGTTGGTACCGGTGCTGGTGTTGGTACCGGTGCTGGTGTTGGTGGATTAGTTGGTGGACTTGTTACAGGTGGTGGTGTTGGAGCTGGTGTTGATGGTGCCGGTGTTGGTGGTGGAGTAGCAGGTGCAGGTGTAGGAGCACTAGTAGGTGGTGGAGTAGGTGGAGGGGTTGGTGCGTTAGTTGCTGTATTACAATTTCCTTGGTTTGAAAAATATCGACCTGTCCAATATCTCCATATGGTACTATTACTGTAATAGCCTGATGGTCCAAAAGTACTACCACGCATATCAGCATATAGTTTAGTTGCTGTTGCTAAACTATTAGTATCAAGGTAAAAATATTGGTTAGCCATTACTTATATAAATATTTTAAAATGTATAGTTTTCAGTTATATTATGCTTAGTATAAAATTCTACTAATTCATCAAAATCAATATTTTCTTTAGTAGCTCCTTCGCAGTATTTAATTATTTTATCTGCTTCACTTTTTATAAATGGTGATAAATCTTCGTACGTTAGTGGCATTTTTATTGATTTTTATTTTCTAAAAATTGGTTTATATCAAATTGGGATTTATCCATCCCCATTGATGCACATAATATGTCTACTTCTTGTTTTAATTCTTCTGATAGTTCTTCGTATTTTGTCATAATTTTATATTTAATCTGTTCTTACATAATAAATTGCCCCATCAACCATACTAACACCTGATAATGAAATATAATTCATCCTTTCAGGGGTAATATTAGGCCCAGTTCCATTATTATCTTTATATATATTGGCAAAACTTAAAGTAGCTGACCATCTTCCTTCTTGTCCTAAGCTATTAGTAATAACTTTATTAGAAAAAGTAACTGTACCAGGATCAGTACCACTACTAGTACTAATTCCCATAAACATTCTCCCACTATCATTAGCAAATTGGGTTAAAATTAAATGGTCAACATTTCCATATCCTCTTAATCCTTGTCCTTTTTTAATAATTAAACTCGGTTGGGGTTGTATATAGTAACAATCAGTTCCTTGTAAATCAACCATTGTAGTTGTAGGATATAGTCCCTGACCATATACACTCCAATTAGGGTTACAATTTTGATCAGCCCAAACAGACCCATGATGGAATCCTGGGGCATACCCATTTGGTTGATAAATTCCTAATCCAGATTTATAGTAAGCTGTTCCTGCTCTAAATACCCAACCATTAAACCCGCTAAAATTATTGTAATCCTCACATGCTTGATTAACATTATATTGTGTAGTTCCTAAATTCATTATATAGAGTCCAGATGTAGGTGCTGGGGTGAAAATGGGGTAAGATGTAACAGGTGCAGGGGTAGGAGCACTTGTGGGTGCTTCGGTTGGAGGAAATCCTGGGGGACCAGAAGTATTACTACAAGTTCCCTGAAGATCAACTTGTATACCTGCATTATTTGGGGATGTTTTAGCACAAATTTCTAAAGATTGATTTGCTGCTAATGTTGAATTAATATTAGTTCCCGAGCAATCTACATAACTATATGATTGGGAAGAATTAGTTCGATTTACTAATGAATATCTATTACAAGTAAATCCAAGACATTGTGGATCACTACAATTACCACCTACTGTAACACCCTCGATATCATATGTAAAAGGATTAGGGGAAGTACCAGTAATTGTACCACATATTGTAGCGCCAAAAAGTGTAAATTTTATAAGATCCCCATTACTATAAGGCCCTGGGTATTGGTCATTTGTATTAACTTCATAAGCACCCCCTCCATCACAAGCATTTATTATATATTTGTAAATGGTTGAAGGTGTGGGAGGAGTTTCAGAGCAGGGTTGAGTATAATTTACTGTTCCAGTATTAGGAGACATGTTAATTTCTGAAGTACTTTCTTCACGAGCACAAATAGTAGTACTATCACCATTTGGGAGTGTAGCAAATGATGGGTTACCAGAAGCACAATTTGTATAATAAAAAGTTACTGTATCTCCTCCATCTGATGTAATATTATATTCGGAACATTGTGATGCTACTGGGGATGGTGTAGGAACAGGTGTTGAATATGAACAATTATTATTACTAGTACAACTACCTCCATTTGGTGGTCTTTGTACCCCACTTGGGTCAGTCATTGCTCCTCCTCCATTGAAATCATACCATAATGGATGAGAATCACTACATACTGCATATACCTCACCAACTACACCATTATAAGTAGTAGGTTGACTTATTAACTGGCTAAATCTAGTAAGGGTTATAGTTCCATTTAAATCATAGTCTAAACCTTTATCTGTTGTAGATACATTATTGGGAACAAATACAAATCGACAGACTTGAGGAGGTGTAGAACAATTACCACTTGCTCCAAATGAAGTTCCATCCCAATATCTCCAAGTACTACCTTTACTAATATATCTAGGACTTACAGGGGAAGTTTTATCTGCATCATAATATACCTCAGTAGCTTGTGTCCAATCAGTATCATCAAAATAAAGGTTAACACCAAATACTGTATCTCCAGGGGTAGATCTAGTACAAGCTCCATTAGCATCATCCCCATCATAAACATAAGTTATATGTAACTCGGAATCATACCCACATGCAATCGTAATATTAACAGCATCATACATGGGATTAGAGGGATCAGATGCCCCACCAAGAACTCTTAGTTGTCTACCAGAAGTAGAACCATAATCAAAATTATCCTGAATATATCCTTGGGTATTTACTTCATTACCCCATGGACCACTATAATCAGCATAACCTACCCATCCTGAATCATAAACTGTACCACTATCATCTATTACAGTAATTCTATTGGGTCTATCATAAGCTTGGATTGATATAAAGTTATTATATTGTGTATCTGAAGATGGAATATCTACAGGATCATAAATAGTATAATTAAGACTACTAGTGGTAAAAGAAATTGTTGATTGGCTAGTACAGCTATAACTACGGTTGGTTGAAGTAGCGGGGGCTGGGGTGGGGGAATTTGTTGGTGCTGAAGTAGGTGCAGATGTTGGAGCTGCTGAAGGTGCAGTAGTTGGTGGTGGGGTTGGAGAATCGACGAGTTGTTGATCAGGACTACATTGTCCTAATGTTTCTAATACTATATCTTGTGTTACAGTTAAGTTATTTTGATCCTGACAATCTGTTATGTTAGGCATGTACTCAATATTAAAATAACCAGATCCATGGGCTCGGGTTGGAGTATCAGAAGAACAAACTTCCAGGGCATAATCAGGGAAAACTTCAGTTTCAAGTGTTGCTCCCGTTAAACAATCAGTATGACTTACATATAAAGAATCATTTAAATCATAATTTTCAACATAAAAAGTATGACAAGGTAATTGATAACTACTAGTTACAGCTTGTTCTGTTCCATCTTTGGCACAAAATATAAAACTCCCAAAATTATTTATAGGTTGATTCCTAAATGAACCATCAGTAGAATCACATGGGGTATATCTTACTTGACCCCCATTCCCATTATTATCATATGCTCTAAATCTAGTACAGGGTTCAGCAGTAACAGGTGCTGGAGTAGGTGGTGGAGTTGGTGGTTCTGTAGGTGGTGGGGTTGGTGGTGGGGGAATTGTTACAGGAGCAGGTGTAGGAGCAGGGGTTATAGGATAATTTCTATATTGTATAGATTCTGATACATGACTTAAACTAGTTATATAACCGGCAAAATCAGGATCAAAAAATTGTTTTTCTGAGTTGGATATTAAACCGGTAAATGAAGTTTGTCCATCAACATTATCTCCTCCTTGTTTAATACCCCCAGCAATAGACTTTTCATCATCTGCTGATGCTGAATACATGTCAAAATTTCCTCCTACTGGTACACCCATTTTATCCTAATTTAGTTTCTATAGCTTTAATACGTTCTTCTAGTTCTAATATCGCTTTATGCATATGGGCTAATACTGGTCTATCGTTCATAGTTAAATGTCCATTATCATTAGTAAATACTGCATAAGGTAGAACTTCTTGAACTTCTTGAGCTATAAAACCAGCATCAGGTTTATTATCTTTTATGTATTCGTAAGCGGTAAATTCTTTTAATGTTTTTAATCCTTCTCCAATTTCAGTAATTTGGGATTTTAATCTTTTATC
>Ga0187219_1001336_pt1 | contig 11883 bp, 19 predicted proteins | sample 13SPOviralmetaG_FD_130162 | JGI IMG/M metagenome (GOLD analysis project Ga0187219, IMG submission 130162) | Marine viral communities from the oligotrophic San Pedro Time Series (SPOT) site, San Pedro Channel, CA, USA - 13 SPOT_SRF_2010-07-21... | ecosystem: Environmental > Aquatic > Marine >... | reverse complement strand
GACGCACTCGCCGTCAGTTTCACATAAATAAGCGCATGGATATGTTTCAACTTATAAGTGAGGTTGGTGCACCTATTGCTGGCGCCCTGATCATGGGCTTTTTTATCTTCATGGTAATTAAGCAGATCCTCGGTGGCGTGTTAAAACAAATAGACACTCTTACCTCCTTCTGTGTAGCATTAGAATCACGAGCACGTACCATGTCTAACGAGATGATAAAGATAGACATGCTTGTCGGTGCAGCATTAGGACTGCGGCCTGACATTGAACGTATTGCTCGAGCTGAGAATTTTATTGAAGATGGAAAACTAGACGTACGACGAGATTAAAAAATGGATAATGTAGCAAAGCTGATTAGCGAATTCGGCTTTCCGGTTGTGATGGCAGTTGGAATGGGCTACTTCATTTATTACGTGTGGAGATTTGTCGTCACAGAGTTAAATCCTAAACTTGGCAAGATGCATATGGCCTTGATTAAAGTTATTGATCAAACTAGAATGCTCGACCAAGATATGATTAGGTTGCAACAAAAAGTAAATGTGGTATTGACTTATAAGGAAGGCACAGATGTGTTAGAAGATGCTGAAGAAAAAGCAGCATTGCGGGAGAAGAAGAAAGATGAAACTTAGAGATTTAGTATTAACTGGGATGGTAGCTTTTATAATTAGCTATCCTGTACTAGCAGACGAGCTTGTACATAAGTTCAAGTCACCTTCATTCAGTGGGATAGGCACTTCGGCGCACTATCTTACAATTGAGAACCAAGAGAAAACAAGACGTGACAAAATTGCTGACGATATAGAAGCAGCACTTTTGGCAGCAGAAAGAGAAGCAGAGAACTCAACGTTAGCAAAATTCATGCGAAACCTTGAGTCAAGAATTTACGCTCAGCTTTCAAAACAACTAGTAGAACAATTATTCAGCGGAGGCGGAAGTACGTTTGGTTCTTTTGTCCTCGAAGGAAATACAATTACATATCAACAAACTATTTGTGACACATCACAATGGGCTTGTGTAGAAGGAGAGACTGTTATTGTAATGACTATTGTAGCTGAAGATGGGACCACAACCGAGATAGTAATTCCAATCGGTGCTGGAACATTTGCTGGTGATGGCGATGGTGGTTAGACTACTATCAGTAATCGCAATCGTACTATTATCTGGTTGCGCCTCGTTTCCTTCTATGACCGATAGCTGCAAAGGCACCGGTATGGAATATTATGGTACTTGTGTAGAGCAACCAAAGGTTGTAATAATGCCAACCTATGATAAACTTCTTACACTACCAGCACCAGAAGATCAGCCAGTCGTAGCTGTATATAAATTTGACGACAAATCAGGACAAAGAAAACAAAAGGGTGATGCAGCTATGTTTAGTACAGCTGTAACACAAGGTGGTGCTACAATGCTAATTGATGCATTGAAGACTGCCGGCAACGGTACGTGGTTCAGAGTTGTAGAAAGAGTTGGTATTGACCATCTTACTCGTGAACGACAAATCGTTAGATCAACAAGGGAGCAGTATGGGGATAAGGATAAGACGGGTCTGATGCCATTACTGTTCGCGGGAATTATATTGGAAGGTGGTATTATAGGATACGACACTAATATAGAAACAGGTGGACACGGAGCTCGCTATCTCGGACTTGGAGGCCAACAGGCTTACAGGCGAGACATAGTTGTTGTACACCTTAGAGCTGTGAGTACTTTAACGGGCGAGGTCTTGTTAAATGTACAGACATCAAAAACCATATTGTCAGTGGCAAGTGGCTTTGATGTTTTTAAATTCGTTGACATGGATACCCAACTCATCGAGATTGAGGATGGTATGACACAAAACGAATCAGTGACACGGTCAGTTAGATCAACTATTGAAGCTGCTGTGTTGGAACTAATATACCAAGGGCACGATAAGGGCTTTTGGGTAATCAAGGATGGTCATAGACACCCACATCAGGCCAATGGGTTAAATGAGAAACATCCACAAAAGGAAGGAAAAAATGAAGACGTTAAATAGATTAATCGCGTTTGCATTTTTGTTATGTCCCACTGTAATATATGCTCAAGCAGCATCAACAGACAATGAGATACTACTCGATCAGAGTGGTGATACATTGACCCTTACTGTAGACCAAGTTGGCTATGGTAATAAACTCTGTGGAACAATTGCAAGTGGAGTTTGTTCTGGTGATTGGATTTTCACTGGTACAACAAATACTTTTGACATCGATATGATTGGGAACCTTAATAAGATATTTGGACCAACAATATTAGACTCATCTGATGTTGACTTAAAGTTGACTGGTGATTCAAATAGTTGGGACTGGAATGTTGGTTATGGTGGATCGTCAGATTCAGCTGTAATGGACGTTGAGATTTTAGGCGACTCAAACACATTTGATATAGACTGGGGTTACAATGCATCATCAGAAAGATTAGACTTTGATCTACTCATAGATGGTGATTCTAACAACTGGGATATCAATATCGATGCAGATGACGTTACTTGGAACTTTGATGTGTTGGGATCATCTAATGATTTTGCACTGACACAGAAAGATGGATCTGATCAATCAATGACGGTTGAATGGGTCGGCAGTAATGGAGACGTTGACATTATGCAGCAATCAGGAACATGCCCAACAGGCGTAAGTTCTTGCTTCGGCGTAATAAGTGCAGAATTCGATTCAGAAAATGCTACAGTTAACATTGTTCAAAAAGACGCTGGCGACAGCTAGTTTACTTTTTGCGTTTGATGTCTCATCAGCTGACGCGATAGGTAATGTTGTCGAACATCAAGGCTTCGGTGCTGTAACTCGCGAGAGTGAAGTACTAGATTCGAGTCTTGGGTTTGATATCAACCCTATGGATCACGTTGAGACTTTTCAGGGACGAATGAAGTTAGAGTTTACCGAGACATCAGAACTCTACCTAGTTGAAAATACAGAAGCAACTATAACAAAATATTATTATGATAAAGATAAAAATGATGGCGAGTTAGCTATCAAATTTGTCGCTGGGACGGCAAGGTTTACGACTGGTAGACTTGGTCTTATCCCAAAAGAAAATATTCAGGTCACGACCCCTACGGCAACTATTGCCATCAGGGGTACCGACTTTACAACTTCAGTAGATGAGTTGGGAAGGAGTCTGGTTATTTTACTTCCGGAAACGGAGTGTACAATTGATGGGGATTGTTCACCGAGTGGAGAGATAACTGTAACGAATGAAGGTGGAACAGTATCTCTTACTGAAGCATATCAAGCAACGATGGTTTCAAGTATGGACCAATCACCAACACAACCAGTCGTATTAGAAAATATAAATTTAACAATGATTGACAATATGTTTATTGTTAGTCCACCGCAGGAAATAGATGAAGCGCTCGAAGATGAAGGACAGAATGGAAATGGCAGCTCTAGTATGTCTCTTCTGGATTTCACTGAGCTCGATAGTGACTACCTAGCAGAAGATTATCTAGCAGAAGACGATTTAGAATTTACAGAGCTTGATATAGATTTTCTTAATGTAGATTTCTTGCAAGATTTACTTATCACTTTAGATCAGGTTGATGCCCTAGCAGCAAGATCAGAAAATGATATAGAAGGAACCAAATTAGGTTTCGATAAGGACACACAGTTCAACACTATTATAGATAAGGGTATGGGTCAGATTTGGTTCTATAGAAATGTCAACGGTATTATTTCTATTAAAGTTCCAGTCGGATCAAATATGAAATTGGAGACAGACAATGAAGGCAGGCGTAATAACATTCTCGTTGGTGACGGTACTAGCGTTGTTATCATTATCAAGCAGAGCGGATAATACAAACTCAATTACAATAAGTCAAGTATCAGGTGCATCAACAGATAACTTGGACTTGAGCATTGAGCAGATAGGTTATAATAATAAAGTAAATCTTTCTATTGCTCACGACGATAACTCATTGCTGATTAAACAAGACGGTAATAATAATAAAATATCTTGGGTCGACTACTGGGGATCAGGATTAAATTGGGGCGGTGATTTAGACGGTTCAGGTAATAATTTACATTTTGAACAAGAATGTACAAGAGGTGCTGGTAATTGTTCACAATCAGTTATAGGATTTCACATTAATCATCCAAACAACGAAGTTCGTTGGGGCCAAGGTAGAATATTATCAGATATAGATGATACAACCTTTACAACTGATGGAGATGAAGGTGGTGGCCATAGATTAAATTTAGATATCCATGGAGAAGATAACAAGCTAGCAGGTTATCAGAGAAATGGTAGTTTAGATCAATATGATGGACACACAGCTACAATATATTTTTATTCTGATGATAATGAATTTTTTGTTGTACAAGAAACAGATGGTGCTAAGACACTTTCATTGATAACATACAATGATGGAAATACAGGTACGATCACACAGTCTGGTAACGGAACACATAACGCTGCAATAACTTTGAATGGTACAAATCCTACTACGTTCAACTTAACTCAAACTAGTAATATAGCTCAATCATATTCATTAACTCAAAATTGCCAAACATCAGGTGGATGTTCGGTTAGTGTGACACAAGACTAATGATAGATAAAATGTTAGAAAGGAGCTTTCAAAAGAAGGCAGATCGGATACAAAAGAAAACACTTCAGGTAGTTAATCTAGCTCCAAGTGAGGCTTGGGTAGAAAGGATTGTAGAGATCCATCCTATGAGACAAATCTTCTGGGCATCAATAATACAACTTTGCGTATTTGGATTCATGTTATTATCGTTCTGGGCTATCGGTGAAGTGGTTAACTAGCATATGGACCACGCTTGCTGTGCTTGGCATGGCAATAGGTCTCAAAGTTGCCAACCCAGATTGGGTGCAACAAATCAAGCTGATGGGATACGATCAAAAGATCCTATCAATACCAGAACAGAAATCAGACGACGTAGTTTTACTTGACATTGGTGAAGCTACTTTAGCAGTCGAAGGACAGTTTCCTTTTTCAAGAGATAGATACGCTCGTATCATTTCAGATATCATAAATGCCAATGGTGGCGTTACCTCTTTTACAATTCTATTCCCCGAAGCAGATAGGTTTGGACAAGATCCAGTGTTTGCATCTTGGGCATCTGAACCATCAGCAATCGTACTTGCTGCAAAGAGCTCAAATCAAGGAATGTCACAAGAAGCCCGTAGACCTAATATAGTTATCTCCGGGAACGGTGATGCAAAACGGTTCATAGATGAATACCCAGGCATAGTAACGAATATACCCGCCTTAGAGAGTGTTGTTCGTGGGATTGGTATGGTTAACCCATCTCCAGAGGTTGATGGTCTTACAAGGCGTATACCGCTTGTAGTGCAGGCTAACGATCAACTGTATCCGTCGCTGCCTTTAGAATCTATTCGTGCTATTAATAACACCAAAGGGTACACAATTAAAGTTGATAAAGATACTGGTATCGATTCAATGTATATTCATCCAAGAGAGTTTAAAACTAACCCAGATGGATCAGTATGGATCAATTGGAATGTTAAAATGGATCGGTATGAGTGGATGAAAGATACCTTACCAGATCTTCAGGGGAAGACTGTGATTGTTGGGGTGACTGCAGAGGGGATTGAGAATCCAATTCCAACTCCAGCTGGTCTCCAGTATGCTCATCAGGTTCAGGGCGCAGTGTTAGCGACCCTCCTAACTCAGGATTACGGTAGTAGTTCGGTAAAGATGATTGCTCGTCCAATCTGGGCTGATCTTTTTGAGTGGGGAAGTCTGATTCTTTTATCCCTGGTAATGATTGTTGCAATTTATTATGGTCCACTTCTCGTTTCCGGTGGTGTTGCATCCGTCTCCTTGATCTCTGGATGGTTGATAAGCGATTACTCATTCGTCGGTTCAATGTATCTCCTTGATTGGACCTTTTCAACAATGGTATTTATTATACTTGCTCTTCACGCATATGGCAACAATTTTATTATACAATTTAAACTTAGACAACAAATTAAAGGTCAGTTTGGAACATATCTATCACCAGATATGGTAGAAATGCTGATTAAAGACCCATCATTAATGAAGTTAGGTGGAGACAGAAAAGAAATGACGTTTATGTTCATGGATATTGTTGGATTCACGCCTATATCAGAATATTACAAAAATAAAAACGACCCTCAAGGGTTAGTTGAGCTTGTAAACCGGTTTTTAGACTTACAGACAAAGATAATCCTAAATAATAACGGAACAGTGGACAAGTACATGGGTGATTGCATCATGGCTTTTTGGAATGCACCTCTTCCATGCGATGATCATGCCGAGATGGCTGTTAAGACATCGATAGAAATACTAGAAGCCACAAAGGTACTCAATGAAGAGCTTAAGCCTCTCAATCTTCCTCCTATTAATGTCGGTATCGGCATCAATACAGGCGACTGTATCGTTGGAAACATGGGATCAGAAGTTAGATTTGACTATTCCGTCATTGGAGACGCCGTCAACTTGGGTGCTAGACTCGAAGGACAGACACGCAATTACGATGGGGTGGACGTGTTGCTATCATCCTTCACTGCTGAAGCATGTCCAGGACGAAAATTCACTGAAATTGATCGGATTAAAGTCAAAGGAAAGGAAGAACTCGTTACCATCCTTACAGTTTAAACAATTTCCTGACAGATCCGACGAAATTCTATTCATTACACTCCAAATTCTCGACGTAGCAACGACAAATTATGCGATGAAGTACTCATGTGCGTATGAAGCCAACCCTCTTTTACCAAAAAAACCACATTTAGACCGTTTACTACTCCACAAACTAGTGTTTCTATGGCCATCCTACGAAGTTTGGCGCTATGATGGCTGGTCAAAATACGAGATTCAAACATTCAACATGCTTAGTGGCATAGTTGTTGCCAATAATTTTGATATAATCAAGAAAGTTAAAGAAATTTGTCCCTAGCTGTTGACTTTAAATCGACTATTTGGTATAATAGTTGTATGTTAAGTAAGGAGAACCAAATGACTAAATTCAATAAAGAAGACTTCACGTGGGATGGAATGTATCTAATGTACAGAGGCCGTCACACTAAATCAGTGAACATGGAGGTTGCAAGACCTGGATGTCACCCATCATGGATAGGCTTACCTCAGCCTGAGTTCATTGCTAGATTCAAATATGGCTACAAGCCTTGGAAAGCATGGGTAAACTTCCTAGTTAAGAATGTTACTGTTGAGCAGTATCTTGAGCTAGCTAGCCACGACAACAAGTACCAGAGCAAATATGGTTATGAGACTTGTGGTTCACCTCGTCACGCAATGGAGACTTTAGGCTACACTGGAAAGTGCTAGCCTGTTGACTTTAAATCAATCGTATTGTATAATACACCTATAAATTAATAAGTAAGGAACTAAATTATGAAAACTATTGCACAAATCTCAAAAGAGATCAATCAAGCTGGATTTACAAACACTGAACTCTCAGCGTTAATCCAAAACATTCAATCAATCAAAGCAAGTGCTGCTAAACTATCGTTAGAGGTAGGTGGTAAGTGTTTTGTTATTCAGAAGACCAAGCGTACTCCTGGAGTGATCGTCAAAGTAAACAAGACTCGTTGTGTTGTTGAAATGAGAGGCGGTCGTTACAACGTACCAATGGCAATGCTGGAGGCAGCTTAATGCCTATGGCACCTAAGAAGATTATTGTAACCGACGTAGATGGAGTCCTCCTGAATTGGGAGGACGCCTTCCAGATTTGGATGGAACATCAGGGTTACAAACGTAAGAAAGGACACCAGTTCATATACAATGCAGCTGCGCAGTTCGATCTTACCAAAGGCGAGGGGAGGAAGTGGGTTAAACTCTTTAATGAGTCAGCCGCTATCGGCTTCCTACCTCCCCTCCGTGACGCGCAAGAGATAATAAAACTCTTGCATAACAATTATGGCTACAGGTTTGTAGTATGTACATCACTGTCTAAAGATAAGAACGCTCAGGAGTTGAGAAATCAAAACCTCAAAAAGCTCTTTGGTGATGTATTTGAAGAGATTGTCTATCTCGATACAGGAGCTGATAAAGATGATGCTCTGTATAAGCTAGCTAAGAAGTATAGAGGCTGCTTATGGGTCGAAGACAAAGTTGAGAATGCTCGTGTAGGTGCGAACTGTGAGTTCGAGTCTATTGTAATGGAGCATGGCTATAACATGAACGATGATCACCCATACTTTGTTGCAAAGGATTGGGAAGACATTTACTTACACATAATTAAAAGGAAGTAATAGTATGTTACTATTTGACGCCACTGGTATGAAAGGTGGGGCACTACCTCGTAAATTACAAGACGACCTAATTGATGCTGCATATCATTACGCTAAGCAGTTGAAATTAAATCGTTTTAATGGTATAGTGAACATTAAAGTACCTCGTAAGAAAGGGTACATCGATGGAGCGGTTGGTGGATATTGTTCTGCTGATCGTTTTGATCATGACGATGGCAATAAGTATTGGCAAGTTGATATTGACTTAGCTAATGTTACTAAAGTCGAAATGATAAAGAACCTAGCACATGAAATGGTTCATGCAAAGCAGTTTCTTAAAAAGGAATTGCTTCCAAGCATGGAGACGTGGAAAGGTATTAGATTCGAGACGGAAGATGGGACAGGGTTTAATTTAGACTCACCGTGGGAAGTCGAGGCGTACGAGGTCGAGAAGACTTTATACAAAAACTACATTAATGATGGAGGCCACAATGGCAAATGAAAATAAATTTAAACACGTCGATAAGGCAGTGTTTACCTTAGCATCCGCTATAGATGCAAACCTGCGAGTTCAAGCTAATATTTTTAGCTTCGAAGACTTAGAGTCTGACTATTTAAAGAACTGGCTAAATAAAGAGAAGGATCCAATTCTTGGAACCGTAATAGCACAACTTTTAGGTCTCAGAGAGATGCCTGAAGGTGAGGGAGACGAAAACGATGGCGGACAATAGACCTGCTAAAGCTGGCGACAGAATGCCAGACTTTAGGTTTCTAAATCGTCAATCAGGAGAGTTCGTAACAGAAGTATTGAGAGACAAAGCTAACAAAGGACGTATCGTTCTTTTTGGTTTACCTGGAGCTTTTACTCCTACCTGTTCTACTCAACAACTTCCTAAGTACGAAGAACTGTATGACGAATTTATCGACCTAGGGATTGAGGACGTTTACTGTACATCAGTGAATGATCCTTTTGTTATGAATGCTTGGTTTGAAAACCTAGGCATTAAAAAAGTGAAAAGCATTCCAGACGGTAATGGCGACCTTGCTCAGAACCTTGGAATGTATATATCAAAAAGAAACTTGAACTTCGGTGCTCGTTCTTGGAGATATGCTCTAGTAGCTGATACAGAAAACAGAATCATCGAACAAGTATTTGTAGAGCCTGGCTTTACTAACGATATTGAGTCTGATCCTTTTGAAGTATCAAATGCAGAAACAGTATTAGAGTGGCTGAAAGCGAATTGAGGCATATAAATTGGTCGGAGGTGGATGAACTAACCACTCATGTGGCAGCACAGCTGTCCTACCCCGAGAATTTGCCGGATTGTATTGTTGGATTATCCCGTGGTGGGTTAATTCCAGCAGTGCGTCTTTCGCATGTCCTAGGTGTTCCACTTGAAAGTATCAATCTCTCTTTACGAGATTCAAAGATATCTGGTAGCCAAGAATTATTCCAAGCTCAATTGGATAACCTAGATAAATATAATAACATAGCAGTAATAGACGATATTTGCGACAGCGGGAAAACGTTTCACGTTCTTGATATTCATTTACAAGACAGAAACCATTCCAACATAAAGTGGTGTGCACTTACAAGCAAAGCTACTGCAATGTTTACGCCAACAATTGTTGGGGAAGAAATAAAAGAAGTAGACAACCACAAATGGGTTGTTTTTCCTTGGGAGGAATAAATGGTAGACTATATCAAAAAACTTATGAAAGAAAGAACGTCGCTTGACGGTGTTGCATTAATTGCAATCTGCGGATCGTTCATTCTGTTTGGTGGGCTAGCAAAGTTAGCGGCATGGGTCGGACTTGGCTATGGAATTTTCACTTTAATTAAGTCGGAGAGTTAGGATATGTGGAACCCCATAAAAATTTATAACTTATCTAAAAAGATATTGGCTAGAGGCCGTGACGATCATCACTACGATGCTGATGATTCACAAGCCAATGATTTGATTGAACTTTATGGGGAGATGGTCTTTCCGGCTATCTTCATAACAGGTCAGATCCTACGTAGAACAGAGGGTGGTAAGAATATCCTGTACGGTCTCGAAGATAAGTCGGAAGATCATCAATTGAATGTTTACATCCCAAAGATTACGGATGGAAAATATTTAGATTCATTAGCACCTAATACAGTCGGTGCTCATTACAAACATTTGATCAATCAATGGTCATTTGAAGAACTGTATAACGCAAGATTTCAAACTATGCCTAAAGGAACGTTTATAGAAAAGCGTAGAGCTAATTTTTCTCGTCATATGTTTCTAGCACATGACTTCTGGCATTGTATTTTTAGATACGATACCTCACCACTAGGTGAAGCATGTATCCAAGCACTCACTCATCAGTTCTCTAAGAACACTGGACCATGGTATATGTCATACCTGATGGCATTCAGAGAAAAGAAAGAGACTGGTACATGGGAAGCGTTTAAAGTTATTAGAGAAGCTCATAGACTTGGTAAGCAAGCTAAGAAAGCATTCTATACTCAAAACTATGACAACTTGTTAGAGATGGATATAGAGCAAGTACGTAAAGAGTATAACATTGGAGCTCCAGTTGAGTTCTATAAGTATGCTGAGAAGTATCCTTCTAACTTTAGATTCGATAGCATCCATCCTGAGTACCAAGACACTAAGATTACATACACGCAGGCTACAATATAATGCCTAAGTGGAACTTTCCTATATTAACCAACATCAAAAACTTCTATAAGAAGCACGGGTTGTTGAAGACTGTACCTTATGTTGTTTTTATTGCCGTAGGCTTAAAGATAGTCCTTGGTAATTTAATTATCTTGATTATGCAAGCGTTTGGAAGTGACGTAATATTTCCAGGACCATTCACAAGGAGCGTATTAGCTCTATTCGGAGTATAGATGGCTTATTCAGATCAAGTGGTAAAGCGATTCGAAGCTGTACTTGCTAATCCTAAGAAACACTCTGTAGGTAAGTTAGACAGAAACGATCCAAAAGTTGCAACCGGTCTTGCTGGAGCTCCAGCTTGCGGTGATGTAATGCAACTACAATTGCTACTCGATGATGATGAGAAGATCATCGACGTCAAGTTTAAAACATATGGTTGCGGATCCGCTATTGCATCTTCATCGTTGTTCGTTGATATGATGATGGGTCTGACTATAGAAGAAGCAAAACTAATTAAAGACAAAGACATCGCAGAGGTATTAGACTTACCTCCAATCAAATTACATTGTAGCGTGTTAGCAGAAGATGCTATCAGACAAGCTATGGTGGATTATGAAACAAAGAACGACAAGGACTACAATCATCCTATATTAGACCAATCTATGATAGGTCATAATAACCCGCCCAATGATTGATCTAACTGACAGAGCAATAACACACATCATGAATAACCTTCGTAGCGAGGGGGAGTATGTTCGTGTAGGATTAAAGCCAGCTGGATGTACAGGATTCGAATACATTATTGATTGGGACAATGATGTTACAGAAGACGATATGATTATTGATTTTGGAAAGTTTGGTGTCATTATAGACATACACTCTCAGCCAATGATAGACGGATCGACAATAGATGTTATACACGATGGTATAAATACTAATGTTAAGGTGATTAACCCAAAAGAAATAAACCAGTGCGGTTGTGGAGCAAGCGTACAATTTTCTT
>Ga0187219_1001334_pt1 | contig 11890 bp, 16 predicted proteins | sample 13SPOviralmetaG_FD_130162 | JGI IMG/M metagenome (GOLD analysis project Ga0187219, IMG submission 130162) | Marine viral communities from the oligotrophic San Pedro Time Series (SPOT) site, San Pedro Channel, CA, USA - 13 SPOT_SRF_2010-07-21... | ecosystem: Environmental > Aquatic > Marine >... | reverse complement strand
TCGTTACCGTCAATATCGTTTTCTATTTCAATGATACCACCAGTAGCAGCGTCATCGTCAGTTACTTTACCTGTATAAGATAAGTGTAAACGACCTTGTTCAGACCAAACAACTTGGTCAGCAGTCATTGCTTCTTCAGCTCCAACTTGTCCTAAAAATCCTGAGATTGTTCTTGGGCCATAAATTTCCGCTTCCTTCTCCATAAGATCTGGAACGTATTGTTGCGCCCATCCTTGACCTGCCGTTGAGGCTAGATCTAAATAGTTTGTCGATAAAGCTTGCTGACCTGCAGCTGGCTGTACGTTCAAACCATTTCCATTTGTAATTGCCATAATTAAATGTTTTTAAAGTTAAATTATTTTTTGTTTTTAATTTTAAACTTAAAATCAGAAGAATTATCTCCTAAGACTCTTACTTTAATACCGTCAGTGCCAAACTCTCTTTGAGTTTCTCTTGGGCCCATGTCAATATTTTTGCTATTCTTTACCGTGCTTTTGATAGCATCCGCTTTACCTTGCTCATAAAAGTGCTTAGCAATTGAGTCTGCGTTCATAGCTGTAAAGATTGACTTGTGATATTCATCGGCCTTCTCTAGTGAGTTATCTTTTCCTAGAAACTTTCCAAGAAAATTGTTAATATCACTTTGTTGAGTTTTAACCTTTTCTACATCACTAATCTTAAAATTAAATCTTTTGTCACCAACGTTGTATTCAAAACCTTTGAATTGTTGGTTGAAAACCTCACTGGTCTTCTTGTCAAACTTAGATTTATTCTTTTGAATCTTAGCTTTACTGTCTTCCGATTCCTTGTTGTATCGGTTGAAAAAGTCTATAGCTTTTTGAGCTTCAGGCGTTAGCCTTGACCCAGCTTTAACTTCTTCGTAATATTTAGACTTTTGCCCGTCTAAGTAGGCCTTCGCGCTGGCAACCTGCTCTTTTAGCGCTAGTTTCTTTCTTTTAATATCTTTCTCGTCATCAACGTCTTCGTCAAAATCAAAAGAGTCTTCAATTAAAAAGTTTATTTCTTCAGCTTCTAAGTGTGGTTTAGTCACTTTATAGTATTCATGTAGTGCTGTTAGGCTATCTACTTTGCTGTAATCTTTATTTAAGTTAACATAATCTTCAAGAGTTCCACCTGTCTCTTCCATAAAACCAACCAGCTTCTGTATGTTTTCTGGTAGCGGTTGACCCGTAGATTCTGATTGTTCTATAGCTTCTATAGCTTCTTCAGCTAGATCTTCAACAACTTCTTCAGTAGCATCTTCAACTTGAGCTTCCTCTTGTAAAGTTTGCGTTATCTCTTCAACCCCTTGCTGTGGCTCAACCTCTTGTGGGCTATCGATCATATCCATGTTTACAACAATCGTACCGTCTTCCTTGTAAGATACATGAGATTCTTTCTCAATAACCTCTTCTTGCTCTACAGCAGTCTCTTCCGATACCTGATCTACAACTTGTTCTTCCGTTTGTGCTTCTTCTAATTGACCTTCGTCAACGTCTTTTTCTTCTTGCATAGTATAAAATATAAATTAATAATTACTTAGGTCCAAATGACTCTAAGCCAAATCCGCTACCAAGTATATCATTACCTGACGACTCGAATTTTTTAGGTGTTCCACCTGTTTTTCTCTGTTCTATAAGCTCACTCTGTTGTGAAGCTTGTATTCTAGTTCTTTCGTCTTTTCTATTTTCTTTTTCTTTTTCCTTGCTAACAAGCAGCTGTTGCTGCATTTTCTGAATTTCAGTGTTATAATAAAACTCAATGCCCATCAACTCTTTTTTAGCATTAACCTCAGCAGCCATTTTTTGAGCTGCAAATTGATTAAGCGCCTGCTCTACTTGTATCTTGCTTTGAGCAATAGCTTGTTGCTTTGCTTGTTCTGCTTGCACTGCCGCTTGTTGAGATTGAGCATTCATTTGCTGTTGCTGTTGTACGTTTTGTTGTTGCATTGCAGCCGCTGCTTCTTGCTTCTTTTTACGTCTCAGCTTTAAAACTTGATTAGCTAGCTTTATGTTTTTAATATCTCTAACGTCTATAGCATCCTCTAAGTCAATACTTCCTTGCTGTATAGATTGTTGTATATTATTTTCTAAAAGCTGTTTGTCTTCTTCATCTGGAGATAGCTCTAAAAATATACCAAAATCATAAAGATGCATTTCAGAAAGTTCTTCTAGGTTTGCTACACTGTGAGAACCAATAGCTTGTAAAAAAGCGTCCTTAGTAGGAGAAAACTCTAATACGTCAGATATTCTTAAAGACAAAGATTCTAGAACGTCGCTGACTAAAAACATACCAGCTTGCAGTATGTGCCTTGTAGCTGTGTTAGAATTTTGTGCTGCCATTTTTTGAAGTCCTACCAAAGAGTTCTTATCAGGAGTAGATCCGTCTCTAGCCTCGTTTAGCCCGGTTACGTCTCTTATCATTTGCAAGTAGTAGTTGTAGTTGCCTATCAAGCTTTGCATTTTTTGTCCACCGCTGCCAGACCTAATCTCTTGTATTGGAACTCTACCAGGATTCATATCTCCATCAGCAGTCATTGATCTACCGATGACAGAACCCGTTTGAAAAAACATGTTTAAAGCTTCTTGCGGGTTGTAATTTGTTCCATTACCTAAGTCTATTTCAGCTAATCCATCCGCGTCTAAATAAACACCGTCAGGTATTAATCTAGCCATAACTTGCTGTAGCTTTAAGTGTGTCAATTGTATCATATCAGCGAAACCTGTTATACGACTTACTAAAGACTCTATTCTACCTTCATACATTCTAGGTGCTACTATAGAGTAGTTCATTTTAACTTTAGTAAAGTTGCTTTTAGGCCTAACCATGTTTTTACACATCTCCCATTTGACCAGCTTGTTGGATCCAAGTATATAAGCACCATCGTATAGAACTTCTATTTGCTTTGCTACTCTAGAGAAGTTTTCGTTTTCAGGTGGATTAAACGAATCATCTTTTTCCACGGCCTTCTCTAATCCAGCGCCAGTTTCTTTAATTTTATATACGTTGTTCATGTAAGTCTTGTAGTTAAAGTATAAAACTTGAACTACATTGCTATCGTGATCACCGTACTTTTGACGCGTGTTTCTATTGCTAGGACTATTTTTGTCAACTATTTCTTTTAACTCACTATCTGTTAGATGCGGAAACTGTTTTGCTAGCTCGTTTATCGGAACAAGCTTTACTTCTCCAACGTAGTATATATCCTCGAAATAAGGAGAGTCTGTGTGAGAATATACTAAATTAGCTGGATCTACGTAGTCTATAACAAGGCCTTCAGAAGTATTAAAAGAAGTTTTAGAAGCGCCTATACCTAGCACCGCTAAGTCATAGAAGAATCTTTTTCTAATTAAGTCAAACTTGTTACCTTCCATTAAAACACTTAGGGCTTGCTCTTGTGCAATCTCAGCTTCTTGCTTGTAAGTCAGCTGCATGTGCAAAGCTAACTCTTCAACGTCCTGTGGAAGTTTAGATGGATCGTTTTCATAAGTATTTACGCCAAGTTCTTTCAAAGAAAAATCTTTCAAACTCTTAAGCTCCATGTCTTTCATTATCGACTCCATATACTGCGTTCTCTTACTAGCTCCGTAAGGATCTTGTGAGAAAGCTTTTATAGAGTAATCTTTATCTGCCATACCATTGACAACTATATCTACAAACTTAGGGATTATAGGTATAGGCTTCCAGTCTAGATTCAAGTAGCTTAAGTCACCATTTATAGATAGTTCATCTTTATACTTTTGAATAGACTGTTCTCCTCTAGCATACAACCTTAAGTTTCTATAGCTGTTAGCGTTGTTTTCGTAACGCCTTGACCTATGACCTTGGCTACCGCTGTCAAACCACTCCGACTCAATAGCTTTGGCTATTTTTAACCCGTAGTCAAAGCTTACTTTTTCCAAGTCACTAACGGCTTGGCTAGGAAAATAATTATTTGGTGATTTCATATTTATTCAATTATCTTAGAGTAGTAACCTTTGTTACTGTATCTTGAAATTTTTAAATTTACCTTAGAAACTTGACTATCTGCCTTTGGATAATACAAGTGTCTATTACAAGCCATTATAGCTAACCCAGAACTTATAGACGCATCAAACTTAGTTCTTTTGTTTATATCAAACTTAGCCCATTCGTTTAAAGTTTCATTAAAATATATATTACCGTAATTACCGTCAGACTTAATTCCAACATGATCGTTTATATACATTTCAATCGCAGCAGCGTGAGCTTGCTTAATATCCTCACTAGAGTTCGGTATACCACCTATTTCTTTTTCAGTAACAGATAGTTTGTTCCAAACCTTGTCAGGTCTATTCATACTAAAGCCTCTATAACCTCTTCTCTTAAAGTGATATAAAAGTCTAGGTTTATTATTCTCACAAAGCAAAGGCATACCATAAAAAACGCATGCCATTAAAACATCTTCAAAAAATATTTCAGCGGTCTGTGGTCTAGCAACATATTCTAAAAAGAAGTGATTTGGTGGTGAATCATCCATAGAAAACTTAGTTAAACCGTGGAGAGCACCGTTAGATCCTCTACCATCAACTGTTCCACTAATATCGTAACTATCACAACCAAACGCACCCATGTGCTCGTTCGCTGGGTACTTAACTCCATTTTTAATTATAAATCTATTTTGCATAGATCCATTTGGAACCCAACTTACTTTAAACCTACCGTTAGGATCTGGATTAAATACAACTTTGGTATCCTTTATTCCGTTAGCCCAAGAAAAAGATCCTACTGTCACTACAGCAGAGTTTCTAATTCCTTCGTTATAATCTATCTGTTCGTATATTTTAGTCAAGTTGAACAGACTATTTTTTGTTTCATCTCTAAAAGCGTGCTCTTCGGTTCTAGGAAACTGTCGATAAAACTCGTTTAAAGCATCTTGATCTTCTTTTAAACCATCTACTTCGTTTTCCCAATGGTCAATAACACCTATGTCTATCAGTTCACCGTCGGGTCCACGAGATTCTCGTTGGGGAGTATCGAACACAGGCCGTCCAAACTCATCAATAAATCCTTCGAAGTTCCATTCCATTGGGATAAACAGAGAATATAAACCAGACTTTGTTTGACCATTTTTATTTCTTTTAGTGACATTACTGTCGTTGTATAACTTTTTGAAGTTTTCACCACCCTTGTCTAAAGAGTTAGATGTTGAACCCATCATACATTTGCCTATAATCCTGCTACCTAGTCTAAGGCAAGTTTTTGTAACTCGCCAGTTGTTGAGTATGTTATCTGGTCGTTCCCATTTACCACTCTCATCGTGTACTAGTAGCGCTAGCTTTTCACCATCATAACTGTTATCACCCGTGTTCTTCCAGTCAATGGTGGTGTCAAGACCTTTTATTTCTTCTAGCTTCTCGTTAGTTTCTATTTTTTTACGAGTAAACTTACTCGCTGGTACACGATATGCTAGCTCAGACTTAGGCCTGTCCATACCATCTTGTATCGGCTTAAAAAAGAAAGGATAGTTGATAGATATAGGTACAACCTTATCGGTAAACATCTTCTTAGCATCAGCTCCACTTTTAGACAGTATTCCATATCTAGAGTCACTTGAAATAGTAGCTAAGTTAACAGTCTCAGCTGAGCTCATAAAAGAAAAACCAGAACGTCTATTTTTTAAGTAACACATACCGTAACACCTTTTGTCAATCTTACAAGCCTCCCAGAATATAAAAAACAGCCTATTAGCCTCTCTAAAGTCAGGTGCACCTACGTCGATCTTGCTCCATTGCAAATACATGTAATGAGCGCCTGTTATGTACGTAGACGTTCCATTATTATTAAACCAAAAACCACCGTTGCGTCTATCGAACTCTTCGTCGATATAGTCGTGCCACTGCTCTTTCTGATCTTCTGGATACGCTTTCCAATCAAATATTGTTTTAATCTTTTTAAGTACCTCAGGTTTTTCAAGTTGTTTCCACTTTTTATCCGCATTAGAGTAAACGTTTTTAGGTGCTTTTGGCAATGCTACTCTCAAGCCTTGTATGTCGTATATTTCTCCAATTTGACCTGTAGTAGACAAAACTATGACATCATGTTCTTTGTTGTACCCATGAGTCCACTTTTTACCTTTATTCAACCTACTTATTGTAGTGTTTTTTATAGGTTCTATTATCTTGTATAAATCTTGTTCGTACATTATTTAGATCTACCTTCGGCAAAGCCCTTAAAAACTTTCTCTTTCTTCTCAACAACCTTGCCCTCGAGCAAAGCTTCTTCTTCTTGTATACGATTAAGTATTTCAAAGGCATCAAAGATAGCGAGCTTCTTTGTAGCAGCAGCGTTCTTAAGTCTATCGGCAGTAATGTCATCATCACCATCAACAATAGCTTCTTTTGCAACTTTAATAAGTTCTTCAACAGCTCTATGCCCAGCTTGGATTATACTCCTCTTTGTTTCCTTGATATTCATACTTAGTTGTAATAAATTTATTGTAAACTCTGTATACTCTTTTTTTATCTATTATAAACTCATATTGAGAAAATGGAGTATAGCCTAACACTTCTCCTTCTTTAAAAGATCCGTCAGAGTACACTACTCTACCTACAGTTGGGTTTTCTTTGTCAGAACTAAACTTGTCTTCGTTTAACAAGGGTTGCAGAAAACTAAAGCCTTCCATAGCTATGTAGCCTTCTTTCTTTTTTATTAAAAATATTTGATCTTGAGAGACTAGGTACAAGCCATCAGAAAAATACGACTTACTGTTTTTTTCTTGGCCTTTAACGTCGTTCCACCTTCTGAAAACGTTATGGTGAACTATTATTTCATCGCCATCACTGATTTTAGTGTTGTTTAACTTAGGACAAGAAACAACTCTTGCTAGTCTATTAGTATACTCGTGGTTACTGTTTTCGGAGTTTAAGATTAAACTTTTACCATCCACGTCCACCTCGTTGTTATACCTACTACCAACCGGCTCTATTAAAAACTGATATACACTTTGCATTAATACTCTAGATTGTATTCTATTGATACAGCCATGTTTTTGTTAAAGTCTTTCCAAGGTATAACATTTTTACCTTTTCTTATGTATATAGAATATTTATCTTTTTCTTCTAAAATATCACAAATAGTGTGGCCACCGTAGACTTCCTGCCCTACCGAGTAGTGCATAGCGTCTATCTTATAGTCTTTACCTATTGTTATCTTTCTTATTATCGCTGTCTGCATCTTTATTGAATTTAAGTGTACCAGTGTTTATATCTATATCACTGCAATTATATTTTTTAGTAAGTGTGCTGTAGTGGTCATCTATAGAAGCTCCCATGTTCATTATATCATGACACAGTGCGTGTTTTCTTGATTCTATTATACCTAGATCTTTTTGAGCCATTTGCAAAGCATTTACCATCTGCTGGACTTCAACTAGCTCCTTAGAATCTATTTTATTAGCCGAGGCTAAATCTACAATCTTTTCTGTTTTAGGTGTTTTTCTTTTTGCCATTTTATTTAATTTAATTAGTTAGTTTGTTTAGTAGCCAGAAGAGTATTTTTTTCTAGCTCTAGGATCTATTACTCTTTTTGGTTTCTTCAACACTGCTTTTTCTACAGCTACTTTTTTAGCATCTTTTTCTGCTATTTTTTGCTTGTCATTTAAACTAGGCTTAACATAATCTTTTGACGACTCAGATACTGAAGATGATTCAGATGTAACTATAGTTCTAACTGCGGATTCAACGTTTTCTACATATTCAGAGTCAGACCCTGGTCTTTGTAGCTCCGTGATTTCACGTGTTATATAGTCTACAGCAGAAACTACATCTTTGCTTTCAATTTGCTTATATTGCCTTGCTAACAAAGTCTTTTGATACAAAACGGAATCAGAGCCTAGTTTTAGCGCTTCAATAAGATTTTTATCTCTAGTTTTTGATATTTCTTTTTCAATGCGGTTTATTTCTATGTCAGCTTTGTTTATAGCCTCTTTTAAGTCTAGTATTTTGTCATTTACCAAATCTTCCGCATACTGATAGTTTTCTTCTGTAACAGTTAGGTTCGTTATTACTTGATCTATATTACTAAGCTTAGATGAGACTACTAAAGTTTTATTTGTTGATTTAGATACATTTGGATCTAGTCTAGTAACTCTTTGTTGCCTAAGAGTTAGTTTCATAGACCTAGATAAAGACTTGTGACTCCAACCGGCCATAAACCCATTTACGCCATCATAAGAGTGCGTGTGGTATCCTTTTAAACTTTTAGTAATACCCCAGGATAAAGCTTCTTGCTTTGATGAGAATAAAGGAATTGAATCTATGTAGGTTAGTATTGCCATTAAATTAGTTATTATATATTATTACTTGCTACACCGCAATGTTAGCTAGTGGCAGTATATACAACTTCCATTGTTAAACAGAATCTACACGTCATTGCTGTTGTATCTGAGTTTTGAAGACCTACTATTATCATATCGTCAGCAGCAAAAGCAGCTGTAGATGCATCAAGATCATCTCCATGAATATTGTTATAATTAAAATCCATAGAAATGTTAGTTCCACTTGCTGTGGTTGACATCGGAACGTTTTTACCTTCATCAGCACCTAGCTCAGTTAAAGCCAATGCTGCCGCACTGTTGTTTGTTGGATGAGCCTTAAACACTCTAAATGTTACAGTTTGATCCGTTGTCCCAGCAATGTATCCTTTTAAATTCCTTATATATCCTGCTCTACCAGCAACCAGTTGAGCCGCTTGCACCGCTTTGAAAGGATTACTTACTTGCTCAGCAGCTCCATCGGCAAACAGTACATCTGAAAAAATGTGTGATGTTGACCCTTGGGAAATGTCTGGACCAACAACACTTGTGTTTGCTAAAGAACTTGTAAAACCTGACACTCTAACGTACTCTATTGTAGGTATAAAGCTTTCGCTTCCAATAACAGCTAGCGTAGTAGTAGCGTCTTTAATGTTAACGCTACCACTGTCTGCGTTTAACTCTATACTACCTCCAGCGTCTAATACTATGTTTCCAGTTTCAGCTGTAGCTATAGTAGTGTTACTATCGTCGGCTACGGTTATGGTAGCATTGCTAGTTCCATCAAAAGCAAATTTAGCTTGAGTAGTTGCTAGCTCTAAGTCTACTTTGTTTCCAGTAAAGCTAACCCATCTTTTCGCTGTTGTACCTAAATTACCTTCGTTATCCGCTCTTGGGACTATATTTTTTGTTGCCATTTTATTGTTTTTTTATTTATGCTATTGGTTGTACGTCTCCGTTACCGTCAATGTCGAAATAACCTTCCGAAGTTGGACTTGCATCAAGAGTAATTTCACCCAAACCTGCCTCCCAAACATCACTAAAGTCTGGTTGGTTGCTAGTTATATTACTTCTAGGCGTAAGTTCACCTCCTACTAAGTCGAACACGTAGTCTTCTATGGCTACGCCTGCCTCAGCTATAACTGAGCTGCTTATTCCTAGCGATAAACCTATCATTAAGCTCTATTTCTATAGTCTGGTCTTGGAGCTACATAAACTATCGCCATGCCGCTATTTACGGTCACTTTATCCCACATACCATATATTGTTATACCTTTTGGAAAAATATCTGATGTTGTCACCGGGTCAGAATCTTCGTTCGTCTCGCTAGTTGTATCTACATCCGTTGCGTTCCATGCTGTATCAATAGCTATCACATCCGTGCCTACGAAAGCAGTGTTACCCATACCCATACCAATACCACCATCTAAAGACTCTAGTCTAGTGAAAGTGCTATCTTCTAACATTGTTATAGCACAAACGTAATACTTAGCCGTGCTTGCCGTTAAGTCCAATCCAGCGCCACTACCTTTTATTAAAGTAGATCCAAACTGACCAAAGCCATACGCTACTTCTGTTGAATTTTGTCCCATTGTTTTATTTTGTTTTATCGTTCTTGTTTGAACTTCCACCGAAGAAGAAGTCTATTATTGTATTTACCTTAGCACTCATTGCTCCAAATATTGTAGATATAAAGCTAATTTCAAACTCACCTAAATCTATTGTTTTGTTTACAAAGTAATTGAACATTACGTAAGTAATACCAAAGTACGCTACTGTAAATAGTGTTGCTAATACCTTTTGAATAATAGCATCGTCTTTATATAGATCACGTGCATCTTTACGATCTTCAACTTCTTTTGCAAAAGCTTCACGCTCTGCTTCTAACATTATTGATTTCAATGCCAACTTAGCTTCGTCTCTCTCTTTGTCAGTTGTGATTACCTTATCAAGTATACCTTCCGCGTTGTCTAATACTTTACCAAACAAACCTCCTACTAAACTCTGTATCATGTTATGTTCTATCTAAAGTGTTAGGTACGCTTTTTATTAATATATGTAGTAAAGCTCTTAAGTTTTCTAGGTTTATATCACCAGAAGGTATTTTATCTGCTGTTGCCCAGTCTTTGTTTTCCTCAAACAATTCTTCTACCATATCCAGAAGCTCAGCTCTAGTTCTTTTTTCTGCTGTAGCAACGGTGATTTTAGCTGGAGTCTTACTAGGCTTGGCAACTAATGTTCTGTACTCGCTTATCGTTTGTGAATCTTTGTAGTCTCTTTTGCTCATTATTTATTGCTTTACAATTTGTTATTTTCCCAAGGTAAGTCTCCACCTTCTGGCGCGGCCTTACCCGTGTGTGGATCTATTATTTCACCATTAATTCTTCTCCATCTCTGACCATCGTGTATAACAAAATCATCGTTATACGTTGTTCTTCCGGTCTTCATATCTGTTATGTGTTGCATTTCATGAACTAGCACGTGTTGTTCTTCTTCGGAGCCAGGGGTAATACTCTTATCTATATATATAGACCCATCCATGTTTGCTTCACCTTGTATTGTACCCTCTAGGTTAACCCTGTGTATAGGAGTTCCAGGAACTATGTTAGAGCTTCCTTTTTTAAAAGCAAATTTACTTTTGATGTTTCCACCATCAGCCTGCAATCCTTTATTTGATCCTAGTTTAAAAGCCATTATCTTTGAGGGTCTTTAATCATATCATCAATGGCTTTGTTAAAAACCTTATCTGTATATGACTTGTTGCCATAGAATACACTTCTATCTGATACTGGCATATCTTCTTCGCCTAATAGTATCCTGTATATTCTACTTATAAGTTGGCTGCATTTAAAAGAAGTTTTAAAAACGCTATATTTAATCGTCGTGCGATTTCGTTGGCGCCACACTTCTATCCAGCCTAATCTTCTTAGTTTGTCCCACCGAGTTTTATCCCAGCTCATGGTATAAGTACCATCAATAAATTCTTGTCTTGTAAACCGCTTTTGACAATCTAAAAATATTAGAAGTTCAAGATCGGCATCTGTTAACCCGTAAGTCTTACAAGCCCACTTTCTAGTGAGCCTGTAATACTTTAGGATTTGTAATTCACGTAAATCGTGAGAAGTTAATCTCATTTACTACGCGTCAATAGTAATATCAACTGCTGTAACTGTTCCTTCGAAACCAGCAAGATATTTACTTTCAACATCATCCGCGACAACAATTAAACCATCAGAATACTGAGGCCCAGTAGCGTTGATAGCTCTAGCTAGAGCTTTCATGATTAAAATTTCACCACCAGCGCCATGTGTAAGAGTTGCTAGGTCTACTGAAGCAGCTTGTCCTTCTCCAAGAGAACCTGGAGCAAACTTAAGTACTGTAGCTGTGTTTGAAGCACAAGTTACAGCGATTAAGTTTTTAACTGGGTACATTGCAACATCATTGTCGCCGTCGTTAAAATAAAGGAATTTTTCCATTTTTAAAAAGTTTTAATAATTAATAATTTGTTTTTCGTTTTAAGTTTGTGGATTATTGTTTATGGTTTTGGTTTAATCAATTAATACCACGTCACGTGATTGTATGACTTGGTTTAATTTATCGTTATACTGAACTCCGTGT
>Ga0187219_1001332_pt1 | contig 11892 bp, 14 predicted proteins | sample 13SPOviralmetaG_FD_130162 | JGI IMG/M metagenome (GOLD analysis project Ga0187219, IMG submission 130162) | Marine viral communities from the oligotrophic San Pedro Time Series (SPOT) site, San Pedro Channel, CA, USA - 13 SPOT_SRF_2010-07-21... | ecosystem: Environmental > Aquatic > Marine >... | reverse complement strand
TGCCTTCCGATCTATGGTGCGGGGGGCCTATAAAACGACACATAGAGCCCAGAATGAGCACTTTTGTGTCCATGAAACAATAAATTGTTTTATTTAATCATGATCGATAGTCTTTCATCATTATCTTTTATTATTGTTTTTTAATAGTTCATCTAGTCCAAGAAACTCAGCGGCTTCTTTCATTTGTTGGATAAAACTTTTCCTTTTCCTTTTGATTTGCTTGTATTCCGGTGATGTTTCAGCAGGTATATTGAGCTCACCATCTCGAAACATTCTGAATGCTATTGCTGTGGCCTGATCGATTTCAAAGCCTTCGGATAGTAATACCTCGACCTTATCCGATATAGCTTCATTCTCCTGGGGTGTTCGGTTACTCTTCTTTGATCTATTTCTTTTTGCTTTTGCCATATGTCATTTCCTTATTTTTTGTTGCTCTACTATTACGTACTGGTTTCTTTGGCTTGCTAGGCTTGCTTATCTTAATCTTTTTAATCATATTCTGAACTTTGGTGTGTCTGGGCATAGTATTCTCTTGATAATAGATTATATTGAAGATGATTAATCATAGCATTTTGAGGATAATATGCCAACATACAGAGTCCCGAAGCAAGTTTCAGACATAGCAAAAAGAGCAATAGAACAGAATCTATCGCGATCTTTATCTCAAAGAGCAGCATATAAAATCGATGATGATGGAAAGAAAGTCCCTGGTACCGGAATGAGAACAGCAAGAAGATTGGTTTCGGGTCGCGTGGATGAAAAACAAATGATTCTTATGCGAGCATGGTTTGCACGTCATGGTGCTAGCGATATGGAACGAAAGAAGAGAAAAGATAAAACCTCCAAAGCAAGTATTGCTTGGAGGCTATGGGGGGGGACAGGGGCAATCAGTTGGCTGAATAGTACGCTCAGAGAGATTGAAAAGAAACGTAAATCAAAATAGATTTATTTCCAGAGCTCCATATAAGCTTTTCGATCTTGCTCTGACAAACCATTAATAAAATCTCTTTCATCGCTAGATAGCCCGGTATATGAATCATCCATTGTTGTTTTCATCGGCTGTGGTTCATCGATATTTTTTTCCTCGATGTGCACCTGTTTATTTTCGATGATTACTTCTGGTTCATCGATAGGCTTCAGACTTTCTACCAACATTCGAAATGGGTTTGTTTCCGGACTCTTATGATACGCGATAGGCTCGGCTCTTACTTCTTGCTTTGGAGCAATGACCCGGAGATCCATAATCTTCACCATATCGTGTGTGTGGCCTTTTATCTTGCATGGTAGTTTTACCTTAGCATTACAGTTGTCTAGCATTACCACAGTACAAAGAAGATCGATGGGTGCATATTGTGTCTTGCAATAGACTTTGGTTCCTTCTTGAATATATCGTTGTACGCTCATTGTTTATTTTCCTCATCATCGATTTCAATCAATTTTCCAAAATACTTATGTAATTTTTTAATATGTTCATCACTTATTCTTTGTTTATTGTGCAACCATCTATGGACAGTTTGCCTAGATACTTTTATAGATTTGCTCAACATTGATTGTGTTACATCATATTCATACATAGCGAACTTTAATGGAAATAGTTTTTCATTATCGATAGGTCGAATAATCGAATCAATATACTCTGTTAGCTCTTTAATAATTTCTTGCTTTTGTTCTTCAGTCATTGTTCTTTGTCTCCTGTTGTTTCATTCTTTCGATTTTACCTTGTAGCCATCCAATCTGATATGGATGGGCAGTGTTCTTGACAAGCTTCAGAAGCGATTCCATTTCCGTGCTTGTTTTCGCGTTATCTGCCATGATAGCAATCATCTTTGGGCTTATGTGTATACGTGCCATTTTATTCTCCTATTGTGTTCCAAAAGTCAGCAAAGCTTTTATCTTTTCGCAGCATTTCAATTTGATCTGCATCGAGGTTATATTTCATGTCATTATGAATCCACTGCAAAGCATCGATCAAGATAGTGTTGTCATTATGTATTTCGTGGGCTTCTTTGGCATCCATAACGCGTTGCAAGAAGTTATCCTTATACGTTGCAAGGGTGTCGGTTGTTTCAGTAGCCTTATTTCGTGATTCTGGAGCTTTTGCATTTTCTACTTTGATGCAATGAGAAATGAAGTCTTTTCGATTCCCTCCCATGTGTGATGGGGTTGTGCTCGATAACCACTTCAATAATCCTTGACTCCACTTTGATCCCGACCAAAACCGAGCGGGACCGGAAAACTCTTTTCCCAAAGAAACAAGTTTCTGCATGATGTATATATCGCAGACCTGCAATTCAAAAGATAAATCTTTATTGCTTCGATGCTGTTTCCATTTTTGCAATACAACAGCCTTCATAGATTTATATTCTTGTATCGGGTTCATCGATTCCCAATCACATAAACAATGGCCATTCCATTTGTTCCAAAGCTCCACAAACATATGCACATCATTTTCATCAGCATCGTTAGCTTTTATATTTTGAGTATTATTATTTTTCTTTAGCTTTATGGGTGTCATATCTTGCACCCCCGGGGTCTCAGATTTTGGACTGGTGGGGGTATCGAATGTTGGACGGGTCTCAGATTTTGGACGGGTATCAAATGTTGTACCCCCTAATCGATATTTGATAGAACCAATGTTTGTCTTTCCTACTTCGATAATTGCTTTTCGTTCTCTTAATTTCGATAATCCTCTTTTCACTGAAGATCGACTTAATCCAGTAAGTTCTTGTATTGTTCTGCTCGTTGGAAATGCGATTCGATCATCATTCCATGCATGGATAGCAAGAGACATATAAATCAATAGTTCGGCACCACCGGCACCTTGCAATGCTGTTATATCGTCTTTTGTTATTTTTCCATATTGACATCGATTCTTTGAATCATTATTATTATTTGGCATTAGGTTTTCCTTTTGTTTTGTTTGTTCAATGATTGTTGGGTAGGGGTCACGGGGTCCCTACCCTTTTCTAATTGTGATATAGATTGCTTCATGTTCAAAATCACTCGCATAATACTTATGAGCAGAACAAGAATAAATCTGTGAATCATCATCGATAATCTTTGCATCTTGAATCACATCATTCATTGCTTTAATTAGATTATCAAGGTCCGGTCTTTTCGTGTGTATGATTCTTTCACGCGGATATTTCTTTGCCTTCATATATTTTGGTCTGGGAAATATAAAAACATACGAAATATGTATAGGCTCTGATGAATATAAATAAACGGAATCATGTGATGCTTTCAAATATGCTTTTGCAGCTTTACGAAAATCTTTATACTTCTTTGGATAGTACGTTCCAAACCTAGATACCCGTGGCCTCGGACATGCTACCGGAGCCAACGGTATTTCCAACTCATGTTGTATTTTCATACATCACCAAAGAATATAAAATGAAGATCCTTTGCTTGCTTGCTTTTGCTTTTCGAAAAATATTTGATTGTCTTTTTTAGATTCTCATGTTCTTTATCGATGGGGAACCTTGTTCCATTTATGTAGTTGGTTATCGTGCTTCGATTCACATCAAGAATCCGAGCGAATTCGGATTTAGATAAACCATTCTTTTTTAGGTTATCTCGTAGGTATATGTCAAAATGCATCTTGTCTCCTTTTGAAAGTATGCACTATCAATATATTACAAGGTGGCAACACTTTATATATATAGGACAAAATGTGTCCATTTAATAGACAACACGCTGTATGGTAGTATCCTATCGATAGGAGGTAAATCATGCAACAATCATTACGAGTAACATATAAGCCAAAAACCCCGCTCGGGGAATACATAAAAATGTGGTGTATACATCGAGGTATTAGTCAAAAAGAATTCGCAATCGGTGTTGGATATACATATGCACACCAGGTCTTTAAACTGAAAAGAGTATCACTAGATACGTACTTCAATATGATCGACTACATGGGCAAAAACTCAACATTACCAAAATCATTTTATGCAATCAGAATCAAAGACATAATCACAGGAGAATACAAATGGACGAAATAGTATTTATCGACACAGAAACAACCGGGCTTAATTCATCGATTCATGAAATCATCGAAATAGCCATCATTGGAAAAAATACAAACTACAATCAAAAAATAAAACCAAACCATCTTGAACATGCACACCCTAGAGCTTTGGAAATAAACGGATATACAGCACGAAAATGGAAACACGCGATTTCATCGAAAGATGCAGCCATGGATATAGCGAAAATGATTGAAGGCAAAACTATTGTTGGGCACAATATAAAATTCGATATGAGCTTCATCGATGAACTTCTTCACCAACATGGAATATATGTTTTTTACGATAGAAGATTAATCGATACTATGACTTTGGCTCATGAGCATTTGAAACCTTGTGGAATCAAAAGTATTTCGATGGATTCAATCCGATCATTCTTTGGTTGGCCTCATACGGATGCACACACAGCCTTGAAAGATGCTGAAGATTGCAGAAGATTATATTACAAGCTCAGCAAAGCCAGCAAGCTTCAAAGGCTATTATGGACTCACAAAACAAAGATCAAACATTTATTGAAAATGATTTTATAGTTGCAGTATCATGAAAATAATAAATACAATCATTAAGACTATTAATTCTGGTTCATCTTTTATATTCATTTGAGTTTATTAATCATCGAAAAGACTTTTCTTATTTGAGCAGATAAGAGCTCCATTTTTTTTTCGACTTGCGTTAGTCGTAGCTCTAATTGTGTAACTAATTGATCTTTATCTTCATTCAGTGCTTTGATTACAATCTCGAATCGATCACGCATTTTTTCTTCTCTATCGATAGCTTCAAGACGTAGCTTTTCAGTTTTGTCTTGTTGCTCTTTTACGTCTTTTCGCATCTGAACATATTGCCAAACAAGAAAACCAACAAAAGGAGTGTTGGTGAATAAGTCGATTAAAATTTGGTTGGTTGTTGGGTCCATCATACTTCCTTATTTGTTATTAAAGTATAGGTGAACGTCCTGTATCCTAGGGAGCTAATTTGTAGCTCACAAAGCTCTAAAAATCTTTCAAAATCATTGTTGTTTTGGAACACCTGACACCCTGCACTCCAACGATCTACATACAAAGAACCGCCTTCTTTTTTCGATGATCGATGTAAATTCAGACCGATCATATCTTTGAATATAGGGCCACCATATCTGGGTGAAAATGATTTATCCCCATCTCTCCAAAATCGGACTGATCGAATTTGTCGCAATGCTTTATATCCTCGATGTGATCCAATCTTATATGCTCCCCGAGCTTGTTGCGGATGCATATACACAGCACAATCACGATAATCTTCTTTTGTCAGCCAGTATGCTCCTGGGTCTGTTGTGAATGCTGCTGTTTCTGTAATCCATTTCCCGTTGCATCGATACGCGATTACTATCTGATCATCGAATCGATTATCTTTTGGATCAATAACATTACGGATTCCAATGATGTTTAAATCATAATCACCATCTTCGAAAATAGCAAAACCATGTTTTTTTACATTCCAAAGAATCGGTGGTAGTTCATTATATTCTTTTACAATCATTTTATGTATTCCGGTGCAAGTTTAATAGTCATAGACCAGTTATTGCTTTGCCATGATTTTTCAACAATCTGAACAAGCTTATTTTCAAAGTTTAAATCTGAATCAGTTAATGCGAGTATATCACCAACTTCGATCCATCCAAAGCGAGGGGAACACGTATATTGTAAAAACTCACTTGGAAAGGCATTATTTCGAATCATATCAAAACAGATTAAAGCGGCTGTGTCTATATCATGAATGAAACTTGTTTCAATAACTTTTGATCTCGTACCATATTTGTTTAATGATTTTACTGCTATATCATTGATGTTCACTTTATCACCATATAGCATTTCATTTCCGGTCAATCTTTGCTTTGCTTGATAGGCTTGCTGTTTCATATCAAAACAAAATTTGATTGTTATATCATTAATCAAACTTGATGTATCCCCTCTTTGCTGTATTCCACTAGATGATGAAAACTCTGGACTCGCTATAATCGATGCAATCGAAGTTGGTTTAATACCGCTAGCGAATAAATCCAAAACTGGTTTCATTCCATTCTTGCCCTGGATAACTGAAATAGGCAACAATGGAATAATCTCTTTTTCAAGAAATTCGATTGCTGATATTTCTTCATCATTGATATACCCGGCTATTTTGTAGCTATTCAAAAATGTATTTAAAGCTTCCCATGCAACATAATCTATATCTTGTTGGCCTTGCTCCAGACACCATAAACAAATATCACCCGCTCCATTTATCGCATCTTTTGTTGTTGGTGAAATCAAGCCTCCACCGAAATACCAAGAGCAAAAATATCGAGCATTTTCATCATCGACAGGGTTTTGAAATGAACCACCGGAATGTGTGAAATGAACAAATGAAAATACACGACCATCATTCCTAACCCACTTCTCTACATTCTCTACTCTATTATTGCCTAAATCATCGAATAAGCGAACTCTTGGAGCTTGCACATCATGTGGAGCTATTGCCAACCATAGTTTATTTGTTCCACCGCTTTCTGCATATATTACATATGCCGGGGTAGCTCCATAATCTACTGTTAATTGTTCATCATCGATTGTTTGTCCTGGGTCTCCAAAAACAATAGGCAAGGTTTTTTCTTTGTGTACTTCTAAAACCTCTAAAAGAAAATTCACATTTTGAATTGCTGTTAATGGGGACAATGTTGGATTCACAAAGTCCGATAATTCAGATGCACTTATTCGAGCACCTTGACCCATTGAAGTTGCATGCAATGATGTTTCCAATACTGGTACTTCAATAGAACATTCAAAGTATCCTTTCTTTCGATCTCTGTGGCCAAAAATAGGCTCTTTAATCAAACCTTTAATCAAAACCACGCGATCATCAAAAGACTGTTGTTCATGGCTGTTTATGAGAATATATGAAAGCTCAGCAAAAGCATTTTCCAAAGTATTATTTTGTGAAGCTTGCAAAGCTATATCTTCACCGATCAGATAGCAAGCTATCGAAGTGCTATATGCTGAAACTTGAAAACCGATTTCAGATAAAGAGCTATTGAAATCTGGTTCTTCAAGAAGCCCGCCCTGGAGCTGAATCGATCCGAGCGATGAACCAACAATCATTGGTTTTGTACTGGCATAATATACGCGACCATTCCAATCCAACTTTAAAATAAAAACTGGATAGGCACCTTTCCATGATTGTCTTGTTTGTCTTATTGTCATATTATTTCCAATAGATTTATGGTCCCAACTCGCATAACCTCACCTAGTCCATTTCCTACAAGCTCTTCACCTGTAATCGAATCTATATTGATTTCAGAATCAATAATGGATAATAAATGTTGTGCTCTTCGATTATAAACTCTGGTATCATCATTGGTTGTAATGCTCGGGAGATATACAAGAGGTTTTTGACTGCCTTCTAGCTCTCTTAATACACCCTCCAAAAGATAAGGTACGTCTTGATAAACACTTACTGGAAGTGCCCCTGATGATGAAGATGCCTTGTAGTAATCTGGATCTGCATTTGAATCATAGAATGATGATATATCGACACCATCCGACCATGAAATCTGTATTGTTCTTTGGCTAGGTGAAAATGATTTTGAGTATCTTGTTTTGTCTGGTGTGGTTGTAACAATGTTTCCCCCTTCGATGCTTATTTTTCTGCCTTTACTATATTGTGTTCCGGTTATAGCAAGTGGCCCAAGGTAAAGACCACCCAATCGAAGTTGGTTATGTATTGTCTTTTGTGATGGAAACTCTAAAGCCCATCGATTGGCTACAATACCATTTAAATTAACAACGATTGTGGCATCTTTCGGAATGAAAAATACATCCCCATCAAATGATGGTTCACCATCCAATAACACACTACAAAGCTTTCCCGAGCCTGCACCAAAAGCACCTTCTGTATTGGAAACAACATTGAAAAAAGATACATTTTCCCCTGCTTCACACATTGCAATATATCCTTTGAGCTCATTGTGGAAATAATATGTTTCATCCAAAATCGTAGGTGTTAATTGCTTTATGGTTTTGCCTTGCCTTTGATATGTATGTTTCATTCCTGAGCTTGTTTCAAAACTGAATAAAGTTTGCCATGAAGCTCCATCCCAGTATTTTAAAATAGCATCTTTAAAATTGAGATTGGATAAATGTAATCCGATTATATCGTTACCAAAATTAGTTGCTGTTGTCGATAACTCCAAAGCTATTCTTTGTGATGGAATACTTGTCCCAGGGGAGACAGGGGCACTGTTCCATTGTACTCTCGGGGAGGGTGATATATCATAGAACACATTATCTATTCCAACATTACTTGTGGCTTTTATATTCCATTCATCACCAATATATGATGGACCTCTTTGAGCAAAAACACCAATCCCATTTTTAATAAATTGTGGTTTTATATTTGAAAATCTTTTTCCGATTAAATCATCTTCACTTATGTTTGTCATGTCAGCCAAACCATAGTTGTCACTCGCGATCATTTTATAGTATCGACTTTCAGCAATAACACTACCAGGGCTTCCATCGATACCAAAAATCAATGTTGTTCTACTTGTAGAACCGGCTGCAGTGGTGCTTAAAGATTGATCTTTGAAACCAACATTAAATCTTCTTAATGAATCAAAACCTTTGTATCTCCAATAGAATGCAGCTTTTCCATCATAAATCATCATTAAAATTTCGATAGCTTGATTCAAGTCTATATTTTGTTGCAAGATTGAAGTCGAGCCTACACCTTTATCAAAAACCTCGATTCTACCTTCGTATACTTCACAAACCATTTTCCAATGATCGCCACTACTTAATTCAGTTTGTATTTCAATAATGTTTTTTACATGCTCATTATCATCTTCATTAACAATCAATTCAGCATTGACAATAATCCCTTTTGCATAAGCCGGGGTAATCGATTCATTTCTAGTCAATAAATAATCTGTTTGTGATGATGTTACCTGTAATTGAACATAATCAGATTGCAATAATTCTGTACCTGTACCAGAAGCAACTAATCTTGATGATGAACTAGGCAGTATCATAGGGAGCCATGTGAAGGTGCTTTGTGCTCTTCCAAAAGGATTTAAATCATAGTTATATGCTTGTGTTCTATACGGGGTTGTGATCGTTGTAAAACCTCCCATATACATAATGCCAACAGATTCGCCATGGTTCGATGTGGACCAGTTATGGGCAAGTATGGAGCCACCATAATATGAGCATGAAATGAATTGAGAAATGCAGTCTGTGGAATCAATAAAAAATATCGATGGTTGGCTTGTTGGAGATCCATTGGTAAGCAATGAAAACCAAATTCGATTATCATTAGAATAAAATCCAACAATGGTATTATCTGAAGTATCTTTTGCATAAACAACAACCGATCCATTGGGATTGGTATGGCCTGTTAGCCAACCATTTTCCATATCCGTATCGCTTCCAGTAGCAAAATCGTTTGTGCTTCCACCTGCATTTATTTTAATATATTTCCCTGCTGTTCTTAATGAACCGGCCTGAAAGAATGCATGAGGCATTAGCATGAAATGAATAGCATCAGTTTCAGCTATATAAGACAAACAAAGTTGGTTATGAGTTTTGAATACCTGTATCGAATGAAAACCGAATAAATCCACGCTATCATCGGTTGTAACTTTTTTAAAAGAACCACCACCATCAACGGATGCATATTGTAATAAATGATTTTTGTTTGTATCTCCAGAGCTATTGGAATATGCTGAAAACACCAATAGAATCTGTCCATGCATCGATTCACAAGAAACTCGGTCTATATCATATTTCGATGATGAAACATCAATTTTTTCATCCAATGCGAATTTACTGGCCAAAGAAAAACTTGATCCATCTAAAGATCGATATACATTCACATCCAGTTTGTCGTCTATTTCGATGCATACAATACAAATATATGAATCATCATTCAATTTTGTTATACAAGGTTTCCCTTCATTTCCAAAACTAACTTTGGTTCCAATGTTGGCTATAATCGAATTTGATTCAGCTCCTGAAGCATCAACAGAAGTTGTTCGGATTGTTCGAACACTTGTGCTTGTAATGGTTTCATAAACAACAATATAGCCACCATCATCATCCGAAATTATATCATGTTGGCCATATTCAAAAGTAACTGATCGCGGCTTTAAATTTCTCCACCCTTGAATCAAAGAATCTGGATTATTACCATATACAACAGAAGTGCTATCTTGATTGTTCTTTACTTTATATTCAGCCGAGCTAGCCGAGCCTGCTTTGGATGTTAGCACTTGAAGATCTGCATCGATTATGGTTTGTCCAGACGCACCCAGGAATAAGCCTGTGGATCGATCCGGTGTTGGTATATCTGCAATCGGTTTATCTGTTGTAAAAGTCGAAACAAAAACGCTCCCTTCGAGAACATCATTTGAAGTAAAGTTATACGGGACCAAAAACCCTCTTAAATAATCTTTGTTTTTTTGAGCCATGATTAATAATCCCCTGATGCTTTGTTATTTGAAAATCGATTCATTATCCCACCTCTTTTCGATGATGCCATTGCATATCGATCAAAATGTTTAAATGGGTTCATAACTATAACTTCTTGTGCTTTTGGTGCTTCCCCACGCTGCAATTTAGCTATCCCGGCCTCGCCCCCTAGGTTCTGAACAGTCCTTCGATCCAAAACCGCTTCACCAGTCAATACTGTGATGTTACGGGTATCTTCACCTTTGCCAATCATACCACCCATGTGAAATTCAGGAGCGGGTTGTGTTGCAACAGCCCCGGCCTGCAAAGCACCAAGAGCACCAATGGCCACCATTGCAGGAACAACAGGAGCGACCTCCATAACTTTTTGTGCTGTTGTCATAGCAATGTTGGCAATAGCTGAAGCTTGATTTATTCGAAAAGCAATCATAGCCGCTTTGGCATTTTCACCGGATACGTTTTTGATTATAGTGGAAACAGCGTTGGCACCTTCTACACTTTGAGCAATAATAGAATCCACAAGCTCGATTCTTTTTTTTCTTTCTTTTTCTAGTGCTTCTAATCTTTGATTACTGAAATCCATATCTCGAATGAATGATTGTTCTTTTAAGGCTTCAATCTCGGCATCCAGTTCTTTATTGGCTGAAGCAGCCAAAAATCGTTGTTCTTCTGTTTCAGCCAATGATAGATTTTGTTCTTTCTCTTTTATCAATAAACTAATTTTGCTTTCAATCTGGCTTTGCTCTAGCTTTGCTTGTGCATTAATTTTTTCTATTTCAGTATCCATCATTGATACTTTCATCTTTTGATTTTCAAGAAGAATATTATCTGCTTTTTGTTTTGCCTTATTACTTGAATCTAATATCGATTTTGAGATCTGCGATAATCTTTGTTCTTCTTTGGCCAATGCTCTTTTGTTTTCAGCTTCTTCTTTTGCTCTTGCAGCTTCTGCCTTTGCTCTTGCACTTCGAGCATCAGCAAGTCTTTTTTCTCTCTTTTCTTCTTCTTGTACTTCTCTTTCATATTCAGCTTGTAACTGAATAAGTTCTTCTTGTTGTTTCAGTGTATCTTCACTGGTTTTTCTTATTTTATCTTTAAAAGCAATCTCTTTATTTAATCTTGTATTTAGTTCATCTTGTAATCGGTTTAATTGCCCCATTCTTTTTGTTGCATTGCTCGCTATGCCTTCTCTAATATGTGCTTTGCTCGATGATGCTGAAATCAAATTCAGTTGCTTTTGTTCTTCTTCTGTCAAAGCTTCATAGTTATTTTTAGCTTTCAAAACCAAAGATACTTGTTCTTTTTGTTTTCCAATAATCTTATCTTGTTCTGCAAATTGCTCTGATAATTGTGCTGTGGCTTGTCCGCGTACTAGTGATAGATTCGCT
>Ga0187219_1001329_pt1 | contig 11910 bp, 19 predicted proteins | sample 13SPOviralmetaG_FD_130162 | JGI IMG/M metagenome (GOLD analysis project Ga0187219, IMG submission 130162) | Marine viral communities from the oligotrophic San Pedro Time Series (SPOT) site, San Pedro Channel, CA, USA - 13 SPOT_SRF_2010-07-21... | ecosystem: Environmental > Aquatic > Marine >... | reverse complement strand
GCTGACTGTAATGTCAAAGGTCGAACAGGTGTCACGCTAGATAAAGATTACGCGGCCAATGTCTTCAAGAAGAGGCAGTCCAAGCCTGTACCCGAAACGACTGATAGTGTATTTGAAATACCGCACACGTTTGTGCAGCTATCCCGTAGTGTAGACGCAGAGTTGTATCTGCGAAAGGTAGGCTGCTACGATGCGTACTTAGCCAATCGTGCTGACATACGATACGACATTAAGAAAGATCGTGCCGTGTTTCTTGTGAAGAAACGGGGAGTAGTCGTGGATGCTGTGGGTCGATTGATAAACGGTGTCGGCCCAAAGTGGTACAGATACTCTCGCAGTAAGCAGCCATTTATCTGTGGTGATTACAGCACCGCGATTGTTGTGGAAGATTGTGCGAGTGCATGTAGTTGTTCTAACGTGGCAACAGGTGTTGCTCTGCTGGGCACAAACTTACTGCAAGATCACATAGATGCGTTGCGTAATTACAGCAGAGTGATTGTTGCGCTTGACAAAGATGCCACCGACAAGGCAATAGAAATAGTGAGAGTGCTGTCACAGGCGGGCATATCCGCAAAACTGGCAGTGCTAAGTAACGACTTGAAAAACATGGAAAAGGACGAACGGGATGATTTCTTACGACGCCAAGTCAACCGATAAACAGATACTGGGCTTCTGCCTAAGTAGTGAATTCTTTGGCAGAGTGGCCAACATAGTGAACCGCGATATGTTTTCGCGGGAGATGAAGGACGTGTTCGATGTCATATCCTTCTGTCACACAAAGTACGCCAAGGACTTGACGGTGGGTGAGTTGTCTGTCCTTTTCGATGACCGAAACCCAGCCATGCCGGACAGCACACGCGAGAAAGCACAGGAGTTGATATCTGAATTGTCACCCGGCAATCCGGAAAACGTAGACTTGCACATGGACTTGGTGAACAGCTTTTGGCTGCGCGACAGGGCACGACAGATTGGCGAGAAGGCCATTGAGATATTCACTGGCGACAGCGAGGAGTTCGGTGAACTTCGGCGCATGATTGAAACAGTAGAAGATGGCAGGATCAGTGATAAGACTACTTACTCTGAAGTCACTGAAGGTCTGCTTGAACTGCTGGAAGATCATGGGGGTCCACCCGACTTCCCTTTCGAATTCGATCTAATCAGTGAGAAGATTGATGGCTTAGATCGTGGCAACCTTGGCATAATCTTCGCAAGGCCCGAATCCGGCAAAACTACTTTCTGTTGTTTCTTAGCTGCATCCTACATACGACAGAAGTTCAAGGTGCTATACTGGGCGAACGAGGAGAAGGCAGAGAAGATCAAGATACGCTTGTGTCAGAGTTACTTTAATGTCACCCGTGCAGAGTTACAAGAAAACAGTGCGCGGTACAACGAACGATACATCACAGAGATAGAACCCTACTTCCGGATCATGCGATCTGTCGGTACATCTGTTGAAGAGGCTGACGAGTTTATCAAGCTTAACAAGCCGGACATCATCTTCATGGATCAGTTAGACAAGTTCCGCATCAAGGGCGACTACAGTCGTGGTGACGAGAAGCTGAAGGAGATATATGTCAATGCACGGGAGATTGCTAAACGCAACGAGGCACTGATATGGGCTGTGTGCCAAGCATCGTACGAGGCAGAGGACCGTCAATTTATTGACTTCTCAATGATGGACAACTCTCGTACTGGTAAGGCAGGCGAGGCCGACATTATCATGGGCATCGCTAAGACAGGCGGCAGTGATATCGAAAATACGTTGCGTGTGTTGTGCGTATCCAAGAACAAGTTGAACGGGTGGCACGGACCTATCAATACGCATATCGATGTTCACAAGGGGGTGTATTACTGATGTGGGCCTTAATTATGCTTGTGGTAGGTCTAAAGATGATAGGTGATGGTGAAGCCGCTACAGCGGTAGTGGGTGCAGCCATATTGCTTTCTGCGTTGGCATCGGAGTAGTTATAATGAATGTTCTTACATTTGACGTTGAGACGACACACGTTGAAAAGACAGGCGGCGGATACACACCGCTACCCTACTTCGGCAATCGTCTAGTCTCTATAGGTTACAAGTGGATTGGTAGTCGTGTATCATACGACTGCTACTATCATGCGACAGAGCCAAAGACTCCCGCTGCTGCGGAAGGATTTCAACTGGCACTGAATCACGCTGACTTACTGATAGGCCACAACATCAAGTTTGATTTAACATGGGCAAGGGAGTGCGGTTTTGTTTACGATGGTAAAGTCTATGATACGATGGTGGGCGAATATATACTTGCCAAGGCGCGGCGTTGGCCTCTTGGACTTGCTGCTCTTGCAGAAAAGTATGACGTTACCAAAAAGGAGAAAGACCTTGTATCGCCGTATCTTGAGAAGGGAGACACGTTTTACGACATCCCGTGGGAGAGAGTAAAAGAGTATGGCATCGCTGATGTCATGGCTACAGAAGAGATAGCCCTAAAACAGTTAGAAGCCTTTGGCACAACCTTTGAGGAGATTTGCAGTGAGCCTGCTAGAGACACTGAAGCTGTCGCTTGAAATGACAGACGTCCTGTCCCGTATCGAACGGAACGGACTACGAATAAACTTGGATACCCTAGAGGAGATTGAGGATCAGTATCGACAAGAACTGTTGATCTTAGAGGGTGAACTACAGGGCATGGCGCAGGAAGCTATGGGCGACACACCTGTCAGCTTGACCAGTCCGGACGACAGGTCGAAGCTTCTATACTCTCGCAAAGTAAAAGACAAGAATGTGTGGAAGCGTCTGTTCAATCTTGGCATGGAACAGCGGGGTGCTACTATGAAACCCAAGCAGAGGCCACGCATGTCCGGCAAAGAGTTTAGGGCCAACGTGTCGATGAACACAGAAGTCCTGTACAAGACCGAAGCAGAGAGATGTGCCGGATGCTTGGGTCATGGGCGTGTTCGTCTTGTCAACAAGGATGGCACTCCTAGTAAGGCACCGCGTATCTGTAAGGCGTGTGGTGGCGCTGGTTTGATCTATAGGCCAACCAGTGAAGTGGCAGGGTTCAAGATCATACCACGAAATGTGCGTGACGTTGCGTCCGCTGGCTTCCGCACTGACAAGGAAACACTTGAAGAAATGTCGAGCAGCCTGTCAGGTGATGCGCGACTGTTTGCTGAGAAGTACATAAGATACAATGCTTTACGCACCTACCTTAACACTTTTGTAGAGGGTATGAAAAACAATGTCGATGATCACGGGTTCATCCATCCGGAATTCATGCAGTGTGTTACGGCGACGGGTCGCCTTTCGTCTCGCAATCCGAACTTCCAAAATATGCCACGAGGCAACACTTTCGAAATCCGCAAGGTGGTCGAGAGTCGTTTTGACGGTGGACAGATTATTGAGGGAGACTACTCGCAGCTAGAGTTTAGGGTAGCTGGCTTCCTTGCCAAGGATGAACAGGCGTACGCTGACGTCAAAGATGGCACAGACGTACACAACTACACTGCTTCTATCATCGGCTGTTCTCGACAAGATGCTAAGGCGCACACCTTCAAGCCCCTGTATGGCGGCACCACCGGCACCCCGGATCAACAGAACTACTACCGTGCATTCAAGGAAAAGTATGAACAGGTCACAGAATGGCACGAGGACTTGCAGAGAGAGGCTGTCGAGAAAAGGGTCATCACCCTACCTTCGGGGCGACAGTACGCCTTCCCCGACGCTCGTTGGACGAAGTACGGTACAGCTACGCATAGGACGTCGATCTGCAACTATCCTGTGCAGGGATTTGCGACTGCTGACCTTCTACCCATCGCACTGGTGTCACTGGAGAAGGCTGTGCGTGACTCCGGCATTGAGAGTGTCATATGTAATACAGTACACGATTCGATTGTCATGGATGCTCATCCGGATGAAATTGACATTTGTGTAGACTTAATGAAACACGCTATGCTGTCTCTTCCCTTTGAAACAATGAGAAGATATGGTATAGGGTACGACATGCCTGTTGGGATAGAAATCAAAGCAGGAAAAAACTGGCTTGACTTAGATGTTGTATATGGCTAAGATCAATCTACCACCCCTCATGAAAAGGAGTTTAGGAAACATGACTGGGACAGAACTTATGGAACTTGATGACTTCGGCGCTATGGCCAAAGCTTTCCGGAATGACGAAGTAGAGTCGTTGATGGAGATGACTGGGCAGGGTGCTGTTCAAGAACGTGTCGGGCTTCCCCGACTAGGAATTAACTATGATACGGAAACGGACGATGGTCGATCCCTTGTCCGTGGAACGTGGAAGATATTCCACAATGGTGAGATGATTTACGCAGATGACGTCGTAGTGCGTCCCTTGCTGCGTACGTTTGAATACAGCCTGTGGGATGCTGAGATGAACGAGGGCAGGGGTGGATTCTCCGCCAAGTCAGTTCAGAAGACTTCATTCGGGGGGCAGTTCCCCGACAGTGCAGGTGGCAATAAGTGTGGCCGCTTGACACGCGACGAAGAGAACGGACTGGATAAGGATGATCCTGCGTACATCAATTCTCGTGCTGTAGTATGTAACCAAGTTATCTACGGACGCATCACTGGCGAATTCAAAAATGCTGACGGCAATGTCGTGGCTATGGAGAACGAACCTATGATTGCATACTTCAAGCGTTCGGGCTTCAAGCCAATCTCTGACTTTATCGATGGGCTTACCAAAAAGAATAAGCTTATGGCGCAAGTCGAGATGAAGCTATCGACTATGAAGAACAAAAAGGGAAGCGTTACCTACTGGACCCCTGTCGCACAGATGGGCGAAACAGTGAGCATCTCTGACGATGACAAAGACCTATTCGGCCTGTTCGCTGATACGGTCAAGGGTCATAACGATACAGTTATGAACGAGCATCGTGAAGCAGTGAAGACAATGGTATCTGATAGTGACGTTGATCTTGCTGCGGAGTTTGGTGATGCTAACGCTGCTTAGTATCCAAGACTTCATGTCTAAGGCGCTGCGGGGGGACACTTCTGTTCCCCCGTCAGTTCTTGAAGAGTTTGCAGAGGACTGCCGTGCTGCCACTGCGGATCAACTGTCTCGTGAGAAGAGGAAGTGGCGCATACGCATGTCGGGTCTTGGAAGACCTGTGTGCCAGCAAATACTAGATAAGCAGGGCGTGGAAGAAACCATGTCCTACAATACTCTTTTTAGATTTCTGTTCGGTGACATAACCGAAGCTATCGTCATGTTGATTATGAAAGAGGCTGGCGTAGACATCGTGGACTATCAGCGTCCTGTTAGCCTTGACCTCGACGGGGTGACGATAAACGGAACACTCGACGTAATCATTCGGGATGAGTCGGGCGTTGAGAAGGTATGGGATATCAAGTCGGCAAGTGACTACGCATACAAGTCCAAGTTCACTGGTTTCGAAGGCTACGAGGGGATAAAGAAGGATGATCCATTCGGATATGTTATGCAGGGCTTTCTGTACGCAGAAGCGACGGGTATGCCCTTCGGTGGCTGGATAGTCGTAAACAAGTCGAGTGGTGAAGTCGCCTGTGTTGATGTCCCGGACTGGTGCCAAGAAGATAAAGAAGAATACCTAGAGGAAGCCAAGAGACGTGTCAAACTTTTGACAGGCCCAAGTGTCAAACCTTTTAAGCCCTTCCCCGATACGTTTGAGACGTACAAGCGAAAGGGTGAGGTGATACGCACGGGGAATAAGGTGCTGGCAAAAGAGTGCAACCTGTGCGGCTTCCGGCATCACTGTTGGCCGAATGCTGAATTGCACTCTAAGGTGACGTCGGCTGCTAAGAACCCACCTAAAGTTTGGTACACACGTCTCAAGAAAACGGAGATGTAATGTGCCATTTGTATTTATCCGTGACTATTCGGAAGAACTACTAGAACTAAACGAAAGCATGTATCACCTGTACATCGAATCCCACAAGAAGGTGGGGGGCGGCAGGAAAGTCGTGCGTATTCGTCAAGACAGTAGGGGTCTTCCCTTGACTCTTTTGAACGACTTCACAGAGTCCGGCAACCTATCGTCTGACACAGACAAGCGGGATATTGTGAACGTCGAGACTGAAATACAAACAGTAAGTAGGTTATCACAATCCGGAGTTAACGTATGCGTCCCTCTGAAGCCGCTGACAGACGTAATGAGTTGCCTAGAAGAACTGTCCCCAAAGGTCGCGGGGTACGTTCTAAGACGGCTGGGATCAATAGGAATGCGTCTATGAGAAAGTCATCAGCAGGGAAGGCAGGGTTCCGGTCTAACTTTGAGTTGGGCGTTGCTAGGTCTTTGAAGAGACGTAGCATCCCCTACGAGTATGAAAGTGTAAAGCTTGCCTACATACCCAAGCCGCGCACCTACACGCCCGACTTCTATCTTCCGGATCAGAAGATGTTTATTGAAGTGAAGGGTTACTTCGACAAGGGTGACAGGGTTAAGATGCAGTTAATCAAAGAACAGTACCCGGATCACGATATCCGCATAGTGTTCTTGAATGCAAAGAATAAGATATACAAGGGCAGCAAAACAACATACGGTGCTTGGGCTGACCGACACGGATTCAAGTGGGCGGAAGGATCAATCCCAGAGGAGTGGTACAAAGATGAATGACAACGATGAAGATTTTGAAGCAATAGTCGAGAAGGCCAGTCTACTTCCTAGCAGGTATTATGTCGTCATACGGGATGCTGAAGAAGAAGGCAGTCTCAAGATGACAGCCTATGATACCACCGAAGAAGAGGAAGACGATGAGTACGTTCCTGCCGGTGCTGTCGTGCTGGCGGGTATCATGGAACTGATGGAGAATGACTTCGACAGAATCATGAACGCTGGTATGGCCCGTCTTACCTTTCAAGCAACTAAGCAGAGCATGATAGAAGAGGCAGATGAAGAGGCTACTGTCGAACACCTACCCGATTCAAACATTGTAAAAGTAACCTTCGGAAAACTACAATGATCAAAGAAAACTGGACCCTTAACAACTATCAGATGCAGGCTCGTGAGTTTGCCATCTATCCCGAAGACATGAAGATCACCTACCCTACACTAGGTCTAGCTGGCGAGGCGGGCGAGGTGGCAGACAAGGTGAAGAAGGTTTATCGCGACGGACGCGACGACTCACTGTTCAAGGGCGAGATAGCGAAAGAAATAGGTGACGTCCTTTGGTATTGCGCCGCCCTAGCAGATGATCTAGGCTTTTCTTTGCAGCAGATTGCAGAGATGAACATGTATAAGTTGAAGTCTCGCAAAGTCACTGGTAAGCTACAAGGCGACGGAGACAACAGATGAGACATGAGGAATTTATGAAGAAGGCTGCTATGGAATCCCTACAGAGAGATGCGTTTAAGCCCGACGAAGAGAAGCTTTTAGACACGTACTACAATCAGCAGATAGACCTGTTTGGTAAGTCTAAAGCAGACATGGTGAATTCACCGCCGCACTACAATCAAGCAGGGATTGAGTGTATAGACGCTATCCGCGCTGCAACAGACGACGGATACGGACATTACCTGCAAGGCAACATCATTAAGTACCTGTGGCGCTATCGATACAAGAACGGTGTCGAAGATTTACAAAAAGCGAGATGGTACTTAGACAAACTTATTGAGGAGACGACTGATGAATAATATGTTACCCACCCCCTATCAACAGTTTATACACAAGTCCCGCTATGCGCGTTGGATCGATGAAGAAGATCGGCGTGAGAATTGGGATGAGACTGTCGAACGCTACTTGAAGTTTATGATCTATCAAGTAAAGGGCAAGCATCGGTTTGACATGTCGGCGGACGACATAACAGACATTCGTGACGCAATCATAAGCCAAGAAATTATGCCGTCTATGCGGGGTATGATGACTGCTGGTCCGGCTCTCGCAAGGGATAATATCTGCGGGTACAACTGTAGTTACATCCCTGTGGATAGCCCTCGTTCGTTCGATGAGTGCATGTACATTCTTATGTGTGGCACGGGTGTAGGCTTCTCTGTGGAGCGAGAGAACGTGGACAAGCTTCCTGTAATCAGTGACGCTATGCACGAGACAGACACAGTGATTAAGGTGGGAGACTCCAAGCCGGGATGGGCCAAGTCTTTGCGGGAACTTATCGCACTGCTTTACGCTGGTCAGATTCCGCAGTGGGACTTGTCTGCTGTCCGTCCGTCCGGTGCGCGGCTCAAGACAATGGGCGGCAGGGCATCCGGTCCCGGACCCCTAGATGATCTGTTTCAGTTCACTGTAGCCCTCTTCAAGAAGGCACAGGGGCGTCGTCTGTTTCCTATCGAATGCCACGACTTGATGTGCAAGGTGGGCGAGATTGTGGTCGTGGGTGGCGTACGTCGTTCCGCACTGATCTCCCTGTCGAACCTCAACGATGATCAGATGGCCCATGCCAAGTCCGGTGCATGGTGGGAGAACGAAGGGCAACGCGCCCTTGCCAACAACTCTGTGGCCTACAAGGGCAAGCCGGAGATGGGTACGTTTATGCGTGAGTGGGTATCTTTATACGAGTCTAAGTCCGGAGAACGTGGGCTGTTCAACCGTCAAGCTGCGGTGAAGCAAGCTGCGCGGAACGGTCGTCGTAAAGTTCACGACAGACCTCTGCTTGATGATACCGACAGTCACTACGCAGTTCACCCTCACCGCACTGATGAATCCTTCATCCAGTTCGGCACTAACCCCTGCTCTGAGATCATCCTGCGTCCCTATCAATTCTGCAACCTGTCAGAGGTTGTTGTACGCGAAAGCGACACACTGGAGAGCCTAAAGCGCAAGGTACGCCTCGCTACAATCTTGGGCACCCTACAGTCAACCCTAACCGATTTCAAATATCTGAGGAAAGTATGGCGGGACAACACAGAAGAAGAACGCCTCTTGGGCGTATCCTTGACTGGTATCATGGATCACTCAATTTTATCGAAGACCGTCGATTCCCCTCGCTGGCTCGAAGAGATGAAGCAAGTCGCCGTAGATACGAATCGCAAGTATGCAAAGATGCTTGGAATCCCACAGTCCGCTGCCATCACTTGTGTCAAGCCATCGGGCACTGTGTCTCAACTCGTAGACGCCGCTAGTGGCATCCACGCACGGCACAACGACTATTACATTCGTACAGTGCGCGGCGACAACAAAGACCCTCTGACGCAGTTCCTCAAGGAGCAGGGCGTCTACAGCGAAGCGTGTGTGATGAAGCCGGAATCGACAACTGTCTTCTCATTTGCCATGAAGTCGCCGGAGGGTGCCGTCACACGGACACAGATGACAGCGATAGATCAGCTTGAATTGTGGAAGACGTACGCCGTTCACTGGTGTGAACACAAGCCGTCTGTGACCATCACAGTCAAGGAAGACGAGTGGATGGACGTGGGTGCGTGGGTGTATGAGAACTTCGACGTGGCATCGGGTGTGTCCTTCCTGCCGCATTCGGATCACACATATCAGCAGGCACCCTACCAAGACATCGAAGTCGATGATTACTTGGAGTGGCAGCATGAGCGGGGCAGTTTAACTATTGACTGGACTGCGCTATCAGAGTATGAGAAAGAAGACAACACATCCGGATCACGTGAACTGGCGTGTACTGCGGGTGTGTGTGAAGTCGTCGATCTCAATGCTGCCTAATGGAGCGGCTGTCAATACTACTAGACAAGATATTCGGGTGGTTCTTTGAAGTGAAGGAACCTCCCAAGTATCTGTCGGGAAAGAGGGAGAAGACAGATAAATAGACTTATCGAATTCGCCCAATCGATGTGGACAGAAGAAGTCTGTGACGACGTTATTCGCATGGCTTTAGAGGTGCCCGCAGAAAAGGCGACAACAGGCGAGAAAAAAACAAACTCAAGACGATGCAATGTTCGTTGGTTGTATCCGGAGCCGCGTTGGAAGCCTCTCTTTGATGAGGTGACTCTCCTGTTCCAGCAAGCAAACAGGGCTAACTACGGCTTTGACATAGCCTTCATTCCCGAAATACAATTTACTGAGTATGAGGGATCAAACGAAGGGATGTATGACTGGCACGGAGATATAAACTGGGTGGACTCAAGTCCGTACCATAGAAAACTTTCGATGAGTATACAGCTATCTGACAGTGCCGACTACGAGGGTGGTGATCTTGAATTTGCAAGAGGTTCGCAGGGACCGTCAGCAAGCTTGCTTCGTCATCGGGGTAGTAGTATTGTGTTTCCATCTTTTCTTGCTCACAGGGTAACTCCTGTAACCAAAGGAAAGAGATATTCACTGGTTGCGTGGATGGAAGGTCCACAATTCAGATGAAGAAGACAAAGAAAAAGCCACCCCTCGCATGGAAGCGGGGGGATGGCTGGGTTCAGTTCTATCCCCACCCCCATCATCCTTGTTACAAGGAGTGGGTTCAGAAGAAAGAAAAGGAAGACAATGATTCCAGTAAAGATAACAGATGATATGTTTTTGAAGGCTCGTGAGAAAAACAGTGAGATGGGCCTGCTGCGTAACTCTATCATCAAAGGTAACGGAAGTATCGCGGGCTTCTTGGGAGAACAGATTGTCTTAGAAGTTCTAGGGGGAGAGTGGGTGAACACCTACGAATACGATATCGTCCTAGAGAATGGCTTGAAGGTCGAAGTGAAGACCAAGCAGACTACTGTTACGCCCAAGCCGGATTACTCCTGTTCGATATCTAACTTTAACACGCATCAGCAGTGTGATATCTACGCTTTCACACGGGTCATGAAAGACTATTCTATGGGGTGGTATCTAGGATACTGCACTCCTGCAGAATACTTTGACAAAGCAAACTTCGTAAAGAAGGGCGACTTTGATCCGTCTAACAACTGGACGTCTCACGCTGATTGTTACAACCTTCCTATACAGGAGTTGAACAATGTTCAAGACAATGGTTCTGATATGCTCTCTGAGCGTACCTAACATGTGCATGAAGTTTGAAGACACTGAAAGTTTGCGGGCAACTGAGGAACAGTGTAAAATGCGGGCGGGGGAGATGCTGCAGAGTTTATCTAGTGTGCCTCTTCCCATACCGCCACCGTACAGTGCGGGCTATAGATGCGTAATAGGGGAAGAAACATGAAAGCGAATCTGTTCTCATTCAACGTGTACCTTCGACAGGATGGTCGTGTTGAACTACTAAAAGAAACAGTGCGCCCAGACGAACTACAAAAAGAAATGGACGCGGGAGTGCCCGACTATGACGGCGCACACTCCATCGCGTCCCTTCTTAGATACGTCAATTCAGTGACTGACGATATGATAGATAAGTCTAGGCAGTACGTGTCTTAGCCATAGACTCTTCGATCTTCTTAGCCCGTGCTACTTCATACGATGACAGAGAGCCGTCGTTGTCGAGATCGGCCTTATCTTTATTCTTGATTTCTGCAGAGTCGCCGTCTGTTTTGCGTACTTCTGCACCCTTTGCATACATCTTCATGATACTATCCCTATGGTGTTTGATTGAATACTATTTGTCCCACATCAACGGGCTGTAGAACTCCTAGATTGATGTAGTATTCTTCTAGGTAAGGGTTCGATGTGACATTGACTGCCGTCAGACCTCGTGGAACTTCATCCGCTACAAATTTACTAAGTTGCGTAGCAAAGTAGTACGCATCCTCGTCTGCAACCAGTGACTCGTCATCTAACAATTGTTTTACAATCTGTGCAGACTTCTTATCATTAAGAAGGAAGTCGAGAGACTTGCCCTTCGCAAGTGCTGCGTATCTGATTGCAACCTCTGCCATGACGTACTCTTTACTAACCATGCCCCGTGCAAGGTTGAATGCTTTAGACAGAGCATTGTCTAGTGTGAAGCCCTTCGTGATGCTTGTCAGTTTACCATCAGCATTACGAGCCAGCATGTCGGAATGTTGAATCCGTACTGACATACGGAACAACGAGTGCAAAGTCTCTATCTGTTCAGCGCTGATATTTGCAGCATCTG
>Ga0187219_1001328_pt1 | contig 11910 bp, 6 predicted proteins | sample 13SPOviralmetaG_FD_130162 | JGI IMG/M metagenome (GOLD analysis project Ga0187219, IMG submission 130162) | Marine viral communities from the oligotrophic San Pedro Time Series (SPOT) site, San Pedro Channel, CA, USA - 13 SPOT_SRF_2010-07-21... | ecosystem: Environmental > Aquatic > Marine >... | reverse complement strand
TTTACCGGTAGATTGAAAAAAGATGGTTATTAATTTGTGGCACAATAAAAAAATGGATCAGTGGCGATGGTCACTCACAGAAATCAATGTAATGACACAACATACTGGTGGTCAGAAAGAACTTCGTGATGCCATGAATGACGTTGCTAATACGGTTGAATATATACTTGACAATGAACTGAAAGAGAAGTAATATATTAGTGTGTGAAGGAAGTGCTAGAAGGGTGACCCTATATAGGGTTGCCCTTTTTTCTTATGATAAATAATCTAACGGACTATAAGCATTAATAAGATGGGTCTCTCCAGATTAGATAATTTTCTGAAATCAACTCGTGGAACTATACTTTATGTAAATCCCAACGACATTGACGCAACTGATAGTATTGAAAACCAGGGTAATTCACTGACCCGTCCCTTTAAGACGATTCAGCGTGCATTACTGGAAGCAGCTAGGTTTTCATATCAGAGCGGTCTGAATAATGATAGATTTGCTCAAACTACGATCCAGGTTTATCCTGGTGAGCACGTAATTGATAATCGTCCTGGTTTTATCCCAGATGGAACGAATAATTATAGACTACGAAACGGAACTACCTCAGACAACCTTCCTGCTTTTGACCTAAGCACTAATCTTGACCTTGCGTCCGCAGATAATAACCTCTTTAAGCTTAATAGTGTAAATGGTGGCGTAATCATCCCTAGAGGCACCTCACTGGTTGGTGTCGATGTCCGTAAAACCAAGATTCGCCCCAAATACATCCCAAGTCCTACAAACGGCAATATTGAGAGATCCACAATCTTCCGTGTAACTGGTGGTTGCTACTTTGGTCAGTTTAGTATCTTTGATGCTGATCCAAATGGTATCGTATATACTGATTATACATCAAACACGTCCGTTCCCAACTTTTCACATCATAAACTGACGGTATTTGAGTATGCTGATGGCACAAATAATGTCAGCATCAATGATGCCTTCCAAACCTTTACTGCAGACAGAACTGACCTGCAGATGTATTATGAAAAAGTCAGTTTGGTCTATGGATCATCTTCTGGTCGTGCTATTGAACCAGATTATCCATCTACCTCTTTGGACATCGAACCAAAAATCGACGAATTCAGAATTGTTGGTTCAACAGGCGAATCCATCGGTATTTCCAGCATCAAGGCAGGAGACGGAACTACCTCTACTACAAGTATCACCGTCACAACCACAACTGCTGTTCCTGGACTGGATGTTGACACTCCATTCCGTATTTCTGGTATTACTGCTGCTGGATACAACGGACAACATGTTGTTAATGAAAAACTGAGTAGCACGCAGATTATCTACAAAGTTCAGTCTGCTCCTACCTCAGCACTTCCATCCGCAACTGGAGCAACTCTTGCTCTGGTCTCAGATACAGTCACATCAGCATCACCTTACATCTTCAACTGCTCTCTGCGCTCTGTCTATGGCATGTGTGGTATGCACGCTGACGGATCAAAAGCAGATGGATTTAAGTCCATGGTTGTGGCACAATACACTGGTATTGGTCTTCAGAAAGATGACAATGCTTTTGTTAAGTATAACAGCACCACTGGAGCATGGGATGATAGCAGTGTTGCTGGTAACGAGGCAATCAGCACGGACTCAAGAGCAGTCTACAAACCCACGTATGAAAACTTCCATATTAAGGTAAGCAATAAGGCAGTCATTCAGGCAGTTTCGATCTTTGCGATTGGATATGCCGAGCAGTTCCTTGCTGAGAGTGGTGCTGACATTGCTATCACCAACTCTAACTCCAACTTTGGTTCAAGAGCACTGGTTGCGAAAGGATTTAGAAGTGATGCATTTGCTCAGGATGATGTTGGATACATTACTCACATCATTCCACCAAAAGAAGTTCCTCTGACAGAGACTGCGATTGAATTCCAGTCTATTGACGTTAATAAGACACAAGCACTGACTGGTGTTGGTTCTACTGGTCATTTGTTCTTACAAGGTCAGACCAATGCTGATGTAAAACCAGAGACTGTCCTTCAGGGATATCGCATTGGTGCTAGAACCAATGATACTCTGAGAGTTCTTGTTTCATACGGAACATCAACAACTGAGTACACGGCAAGAATCGTAATGCCTGACTCTGAGTTGAGTGGAGAGAAATTATTTACAGTCAACCGAAGCGTTGCTGGTATTAATAGTGTAGGCACTTATAGTGCTGGTGGAACAGCAAATGTCATCACCTTCACTGGAGCACATAGTTTCCTGAATGGTGAATCAATTCGTATTTTAAGTGATGATGGGCACCTACCTGATGGTATTACACCTAATACTGTATATTTTGCCATCACTGAAGGAACTGGTATTTCCACCAATACCAATATTAAGATTGCGAAGACTCTTACAGATGCACAAAACAACAATCCAGTTGCCATCAACGAGAAGGGTGGTGTTCTGAAGATTGTATCTAGAGTATCTGACAAGGTTGCTGGAGACCTGGGTCACCCAGTTCAGTATGATAGCACAAATGCTCAGTGGTATGTCAATGTTTCTTCTGCATCAACAGAGAACAACATCTACTCTACCATTGTTGGTCTTGGATCAACAGGACTTGGAGCAGCAACACCTAGAGCGTTTGTAAACAGAAAGTCTGATAGAAGAAATTCTTCTGATACTCTGTATCGTGCGAGATATGTCATTCCATCCTCTGCCGGTGGAGTAGTAGCAAGACCACCCACTGATGGATTTATTCTCCAAGAGTCTAATACATCAATTGGTTCGACAGACGCAGAAGTCCAAACCTACTTTGGTAGTGGGTCAATCACCAATGTTAATCAACAGAGAAACTTCCGTTTCATCTCTGATGCGACATGGGATGGTTCTAATGTTAAGATCTTCACAGAGCGTCCTCACAATCTGACCACAGATTCTGAAGTAGAACTGGTCAATATCAAGAGTACTGCTAATACTACTGGCACTGCTAATACTGGTTTCAACAGAACGTATCAAGTCATCGGCATCAGCAGTGCTAAGTCATTCACTGTTGGTCTGACCACTGATCCTGGAACTTTCTCCAACGATACTTCATCCAGAACTACATCTCTTCCATACTTTAAGAAGAAGAGACTGAACAATACCTTCTATGTTTATAATCACTCCGAGGTACAACCTTATATCTCTGGTGAGCAAGATGGTATTTACTATGTCACTCTGCTGAACTCTACTAACTCCCCAACTATTTCACCATTTACTGGTGAGAAGTTCTCTCAACCTGTTAAGGAACTCTTCCCACAAACAAACAGAGACAATCCAGTTGGTGATCCAGCAGCAGCAAAATGTTTTGCTTCTCCATCACTGATTGGTGATGTTGTCGTCAATGATGTAAGAAATAGCATCACCAAAGAGACGATTGATAAGTATTTCCGTGACACTGATGTTGGTGTTGGTATTACTAACATTGCTTCTACTGGTCTGGCACATACCATTACGACCACGATTGATCATGGTCTGAACAGAGTTACTTCAGTTTCCATTGTTTCTGGTGGTGCTGGATATGGTTCTGGTTCTGCTGGTGACCTCTACAACGCAAGATTGGTTGCTATTGGAGATTCCACACCTGGTCAGCACGCAACTGCCAAGATTACTTTTGACTCTGGTGGAACAATCACCAGTGTTAATATCATGGATGGTGGTTCTGCCTATGGTGTTGGTAACACGATGGCAGTTGTTGGTGTTGCTACCACATCTGGATATTCACAAGCAGTTGTCCAAGTATCTGCGATTTATGATAATGTAGGCGATGCGATTCGTATTATTGGCATTAAATCAGAGTCTCTTCAGAACTATAATGATCTGTATCGCATTACTGGCGTCAACATTGGAGCAGCAACAACAGTTACAGTGGCCGCGGCGAGCACTATTACAGGTATATCCACGGCAGGAATTGGTGCGACCAACTCGACTGGAGCATACTTCTATCTGACTGGTGAAGCACTTCGCATCTCCACTTTAACCTATAATAATAGTGGTGGTATTGCTACAGTCACGACTTCTAACCGCCATGGACTGAAAGTCAATAGTAAGGTCAGATTTACTGGTGCGGATCAAGCACTTTACAATGGAGACTTCATTGTTAAAGAGAACCTCAGTCTGACTTCATTCTCAGTCAATGTTGGAACCGGAACTACAGCACCAACAATGTCTGGCACAATGTTCGGTTATCGTGAAGGTTATTCCTCTACCGATGGTGCTCTGACCATTGATGATGAGAGCCTGAACGGAAGAATGATTCCTTCCTACACTGGCATCACCACAACTCTTGCTGCGAACGTTGATAACGCAACCACAGCAAATGTCAGTTTGACTGATCTGTCCTCACTGGATGTTGAAATTGGTGATTATCTGATGGTTGATGATGAGTTGGTTCGTGTTAAGACAACCAACACCGGAACCAACCCACTGTCTGTCTTCCGTGGTGTTCTTGGAACCAAGGCAGCAGCACACGATATTAACTCTGTTGTTAGAAGAGTTAGAGTTGATCCTGTTGAATTGAGAAGACACTCAATCAACAGAGCATCTGGACATACATTTGAGTATGTTGGATTTGGTCCTGGTAATTACTCAACTGCTCTGCCACAGAAGCAGAATCGTGCGATTTCTGGTAAGGAAGAAATTCTTTCACAATCCACCAAGCAAGATGGTGGTGTGAACTTCTTCACTGGAATGAACGATAAGGGTATTTCATTCTCCGGTAACAGAAAACTCAGCACACTGACTGGTGTAGAGGAGATCTTTGATACTCCGGTTCAGACAGTAACTGGTGAAGACATCGGTAACAATTCTAGTATCAATGTCGTCAGTCCTCTGGAAGGAAGATTCTCTCGCTCCGTTATTGTTGAGGGTGGATCTGATAACAAGGCAACCTCTGAGTTCAACGGTCCTGTAATCTTCAACGAGAAAGTCACCTCACTCTCAAGTAAGGGTGTTGAGATGGACTCTCTGTTCCTACAGGGTTCGGCAACTGTATCTAGAAAGTATACAGTTGGTATTGCAACTCCAACCACAGCAGGTAACCCTGGCGACATTGTATTCCAGGCAAGACCTTCTAAGGGTGGTAACTCTGGTTGGATTTACACCACTGATAACGACTGGTATCGTTTCGGCACAATTAGTTTGTCTCTGGAAGATCAGGGTCTAGTTGGTCTCTATGATGCTGTTGGTATTGGAACCACCTCACCAAACCCAGAGGGTGGAACTACCACCAAACTGAAGGTTGGTTCTGGAACCACTCAGTTCACCGTTGATGCGGTTGGTGTTGGTATTGGAACCACAGCAAATGAGTACAAACTCCACTTGATTGGTAATGCCAATGTGGTGGGATACATGACGGCATCCTACTTTGTGGGTGATGGTTCTGAACTTACAAACCTGAATGCGAGTGCGACTGGATGGACACAAATCACTGGTGGCATCTACGACACAGCACTTGGTGTTGTTGGTGTCGGCACATCTGTTCCTAAGTACAACCTTGAGGTTGGTTTGGTTGGAATGGGTTCAACCGCATTCCAAGTCAATGGTGATTCTAGATTTATTGGTCTTACGACTGCTGCTAATGTATTTGTTGGTGGTGCTCTGACCGCACTTGGTTCTTACAACATTGAGAATGTTTCTTCGGGTGTCATTCGCGCATCCTCTGTTGGCATCGGAACCACAAATCCAGTACAATCATTCCAGGTTGGAAGTGGAACTACAACTCTACTTACAATCACTGGTATTGGTTCGGTCGGTATCGGAACCACATCACCAACCGTTGATCTGCAGGTTGATGGACACTCACGGTTCAAGACTTACTCTGAAACTGTCGGTGTTGCCACTGTTGTATCTGGTGTTGTCACGATTGATTTGTCCAACGCACAGTCTTTCATCTGTACCGCAACAAGTGCGATCACGCAGTTCACCGTATCCAATCCACCTACTGGATCTTCATCGTTCACTATTAAGTTAACGCAAGGAAGTTCCGCAGTCGCGGTTGGTATAGATACATTTAAGACATCTGGTGGTGCTGACATCCCAGTGTATTGGCCAGGTGGACTCGCGCCGATAGTTACGCCGACAGCAGACGCGACAGACATCTACTCGTTCAAGACATTTGATGGTGACAACCTAGCATCAGTCGGTCTGTATGGCGTCGTTGGAGGTCAGAACTTCTCATGAGCGATCAGGATTTTTTCCGCCTTATTCCTACCAAGTTGGACCTCAATGGTCCAATCTTGGGATTCTCAACAAATCCAGTCGGAGTCGGAACCACTAATGGTGGTTCTGTAACTCTCTCTGGTATTGCTACAGCAGAGTTTCCAAACGCTGCAGAAAATAATGGTTCTATTTCATATCAATGGTATGAGGTAGGTGAGGGTTCTGTGTCAAATGGTGATAACATCACTGGGGCAGCAACCACTACGATTACGTTATCCAATCTCTCCACACCAGGAGATAATGGGAGACAATTTTTCTTAAGAGCAGACTATCAACCTGCTCAAAGAACAACGGGTAATGCGGTTAATGATCCTCTAGATTCTGATACAGCAACAGTTATTATTGATCCTCTGATTGAGATCATTGCTCAACCATCAAATAGACAAGCACTTATTGATACAAATACCACGTTCACCGTGGACGCAGATTTAACTGATTCCTCCTACACCACAGAATTATCATATCAATGGGCACTTCAAGGAGAGGACATTGATGACGGAACAGTTGAGACAACAATTGTTGCCACTGATGTAGATATTACATATACTTCTAACAATGCTATTGATCTCCCTTCTGATGCTACAGATGTTGTAATCACAGTAGCAGGTGGAAAAGGTGGTGGAGGTGGATCTGATGCTGGTGGTTCAGGTGGATCTGGTGGCAATGGAAGAACTGCGAAGTTTACCTATCCTGATGGTGCTAGAACTCTCACAATGAGAGTGGGAAATAGAGGTAATGGCGGAACAAGTGGTGGAAATAATGCTTTTGGTACGGGTGGATCAAGCACCGTAGCAGATGGTGGTAATGGTGGTGGTGCTGGAAACAGTGGTTGGTCTGGTGGTGGTGGAGGAGGCGGTGGTGCCTCTGGTGTTTTTGATTCAGAAACAGATTCTTACACCATTGTCGCTGGAGGCGGCGGTGGAGGTGGAGGTGGTTCGCATAATCGCGGAGGAAGTGGTGGAGGAACTGCTGAAGGTTTTTCAGCGACCACATCTATTTCAATAAGTGATGGTTCATCTGGACAAACTAAATCGGGTGATGGTGCTGGTGGCGGTGGAGGCGGCGGTGGTGCCACTGGTGGTGGCGGAGGAAGTGATGGACAAGATAATAGCAATGGTGGAGGTGGAGGATCGGGTGCAGGTTCAAAGTATGTAAGTTCAGTTGCAACTCTAGATTCACAATGGGATAATGATGGCGATGGTTACATTAATCTTAAGTTCACCACAGCAACAGAAATTGAGGGTGTTACGACAACCAGAACTGTAACTAATGTGGTTTCTGGAACAAAAACTGAGACTCTGACAATTAGTTCTGATAGTGTTGGTATTCAGACTGTTTCTGTTAGAATTTCTCAACCTGATGCCACAAACTCACCACTAACAAGTGATACAGTAAACTTTGTGGCAGTTTCCGATGCTAATCAATATAATGTAAATGTTGAGGCAATCGGTATCGCAAATACCGCAACATTATCATCAGTCAATCTTTTTAATGGTGACTACACTTTCTACACATCAGGAAGTGATGCTGCTGAATCAAGAATTACAAATTACTACAGCATCTATGCTCCAGATAAAGATTTAACTGTAGAGATGGATCTTTATGGTGGAAAAGGATATGACAATGGTGCTTACTCTGGTGGAGAAGGTGGATACTCTCGTGTCAGATTTACCATAGAACAGAATGTTGAGTATGTAATCGCGGGTCTTTCAACATCAGTCAACGCACCATTTGTATACAGAAAAGCAACTTTGATTGCCTCTTCTGGTGGTGGTGGAGATGCTGGTGGATCTGGTAATGGTGGTTTTGGTGGAGGAATTGGTATTTCTGGTGAGGGTGGTCGTGGCCGTGGTGCTGGTGTTGGTGGTGAAGCATTTGATGCAGGAACACTTCCAGCAGATGGTATCTTCGGATCAAGAACATCACTAACTGCTATTGCTCCTGATACAAAAGCAACAGCACCTTCTGGTGGTAGAGCACTCAAGTGTACTAGAGGAGACTACTGGAGAGATCAAGGATTTACTGCTTGTGAAGATGTAACCACAGGACAAGTACGCATCTCCAATGGAACTGTAGTTGCTAACACAGCATCTATCACTAGAGGATATAAGGATGGATATAGCATTATCCAAACTGATGGTAGAGGTGATTCTGGTGGTGGTGATGGTGGTGCTGGAGCAACTGGTGGTAATGGTGGAACAAGCAACTCTGGTGGTGGAGGAGGATCAGGATACACTGATGGATCCGTCACTGTTGTTGATGCTGACCTGGGTGGAAGCACAGAAAATGCCAAAGTTATATTGAGAATCGTAACCTGATAAATAGTTAAAATTTATGGGGGGAGAGTGAACCCTAATGGCTGTCAATAAGAATTTTGTAGTCAAAAATGGGCTAGAGGTCAACAGCGACCTATTACTTGCGGATGCAACTAATAGTAGAGTTGGTGTTGGTACTTCTGTTCCCTCATATACTCTCCATGTTTTAGGTGGCATTGGTGCTACTGACTTAAGAGTCACTGGTGTTACGACACTTTCAAGTGATTTAAAGGTTGGTGCTGGTGGCACTGGTTTTGTTGTTGTAACTGACGCAAGCACTGGAGCAGGAAGGTCGGTCGGCATCCGAACTGATCTGCCAGAATATACATTAGATGTTCGTGGTCCTGTCAGCACAGGCACCACGGCATTGTATGTTCAGGGTGATGCGAGAATCACGGGTGACCTGTTCGTTGATGACATCACATTTGATGATGCCAACATGCAGGACCTCACGGTCACTGACACTCTGACCGTTGCTGGTATCACAACTCTTGCAAGTAGTGGTGGGATTACTACCACTGGTGGACAACTTTATGTTGCTAGTGATATTAGTGTATCTGGTGTTATCACCGCAACATCATTCACTGGTCTTGGTCAAATTGGTGTTGGTTCTGAAGGAACCTTCATCGGAACTGGCGTTACGATGGTTGATTTTAAATCATCCAACGCAGGAAATACTGTTGATGTAACAACAGGAATCGCAACGGTCACAGTTCAGACTGGTGCATCGATTGGTCTCGTAATCGCTCTCGGCGGTTAATTCAATAAATATTCATAACACTTAAAGAACAATGGCAGAAGCTTTTTCAAATAAGGTCGTGAGAGCGGCGGGAATTGTGACCACATATGGTGGTAGCACGGTTGCGGCAGGAAGCACGCAGATTACCGTCACTGCTAATACTGGCATTGGTGTTTCCGATCTGGTTGACAATGGCAACTTCATTGCTGGAACGAGAGTTGCTCAGATCTCTGGAACGACGATCTTTACTGATCGCAACTCCACGAACACCGCGAGTGCGGCTAGTCAGACGGTAAGCTTCCTTGGACCGACGACGGCATATACATCACCTTCTGCCACGAAGAGTATTATTATTGGTGGAACATTCACCAACAATACAAATAACTCTATCAATCTGACCCTTGAGGTTCTTGATAGCAGTGTTGGTGTTACATCAACTGGTGCGGTGGCACTCGCAAGTAAGATTCCAGTTCCTGCTGGAAGTTCTTTCGTCATCTCTGATACGGGTAAGACCCTATTAGAAAGTGGAGACGAATTAAGAATCTATTGTGATACGACAGACGCAATTGACGCAAGTCTCAGCATCCTGACAGGAGTCTCCTGATATGGCAGATAGAAACGGATATATTGGAAGAGCACCGAGTGATTCCTCGGTTGTTGTTGCTAGGCAGACATTTTCACCGACAGGGATCACAACGACATTTAGTTTTGCGTCGGGATATGTTGTAGGTTATCTTGATGTATTTCTCAATGGTGCTAAGCAGATTGAGGGACAAGATTATGATGCCAATAATGGTTCTACCTTTGATGTATCAGGTGGCGGAGCACTAAGTGGTGATGTTATTGAGGCAGTCGCATATAAAGCATTTAATGTTTCCGCACTTAAAGATGCTCCTGGCGACTTTACTGTAGGTAATAACTTAACTGTAGTTGGAACTATCACTGGTGATGGTTCAGCACTAACTGGTGTTGCTGGTGGTAAGTTCTCTGCGAACGACACTGGTATCAGCACTACAACTAGTGTTGGTATTGGAACTACAAACGCCACTGGTGCTGCTGACTCTAACAATACAGCAGTTCTGAATGTTGGTGTTGTTACTGCCAACTTCTTCCATGGTAATGGATCTGGTCTGACTGGTATTGCGGGGACCGAAAATATCATTACTGGAACTGCAGCGACCTTTACGAATGTCGTTAAGGTAGGCACAGCAATCACAATTGACGCAACAAGCGGTATCATCACTGCTGTAAATGGTTTTGTAGGACCTCTAACTGGTGCTGTCACTGGTAATGTCACAGGAACTGCATCACTTGCGTCTAATCTTACAGGCACACCAGACATAACTGTAAGAAACATCACTGGTGTTGCTGCTACATTCACAGGTGTATTAACCTATGAAGATGTAACAAGTGTAGACTCAGTTGGAATCGTCACCGCAAGAGGTGGTGTTGAGTTAGGTGCTGCTGGTGTTGGTGGAACATTCTCTGCTACAGGATTTGGTAGTTTAGAAGGTGGACTCAATGTTGCTGGTATTGTAACAGCAACATCATTCTCAGGAAGTGGAGCAAACCTTACCAACTTACCTGCTGCTGGACTTGCAACTGCTGCTGGAACTGCTGCTGGTATTGTTACTACACTTTTCTTAAGTTCTGCACAAGACCATAAGATTACTGCATCTGGTATTACAACCATCACAGTATCTGGTGGAACAGAATCAGAGAGTCATACAGTAAGGATTATCAACTCTGGTATTACAACTGTAGGATTTAGCACATTTTTCTTATTCCCATCAGGATCTACACCAAGTTTACCAACTGCAAGTGGAGCAATTAGTTTGATTTCATTCACGGTAAATAGGGTAGGAGCAGGTGGAACACAACTACTTGCTGGTGCATCTGTAAACTATAGCTGAGGATAGATAAATGGGTATTACAATTCCTCAGGTAGTTACATCTGATAGGGCATCTGGTGCTCAGGTTATTGATGGTAGTTTGACACTTCAAAGAGCAAATGCAAACTATCTAACTAGAGCAATAGGAACAGAAGGAAACAGACGCACCTGGACCTATAGTTGTTGGATTAAGAGAGACGCTTTTCCTGCTGCAGCTAGACAATTGTGGGGACAAGTAGCGACTGCTGGTGCTAGTGCTACTGGTGCATGGCAACTTTATTATGCTGCTAATGAGGCACTTGAAATACACACATATAGTCTAACTCACTTAAAAACCAACGCAGTTTATAGGGACACTGGTTGGTATCATGTGGTTCAAACTCTTGATACCACTAGTGGTACTGCAGATAATAGAGTTAGATTGTATATTAATGGAGTTGAACAAACTAGTTTTGCCACTAGAAATAATCCAACTGAAAATCAGGAATTGGGTGTTAATACAGTTGGTAATATGGTGATTGGTACTGCTGATAATGCCAAATCAACATATTATATTGATGCTAAAATGGCTCAGTGCTATTTCATAGACGGACAAGCACTTGGACCTGAGAATTTTGGATTCACTGACCCACTCACTAATACTTGGAGACCTAAGAAATATACTGGAACTTTTACTGGAACTAATACTTTCTACCTCCCGATGGATGGAAACTCACCAATTGGAGAAGATAA
>Ga0187219_1001326_pt1 | contig 11912 bp, 27 predicted proteins | sample 13SPOviralmetaG_FD_130162 | JGI IMG/M metagenome (GOLD analysis project Ga0187219, IMG submission 130162) | Marine viral communities from the oligotrophic San Pedro Time Series (SPOT) site, San Pedro Channel, CA, USA - 13 SPOT_SRF_2010-07-21... | ecosystem: Environmental > Aquatic > Marine >... | reverse complement strand
GTGAGGAAACAAAAGCACCTGTACTTTCTGACAAGTATCATTTAGACGTACTTTGGAAAAACCTAGAACCTAAAGATGCAGAAGCAGAGGTACTAGAATACGACCACCCTAGAGGTTGGAAAATATACTCTGTAAACATAGATGGTAACGGAGTACACTCATTTATGGGATTAGACTATAACTTATATAAATTCTAATGGCAAATATAAATGACCACTTTAATCAATCGTTTGCAAGACAAGGTACTAAATTTTTGTCTGGTGGAGACTTACGTAACATACCAGCAGGGACATATATGGCTGTACAGTTTATTACCAAATGTACACCTACAAGTTTAAGAACACACTACGAGCCTGACATACAATATATTGCAACATACGCACAAGGCATGATACTTTATATTGATGTTTCAGAAATAATTATACCACAAGGAGAGAAAGCCTTACTGTATAAAAGAGTACCATGCTAGGTCTAGGTTTAAATATAGCCAAGCCTTATATGCTTCATGAGTTTGATATTTTAAGCATTGATGGATTAAAAATGTGGTATGAACGTAATGCGGCTGTGTTGTTTAGAGAGTTTCATGTTCAAGAATGGCGTAATCATTCAACTTTAAGTAGCGATTATGATTTAGGTCAAACAGACTTAAACACAATGCCTACAATTACAAATGTTTATGGTAGTGAGGGTTATCGTTTTCAAGGATTAAATGAGTTAGAAACAAATTCTTCGTTTGATTTTTTTAAATTTACAATTGTAATTACATTAAATTTAAACGAAGATACAACCCTTACAAATGAAGGATTGCTAGGTAGAGGATTAAACGATTTAATAAAACTATACAGGGGAGGTTCTCCTACTAGAATAGGATATAAGTTAGTTGGAACGAACTATGAAGGAAATAATATGGACTTTGCCTACCCTACAGGAGACTTTGTTATTTCTTTTATTAGATTTAATAACGGAACATCAAAAATAAGAATTAATGGAGAACAAGTGGAAAATTTAATAACTGATATTAATTTACCATTAAGATACGACCAAGTAGGTAGCGGAACTTTGTCAGGAGTAGGTCTTGATGCTGTTATTTATGAAGTTGCTATGTTTGATACAGACTTATCAGAGTACGACTTAATTAATGTAGAAGATTATTTATTATCAAGAATATAATGGCAACAGCAGCTCAAGAAATAGCGTTAATGCAACAGAGAATGGACAACATGGAAAAAAAACTCGACAAGATGGACGAGAAATTAGATAGTCTTTGTAAGCAATTACTAGACCCAGACAACGGTGTAACAGCACGTGTAAACAAAAACACCGCAGCTAGAAAAGTTTTAGTCAAAGCTATATGGGTATTGTATGGTATTGTAGCTGCTGCATTAGCTAAAATGTTTTTTGGTCAGTGATAAGTAAAAACCTAGAAATATCAATAGGTAATATAATATGGATTATCGGTATTATATTTACTATGGGAATAGCCTATAGTCAGATAGGTCAACTTGATGAAGACATTGTTGTGTTGGAACAAAGGCTAGAAAAGAAAATTAAGATTATAAATAAGCTTGACGAAAAAATAAATAAATTAGAGTTAGAAATAGCTAAACTAAATTCTTGTAAATGAAATGGATAGGACAGCATATATGGGACCTTGTATCAAGATTTAGAAACGATGTGTACTTTGAGGGTTTAGATGATACTGCTGAAACGAGAAGCCTTGTTGTTGATGCTGACGGTAAAGTTAGTATAAATCCTTTGTCGGGCGATGAGCATGCTACTCACGTATACGAAAACGTAAGAAACGATGAAGGCGGCACAATACCTGTAGGCACACCCGTATACTCTAAAGGTGAAATAGGTGGTAGTGAAAGAATAAAAGTAGGCATTGCTGACGCTTCTGACCCTTCTAAAATGCCAGCTATCGGTATAACAAACACAGAGCTTACCACCACTGGTGACACAAAAGATGGTCTTATAACTCTTGTAGGTGTTTACAACACCAATCTTTCAGGATTTAATGGTGTTAGTGTAAATGATATTGTGTATGTAGCCGTAGGTGGTGGTCTTACTATTACAAAACCTACAGGTGTTAACTTAATACAAAATCTAGGTATAGTTTTAAAAACAAACAGCACCATTATACAAGGCTTACAAGTAACGTGCATAGGTAGAACGAACGACACGCCTAATGTAATAAAATTTAGAAACAATAGTGGGTTAGATAACACTCTTATACAGTACGATAGTAACGATATTTCTACATGGCATTTGCAACCAGATTATTTTAATGTTGGTGCGCAAGAAGCCACTCCTGAAGCTATATTTTTTAAGTCTGATGGAACTAAGATGTATATTCTCGGTAGGTCTGGAGATGATGTTGGCGAATACGCTTTATCTACTGCTTGGGATATTTCTACAGCTACTTATACTGACGCTTTGAGTGGCTTAGGCTCTTCTCCAACTAGCGAAACCAATCCTTATGGTATGTACATCTCCCCTGACGGTATATATTTTTACATAACTGGCCATAGCGTTGATGAAGTTGCGCAGTATACAATGAGTACGGCTTGGGATATATCTACAGCATCATATACTAGAGAGCAAGATTTAACAGACGCTAGTGGAACTTACACAAATCCTACAGGTATACACTTTAAGCCTGACGGAACTATGTTTTGGACTTGTTCATACGATGAAGACACTATTCAGCAATATACTCTTTCTACTCCTTGGGATGTTTCTACTTTGAGTGTAGGCGATAGTTTTAGTTTGTTAAATTTTTATTTTATTAATAAGCTAGGCACTGGTACGGGTAGTAGTTTATCAAACGTTGAAGACTTGTTTTTTAGTGAGGACGGAACAAAAATTTGGGTAGCAGAAAACGCGTTTGACGCAGTTCATCAGCTAGACCTGTCAACCGCTTGGGATATAACAACTATAACTTATGGCGGTAGAGGAGTGAGGGTAACTCCTTACCACGGCGCGGTAGAAGGAATATACGTTAACGAATCTGCTGGCAAAGCATTTACGGTTTCATCTTCTGGAGACAGGGTAAGGTCTTTTAGTATAGGTGGCGCTTCGCTCTCTACGACTAACGATTCTAGTATAGGTTTTAATAACGGTCTTGCTGTTAAAGGCGATAGTGTTTTTAATGGATTAAGTTCTTTTGGAGATTTGTATGCTCAAATTGGTTTTTTCTATGGCTCGTTTAATACATACTCAACAACTAGTCTTACTCATGGAAATGGAGGGGTTGTAAACATACTTGACGGAACAACTTACACTGGAGATTCTCTTTTAGATGTTATGACTAACGTTTACTGGGGTGTTAATGGTAGCGACCAATCGGTACAAGAAAATTACAGACATGAAATTAATCTTGGAAAACCTCGCGGCGGCTCTAAAGTTACTTTAAACATTGGTAGGCGAGTAGGTGGTGATGGGGAAATCAACAACCACACAGGCGTAATGGAAGTTGTTTCTATGGCTCAAACTTTTGACCATTACGGCTCTTTAGACGTGGGTAGAACTTTACAGGTAGACGGTAAAGCTGACCTTGAAGTGTTTGACCTAGGTGGGACTGTAGTATTTAACGATACATTTACAGAGTCTTCTACTACAGCTATAGAATCTCATACACCAGATTTAGGTGCAGGCTGGACTAAAGTATTTGACACTGGCTCTACTACAACATTTAACATTATAGGAGGAGGTGGATATGGCCAGATTAGCAACACTGAGGGTAGCGATGGTGTTATATTTTTAGCAGACACCACGCCAACGGGTGTTGATTACGAAGTTAGAGTTGATTTTAAAAGAAGAGATAGTGGCGATGATGTATTTCATATTATAATAAAGTATCAAGACGCAAACAACTATTACGCTTTGCAGTGGTCGACTAGCTACAGCACCTACTGCAAGCTGTATAGAGTTGAAGGTGGTTCTGTAGTAAACGTAGAAAACAACTTTGCTTACGGAGTAATGAACTCTAATTCAGATAATTTATCTACCGCGCTAAAGTTAAGGTTTATAGACAATACTTTAATGGTGTGGGACATTGATAGCAATGACTATAAAGCTTTTAGAGGTTCATATCCTGTTACAACAGACTTTGAAGACGGTAGTGGAGGTACGTATCATAAGGTTGGTATGGCGTTTGGTGATTTGTTTGGAGGCAGTTTAGACGCTACAACAACTTGGAAGATAGATAAGTTTGAGGTTAAGATGCTACCATCAGCTGCTACATTCACTGCGGCAACAAAAAGTTATGTAGACGCTGGTAATTTTGGTGTAGGCACGACAAGTCCCAGCGTTAAGCTACACGTTCAAAGTGCAGATGAAACGGTAGCTAGAATAGAAAGAACATCTGGCTCAGGATACACAGTGCTAGACATAAAAGATGGAGTAGGAACTACTGGTAATTCAATATTAAGATTCTCAGACACTACAGCAAGTAATGGCTACATAAATTACGAGCACGCAGACGACTCAATGAGATTTGGTGCAAGCGCAAGCGAAGCTATGCGTATTACCTCTAGCAACAACGTAGGTATTGGAACTACTAGTCCATCTGAAAAGCTAAAGGTTAATGGTAACATAGCTGTATCTGGTAGCGTACAAAGACAAATATCTACGTCTACACATACTATTAACTTTGGAGTAGCAGGTAGTTCAACACAAAACTACTTTTTACCATTCGTACAACAAGCAGAACAAGCAGCACCGAACAATACACATCGTATGGTTGTTCCTTATGATGGTATTATAAAAAAGGTAATAGTACATTCTAAAGTAGCTTTTGGTAGTTCAGCAACTGTTAGGTACCATAGAATAGATAATGGTAACGCATCTAGCTTTGATAACGAAGGCACTACAGACGATGTAACAACAGACGTAACAATAGACATGTCTACAGCTTACACTGCTGGAGCATTTAACTTTACTACTGGCAATACGTTTTCAGCAGGAGACCAAATAGCATTAAGCTTTGTTAGAGGCAACACTGCGTTAGGCGATGTTGTAATAACTGTAGTATATGAATATGAATTGTTTTAAAATATAAAATACTAATCAATTTATTATCTTTGTAGTATGAAGACAAACTATGTAAAAAACGTACCAGTTACAGACACGGCACTTGAGCCAGGAACTGTTCTTAAAAATATGTACGTTACAAACATAACTTCAACAAATAAAACGTTTTCTATAAAATTAGAAGATGCTTACATAGTAAAAGATTTGTCTTTAGAGCCAAATGTAACTGTACATTTTTTTGAAGACATGCCTATATACTATAAAACAGATAGAATAACTATATCTTCAGAGCAAAACGCTAGTGTAGATGTTGTATATACAATAGAATAATGAAAAAAAAATTAAGCAAAAAACAAAAGTCTATAGCTAAAGCTTCTAAGCCTTACAACAAAATTACAGGCTCAGACTTCAAAGCAATTAAAAAAAAGAAAAATGCCCGTAAAAAGAAAAAGTAAAAAAGACCCTAGACTTGTTAGAGCTGGAGTAAGTGGATATAATAAAGCTAAACGCACTCCTAAACATAAAACAAAGTCACATGTTGTAGTGGCTAAAGAAGGTAGTAAGGTTAAAACTATAAGGTTTGGTCAGCAAGGTAAGACTGGAGATAGAACTATGACTAAACGTGCTAAATCATTTAAAGCTAGACATGGCAAGAATATTAAAAAAGGTAAAATGTCTGCTGCTTATTGGGCTAACAAAGTAAAATGGTAAAACATTCTAAATATTATTACGATTACACTAGAAATATGTCAGATAACAAGCAATTAGAAATATGTAACTGCGAAAAAGAACTATCAACTTGTATATGTGTTAAGCAGGAAAACCCTTCTTTTGATACTGTCAAGTGGAAAGAAAGCGTTAAGAATGTTAACAAAGAATCTTTTGATACATGGCTTACAGACATGGAAGAGTCTGCTCAGCCCGAATGCTCTATAGATAATCCTACTTGTGAAAATTGTGGTAGTTAAAACAAAATTATGATAGGCAATATATTAAGTGGTTTATTCGGTAAAATAGTTGATAATGCAGAAGGCATACTTGATGAAGTCATTACTACTGATGAAGAAAGAGAAAAGGCTAAACTTGCTTTACAAAAAATTATACTAGAGGCTGAACGTGAAGCTTTTGCTAAAGAAGTAGAAGACAGAAAAGATGCTAGAAGTCTATATAAGGATGACGCTTTAATACAAAAAGTATTAGCTACTTTATTTACAGCAGCATACTTTGGATTAACTTATATAATGTTTAGGTATTTTGTTCTTAATACAATAGAGTTGTCTGATTATGAAATAGGTTTTATATCTACTGTATTTGGAGCGATGTCTAGTAAAGTAAATACAATAATTGACTTTTTCTTTGGAGGAAGTTCTAATAAACAAAACAATGCCAGCTAAAAAAAGAGCCAAATCTACAGTAAATTCTAGTGGTAATTACACTAAACCCACTATGAGAAAAAGATTGTTTAACTCTATTAAAGCAGGCAGTAAGGGTGGTAGACCTGGACAATGGTCTGCACGTAAAGCTCAGCTATTAGCTAAAAGATATAAAGCTAATGGGGGAGGTTATAAAAGTAAAAAGTAATGGCTTTAACTAAAAGACAAAAAAGTTTAAAGAAATGGACTAAACAGAAATGGAGAACTGCTTCTGGTAAAAAGTCTAGTAAAACTGGTGAAGTCTATGCTCCTGCTAAAACAATAGCTAAATTAAAAAGCACAAAAGCAGGTAGAAAAAAGTTAGCAGCAGCTAATGCTAAAAAAAGAAAAGCAACTAAACGTGGAAAGCAACACGCTAAACATGGCTTACATAAAGGTAAAAAACGTTAATTTAAAAAAAATTATGGCTTACGGAATGAAGAAATCGTATGGTAAAATGAAAATGAAACCAACGACAAAAAAGAAAACAACTAAAAAGAAAGTTGTAAAAAAGAAAAAGTAGTGAAACTAGAGGTATTAAGAGTAAGTAGTGGAGAAGACTCTACTCTAGGTATACTATTTGATGTAACTAAAGGCAGAAAGTTTTTATGTTACACATTAGAAGATGAGTATAGAGAAGTTAAACTTCGTGGTGAGACTCGTATTCCTGCTGGCCTTTATCAGATTGGCTTTCGTAAAGAGGGTGGTTTTCACGCTAAGTACCAGAAAAGGTTTACTGACATCCACAAAGGAATGTTACAGATTAATAATGTTCCTGGCTTTGATTATATTCTTATTCATTGCGGAAACACAGACGAGCATACCGCTGGTTGTCTCCTTGTTGGGAACACCCAAACTAGTAACTTGGTACAAAAAGACGGATTCATTGGTCAGTCTACGGCAGCTTACAAAACAATTTATCCTAAAATTGCTAATGCTCTGGAAGACAATAAGTCGGTAACTATTAGATACATAGACTACGACAATAAAATTTAATATATTTGCATAATGGCTAAATCCTACACATTCACACCCCAAGCAACATTTTTACTTCAAGACAACTTGAGTCAAAAGCTAATAGACTTTTCAGACAATTTTGCATTTAACAGTATGACTCCAGACAATGTTCAGTTTGGTAATTTAGAATTTACTACAGAAACGACTGTAAACATTAATGCAAACAGTGCTGGTAGATTTCATGTATATGTAAAAAACGAAAGTGAAAGTTCTATACAAGTTGGTATAAAGCTTGGCACTACTAATATAACTAGTTTGTTTCCAGGTGAATTTATTTACACTTCTTTTAGGAGTACTTTAGATTTTAAAGTTTATCCAGTAACAGCAGGTAATCCTTTATGTGCAATAAAATATTTTTTAATAGATGGCTAAAACATATACACTCACAGCAAAAGCTGAAATGAAATTAGTAGATAATTTAAATGCAACTGTTGCAGACTTTGATTATACTCATATATTTTCTAATCTTACATCAGACACTACGCAAAGAGGTGATATTGTAGCAACAACTTCAGGTGTATTTATAAACGTAAACCCTATACAAACAAGAGGAATTTTATATTTAAAGAACGAAGAAGATGTAGGCGCTAGTTCTGTTAGAATATCAATAAATGGTACTGGAATTATTACTATACTTCCACAAGAGTGGATATTTGCTCCTATAGACATAGATGTAGATAAAAAAATTAGAGTTACAGGTGTAGACGCAAACGCAACAGTAAATTATTTATTAATTGAGCAATAAAACAAAAATACCTATATGGCTTACTAACTGGGTGTTTGTAGACAAGAGAGGAAGAAAGTATACAATCAACGACATTTTTGCTAAAGGAGAGACAGAACAAGAAATTATGAACAATGAGATGTTGAAAAAAAAAGTTACGTCTAAGTTCACCAAAAGTTATAAAAGACTAAAATTGTCTTTGCATAAAGTTATCTTAGTATCACAACATGGGTACGGCCCTAAATACGAAGATGCTAAAATCTTTAACAATGGAGAAAAATATAATTGAAAAGATAAAAGAATATTTATTATCTAACCCAGAACTACTTAACTCTAAGTACGCACAAACAGCTAAACTATTTAACAGTAACTACGAACAAGTTAGAGGTATAGCTAGAAGTTTAAGGTCTAAACTACAACCAAAACATAATAAAGAAAAAACATCGTTTGAAGAAAATAAACAAGGAGCTATAGTTACTTGTGAAGATAGCAAACGAGTCAAATCCTTAGACGACCTTTTAAAGGCGTGTAATGTAGATTTAGATGTCTGGGAGGTAGACAGATATGATATAGGTACTTATGAGGTTACAGGCTTTGATAAAGCCAAACGACCAATAACTATACCAATGTTTAGAACAAAGGCTTGGTTAAAAAAAATTAACCCTTTGCAAAACATTAAAAAAATAAGAGAGGAGCTAGTTGAAGACTTAGTTCCTCTTTTTAGTGAAGTCTCTAGCGTTATTATAAGGCCAGACAGCTATAAAGATGACGACCCGCATTTACTTGAAATAAACGCATTCGACTTACACTTGGGGAAAATAGGAATAAAAGGAGACGAGTATAGCTTAGACATAGCTAAACAAAGAATGATTGATTCCTTGACGCACTTAACTCAAAGAGCAAGTGGTTATTATATAAACAAAATTCTTTTTGTAGTAGGTAATGACTTTCTCAATTCTGATAGAGATAATCCAATACCAAGCACAACAAAAGGCACACCACAACAAAATACAAATTCAGGCATAGATATATATAGAGCTGGACGTAAACTTATTGTTGAGTGCATTAATATGCTTGTAGAAATTGCAGACGTACATGTCTTAGTAATTCCAGGCAATCATGACAGAGAGTCTATGATGCACATAGGGGACGCTTTAGAGATGTTCTACGAGAACAACGAAAATGTCACAGTTGATAATAGCGATAGCATGATGAAGGCTTTTAAATATGGTAGATGTCTAGTTGTTAATGACCACGGAGATGGGCCTAAACTTAATGACTTACCAGGTATAGTGTCTCAACGTTATAGAGATGTGTGGAGTGAGGTAAGGTATGTGGAAGTACATAGAGGACACTTACACACTAATAAGTCTTATAAGATGCAAGCCGTAGAAGAACTTAACGGACTTACTGTTAGAAATCTATCTTCAATGACTGCTACTGATGATTGGCATGACCAAAAGGGTTATGTAGGTAATATTAAGAAAGCTTCTGCTTTTGTTTGGAGTGCTTACAATGGAGTGCAAGCTAAACTTAACTTTAATGTTAAGATTTAATTTATTTGTAAGGAGCTTTTTGTTGTTCAGCTTTAATTAGTTCATCAAGCTTTTTAATTATTTTTAAATAATTTCTTTTAAGTCTCCTGTATTTTTCAATCCTAGTCATCTTTTACTCCTTTTACATTATATGATTTGATTCCTGTTGAATCATTATACGACATGCCTGGATATGTAAAACCAAATATCATTTCAAAATTATAATCATCTTTAATTACTTTAGGTAAGTCTAAGTATTTAGTCTTAGGATTACCCTCTTCTTTGTATCTTATTATAGATTTTCTTACGCTTCCCATCCTTTGTTTTTAGTGTATTTAAATAAAACATTTATATCATCATCTATCTCGCTTTCGATGTTAGGGGGGATTTGATTTATAACCCACTCATGCGATATGTTATAAATATCCTCCACCCCTGATTCGATAGCTTTTGTTATATCCTCTTTAGAGTCAGCATAATATTCAACTTCTATTTTTATTTTAACGTAAGGCATTTATTCCCAAGCTCTTGGTTTTCGTAAAACTGAGCCTCCTGGGCCTTTTCTAATAGAACCCCATCCGTCAAAGTCTCTGATTCGTTTCATATAAGAATCACAGCACCTGGCTTCTGGAATTACCATTTCATTATTAACAACTTTTACGCTGTATTCAGCTATATGTTGCTCTTTTTTACACTTACTACATAAAAACTTTGCCATATTATTATAAATCTTCTTTCAAAATATTGTAAATCTTAGGGTCTAAGTCTCTTATCTCCTTATAGATTTTTCTAGCTTCACGTTGAGCTTCCTCTAGCTTGTATTTAGGAATGTCTGTTCCTGTAGCAGCGTTAATTAAAAGGTGAGCTTTGTAAAGTAATTTATTGGTTTTGTTTTTCATTTTCTTCATCTTCTATTGCTATTTTTAAAAGTACAAAATATCCTATTAAATCGTCAAGAGTATCATAAGTATTTTTATTAAGACCTTTGTTTTTAATTCTCATCATTTTATCGTCTATCCTACAACATATAGATTCTATCGCTCCAAGCTTATTAAATATCTTAGCTGGTTTAGTAGCTGAGTCTCCATATTGATTGTTTTTTCTGACTAACAAATTAGTAATTTGCTCCATATGTTTGTTAATTCTATAACTGGTCGTTGTTTCTGCTTTCATTGTTATTTTTATTAAGTAATTCTATAATCATTAAATCAATACTATGTGATAAATTATCAATAGCTATGTCCATATCACTAAAAACAAAACCATTTCTAACTACCTTAATAGTTTTTTTTTGAGCTGCTTCTCTTGCGTTTATTCTTTCATTTAACTTATTCATTTGAGAAACAACTCTTTTATCCATTCTTTTAGGCCACCTTTTCTTCATAATTCTCTAATTCTTTTTTGACGGTTAATATTATATCCATTAGCACATCATAACAATTTTCAAGTTCTGCACTATCCATTGAAACTACTATCTCTTTTTCGTATTGAGAAGAAACTTTTAATAAATGATTAAACTTTTTTTTAATTATTTTAGAATGCGCTCCTTTTAAATTATATAGTTGCTCGTTAAAACATCTAAATGTAGCAAACAGTAGTGTTATATCTATTTGCTGTTCTTTTGTTAATCCTTTCATAATTAATCTATTTTACTTTTCAAATGTTCTATTATATTATTCATTTTGCGTCTATAGTAAAGGTCGAACTCTACAGTTTGAGAAACTCCTTCAGGACTAATTTCTTTTGGTTGCTCTTTTTCCCAAAGTCTATAAATTACATTACGCATTCTTTGACTTGGTGTTTTAGTTTCAAACTCAGCTTCTTGACCCGCAGTCTCAACTAAGTCTACCATTTCTTTTTGTACAGGCGAAGTAGATATAACTATGTATCCTGGTTGTTTAAGTAAACCAAAAAGTCTAGCCATAGTTTCTGGTGATAACTCTGGTGTTCCTAATGTTATTTTCAATGTAGAGTCTACCATTGTTCTGATACCATCTACCCCTCCTTCAAATACTACTGTGTTTTTCATAATGTTTCTTGTAAAATTAATTCTATTAAATCGTGTATATTTAAATCTTTTTCTTTTATAGTTTCATGTTCGGCAAGCTTTTGTAGTTGTTCTACATTTAACAATTTTGGATTATTAAGGTATTTTGGTATTGTTCTACCATTAACGCTTACTATTTCACC
>Ga0187219_1001322_pt1 | contig 11940 bp, 13 predicted proteins | sample 13SPOviralmetaG_FD_130162 | JGI IMG/M metagenome (GOLD analysis project Ga0187219, IMG submission 130162) | Marine viral communities from the oligotrophic San Pedro Time Series (SPOT) site, San Pedro Channel, CA, USA - 13 SPOT_SRF_2010-07-21... | ecosystem: Environmental > Aquatic > Marine >... | reverse complement strand
GCGGGAACACAAAATGCAGCTCTAGCCGCAGGAGGATATTCTGATAGTTCTCCATACTGGTTATCATGCACCGAAGAATACGACGGTTCATCTTGGACAGCAGGTGGCGCCTTAATTGCAGCAAGAAAAAGTTTAACAGGAGCGGGAACACAAAATGCAGCTCTAGCCGCAGGAGGATATTCTGATAGTTCTCCATACTGGTTATCATGCACCGAAGAATACGACGGTTCATCTTGGACAGCAGGTGGTGCTTTATCAACAGCAAGATACAATTTAGCAGGAGCAGGAACCCAAAATGCAGGATTAGTATTTGGGGGTTGTACGTATATTAATCCCTCCTATACTACTTGGTCATGTACCGAAGAATACAATGGTACTTCATGGTCTGCCGGTGGTTCTTTAATTACTCCTAATACCGAACTAGCAGGAGCAGGAACACAAGATGCAGGATTATCAATTGGTGGAACTTATCCACAAGGTAATTATTTATCATGCACAGAAGAATACGATGGTTCTACTTGGTCATCAGGTGGTGCTTTATCACAAGAAAGATCAGTCCTATCAGGAGCAGGAACACAAAATGCAGGTTTAGTATTTGGTGGATATGCACCCTCTCCTATTCAAACAGTAGCATGTACAGAAGAATATAATGGTTCATCATGGGCAACAGTTAATGCTCTGATTAATCCTAGACAGAGAATGGCAGGAGCAGGAACACAAAATGCTGCTTTAGCTGCAGGAGGTCTTACTCCTTATTACAACGCAACACCTTATACAGAAGAATATACAGCTGTTGCACCTGAGTTTAAAAAAACCTTCGACTACTCTTCAACAACAGGAGAATTAAACCTATCAGGTGGTCTAGTTACAACAGGTAGTGTAGAATTTGGTTATTTTGAGGATGTAGCTGCAGCATGGTCATCAGGTGGTGCTGTAATTACAGCAAGAAGAGAATTAGCAGGAGCAGGAACACAAAATGCTGGATTAGCATTTGGTGGTAGAACCTCAACACTTGTATCATGCACAGAAGAATATAATGGGTCATCTTTTTCAGCAGGTGGTGCTTTATCAACAGCAAGATGTGGTTTAGGAGGGGCAGGAACACAAGATGCAGGATTAGCATTTGGTGGAAATGAGTCTTTATCTGAATCAACTTGTACAGAAGAATACAATGGTACTTCATGGTCTGCCGGTGGTGCTTTAATAAATGCCGCAGGTAATTTAGCAGGAGTAGGAACACAAGATGCAGGATTAGCATTTGGGGGTAAAACCCCTAATGGAGCGATAGACTCTTGTACAGAAGAATACAATGGTACTTCATGGTCTGCCGGTGGTTCTTTAATTAATGATATGAAAGAATTAGCAGGAGCAGGAACACAAAATGCAGGATTAGCATTTGGTGGAATAGAAGGTTATTTTTGCTCATGCACAGAAGAATACAATGGTTCTACTTGGTCAGCAGGTGGTGCTTTATCAATCGCAAGAACAGCCCTAGGAGGTGCAGGAACACAAAATGCAGGTTTAGCATTTGGTGGATATGCACCTCCTGTTAGTATAAGCACATGCACAGAAGAATACGATGGTTTATCTTGGTCATCAGGTGTTGCTTTAATAACCGAAAGACTTTACCATGCAGGAGCAGGAACACAAAATGCTGCTTTAGCTATATCAGGGTTGAGTTTGGGTTTCACCCCAACTGCTTATACAGAAGAATTTACAGGAGCATCTAATAGAGCAACAAAATCATTCGACTACTCTTCAACAACAGGAAATACAATGATAGTCCCACCTACAAGCGACCCAGGCGTAGCAGGTGCTTTATGGAATAATGCAGGAACTTTAGCAATAAGTGCAGGATAAAATAACAAATAAACAATAACACACAACCTAAATTAAAAAACCAACTAAACCAAAAATAAACCATATTTATAATAAAAACATTCACGTATCATGCGAATACATAACCCTGTCATAACTGGATCACTTGTAGTAAGTGGATCAATATCAACCGAAGGCCAACCAGCCGGAACTGTAGCTTCTGCTTCATATGCTATAACTGCCTCATATGCAGAAAATGGTGGTGGTGGAGGAGGATTCCCTCATACCGGATCCGCTATTATATCTGGTAGTTTAGAAGTAACTGGTAGTGTAAGTTTTTCTTATGCATCATATGGTTCAGGAGTATGGTCGTCTGGTGGTAATTTAATCCAACAAAGAACATGCGGAGGGGGATTTGGAACTCAAAATGCTGCAGCATTCGCTGGGGGTACTTATGTAGGTGGTAATTGCTGTAATACTGAGCATTATGACGGTTCCTCATGGACAACAGGTGGTAATTTATTAAATGCTCATGGTAGACCAGGAACCGCAGGAACACTAACCTCAGGGTTAATATTTGGAGGTGAACCTCACCCAGCTTACTCAAACTGTACAGCAGAATATGATGGTTCTTCTTGGTCATCTGGTGGTGCGCTAATTCAAGCTAGATATGAACTAGCAGGAGCAGGAACTCAAAATGCTGCTTTAGCGCATGGGGGTAGGAATTATTTTGGAGGAGCAGCTGCATCAACAACATATTATGCTTGTACTGAAGAATATAATGGAACTTCATGGTCAACAGGTGGTGCTTTAGCAATAGCAAGACATGGTTTAGGAGGGGCAGGAACCCAAAATGCTGGAATAGCATTTGGTGGAGAGTGTACTGGGGAAGTAATAGTTGCCTGTACAGAAGAATACGATGGTACCTCATGGACAATAGGCGGTAATTTAATTACTGGAAGAAAAGGTGTTGGAAGTGGAGGAACACAAAACCAAACTGTAACATTTGGTGGGACTACACCATCTTCACCATATACATCTGCAGATACAGAACTATATGATGGTTCTTCTTGGTCATCAGGTACTGCTATGACTACAGCAACTAATTTTATGGGGTCTACTAATGATTCTACAGCTAATTTAAGTATTGGTGGTAGTGCTCCTTCTGCCACTTGTGTTACACAAGAATATACCCTACCCAATTTATCTCAAACAACATTCGACTACTCAAATACAACAGGAGAAACAACAGTATCTTGTTTAATTGAAACATCAGCTGCAAGGTATAAAGACAACATCCAACCAATGGGATCTCAACTTAATAAAGTAATGCAATTAAAACCAGTTGAATTTGATTGGAAATCAAATAAAAAACACGATATTGGATTTGTAGCAGACAGTGTTAAAAATGTATATCCAAACTTAGTATCTGAAAAAGATGGTCAAGTTGAAGGTATGAATTATTCTAAATTAGTATCTGCACTTGTAAAATCAATTCAAGAACAACAAGACCAAATCAATGATCTTAAATTAAGACTTGACAATAATAACTAAAATTTATATATTTATAATAAAATAATTTAAACCATGGCACTAAAATATTACCACACTACAAACACAGGGAAAGGATTTATTACTCACGCTGAAAATGAATCTGCTCACATCTCTGGACATCCGGGAGAAGTATGGACTACAGAAAATACTACTTGGGCTTCTAGAGTAGGAGCCACAGAAAAAACATTTTCTGAAGCTCAAACACTAGTATCTGCTTCAATTTCAGGGTCTGTTTATCCAGATGATCATATTGATGAAGCGCTAAGAGGCCAGCAAGTAACTTATACTCTTCCTGAAGCCTAATTTGGAATACCCAAAATAAAGTTGTATATTAATTAAATAAACTAAAGTTATAAACATGGCTGAAAACCAAACAAAAGATCTAGTCGCTACTGAAGATCTAAAACCTATATTGAGTGTCCTTAAACCCGAGGATGCTCAAACTATTGTAGCATTAAAAGAAGAACTTACCGATAATTGGACTAAAAAGCAAATTTTTAGAACTGAAACTGAGATGCGTATCTCGGTTCTAAATGATGGTAAGCATCCAACTGCTGCTTCCAAATATTGGCAATCAGTAAGAGAACAATCAGCACACTTTGATGCTATGATGGGATTATCATTTGATCTACGTAGAAATGAAGTTAAAAGAATAAAACTTGAGCGTAAAATGCAAAAGGCAATTGATGCTGGAGATGATCTTAAACAAATGGAAATTCAAATCGATTTAGAAGAATTGATGTATGGTAGAGCTAATATGGAACAAGTAGCTAAAGACCGTGTCCGTGAGATATCTACCTGGTCTAAACTAAAATCAGAATTAGATGATGGTACATTTGATACACAAAATGTAAATACCCACCAAGCTACTTCTTATCGTTTAGCATTAACTAATAGGGCACAGGCTTTAGGACCAAATGCAGGACCAGCGGAAGTAATTAATGCTGTAGGACCACTTAAAACAGTAGAAAGACTACAAACAGATAGTGGTAATTTACTTTCATTTAAAGAAGCTAAATTACAATTACAACAAAGTACTTCTCAACCTGAAACTGAAAAAATCCAATACCACCAAAAGTAATATATGTTCCTATATCGGAAAGAAAATGCTTTATCGCCTGAATTATGTCAAGCGTTTATAGATACATTTGAAGCATCAGATGAAAAATTACCTGGTGTTTTATATGGACCTAATGGTGAAAGCTCTGATTCAGGTAAAAAATCAACTGATTTAACATTTCACCCTGGGTATCTACAACATAATACTTGGGGTCCTTTACTTCAAAACTTAGTTGATATAGTTGAAAAATCTCAAAACAACTATGTTTTAAGACACCCGTATGCTATGGAGAATATGGATCCATTTAGGATTGATTCTCATTTTAATATGCAACGTTACTTACCTGAAGAAGGTTTTTCTACTTGGCATTGTGAGAGAGCAGGCTTAAAACACTCAGATAGGGTATTAGTATGGATGGTATATTTAAATGATGTTACTGATAGAGGAGAAACAGAATTTTTTTACCAACACCATTTTGAAGAACCAAAACAAGGTAAATTACTAATTTGGCCCTCAGATTGGATGTATCTACATAGGGGTGTACCTTCACCTACACAAACAAAATATGTTTTAACAGGATGGTTTTCCCACCATAAATTAGAAGAAAATGAGCAAGTTCCCACTTACCCCCTATTACAATTATAAACCAACATCTAATTGGAATACATTTTATTATTGGAAAAATGTATTTGATGATCAAATGATTAAAGAATTAACTGATATGGTTAATGCTAATTATACTTTTTCTAAAGGTAAAACAGGAAATAAAGAATTAGGTACTGTTACTGACTCATATAAAACAAACAATAGAGATATAGCTTACATTACCCCTAAAGCACATTCACAATGGTTATATGAATTACTATTTCCATTGGCTTTAGAGGCAAATGAAAAAGTATTTCATTTCGATATTGATATTGTTACTGATGATATCCACTATGTAATTTACCCCGAAGATGGAGGACATTTAGATTGGCATATGGATGTAGGTGCACATGGTGTAAATAAACGTAAACTAGCTATGACAGTTCAATTATCAGATTCATCTGACTATGAAGGTGGTGATTTTGAGATATGGATGGGTGGTAAAGATGGTTTTGTAACTGTACCAAGAGAAAAAGGTGATGTAGTAGTATTTCCTTCTTTTTGTATGCATAGAGTTAAACCAATTACTAGGGGAGAACGAAGATGTTTAGTATTTTGGACTGGAGGAAGACCATTTAGATAAAATTAAAATAAAGTTATGGAATTTAAGGTTTTTGAAAGATTATGGTGGGCAACACCAGTTTGGGAATGCCCCGTAGAAGATATTGATAATAAATCAATAGCAGAATATTGTTACAAAGTTAAACAAGAAAAACCAGGTGTTAATATCTCAAATAGAGGTGGATGGCACAGTGGAGAACTTATTACCCCTATCCCTTCAGCACTTGATCAATTATTCAACGAATTAACTGCATTTGTTAATGATGTACCGCAGCGTTATATGGGGACATCGGACTTAGTATTAGGTAATTGGTGGATAAATATCAACGGTAAATACGACTATAACGAACAACATGATCACCAAAATAGTGTATTAAGTGGTACATATTATGTTCAAGTTCCTGAAGAAAATATGGGTAATTTAATATTACATAGAGGGGATAATGCCGAATTTTTCTTAACTTCCAAAGTAGAAAGAGAACAAACAATGGCTAATGCTATGGCGGTTCCATGTCCCGTTAAAGAATCTATGTTTTATTTATTCCCTTCTTGGGTTAAACACTCTGTAGAAAGAAATAATATAGATTCAGAACGTATATCTATTGCTTTTAATTTTGTGTCTCCTAACCAATAATGGATTATATAATAGCATTTATTTTATTTTTATTTATAGCTGGTAGTTTATATTACTGGATTGGAGTAAATTTAATTTTAGATCGTTATAAATTATTTTTTAAAAAAGAATATTGGACAGATTACAATATAATAGAAGCATGCGCTTGGTGGGCTAAAGGAGCAATAATCATACCAGGATTAATATTTGGTATAGAGATATGGCAATTACACACACTTACATTAATAACATCGTCTATGTTAATATGGGCCAGCATGAAAAAATCTTTACCTACATTAATTGCTTTTAATACAATGTGGATATTGTTATCATCAATTGTTATAATAAGAAATTTAATTTAATATGCATTTATGTATAGTAGGTTCTGGAGCAAGTGGTTGGTTAGTAGCAAACCAACTTAAAGAACAAGATTATATTACTAAAGTAACTATAATTGGTTCTCCTAAAATTCCACATATTGGAGTAGGTGAATCTACTACTTTAAGTTTACCCAAGGCACATTCTAAATTTAATGCAGAATTAGGGCAATTTATTAGAGAATCTCATGCCGCAGTTAAATATGGGGTATATTATCAAAATTGGAGTAAGAATGATTGGATACATTTTTTCAAATCAAACATCCCTTTTAAAAAATCAAAACCTGAATTATCTGCAAGAAAATATATTCAACTTTTAGGTAATAAACCCCAAGATGTTTTTATTCATAATCTTTATGGTAAACAAATTTGGAAAGAAGTAGTAGGTAAAAATAATGTATTTCCTGAAAATAGAAGAATTAGTGAAGCAGATGAAGAATACCCACATACTTTTCATTTTGATGCTGGGCGATATATAAATTACCTTAAAAAACAAGCATTTAAATCTTCAAAAGTAGAATTTATAGAAGAAACTGTAGAAAATGTTAATTTCACTGAAAGTAAGTATATTCAAAGTCTAAACTTAACTAATAATATTGATATAATAGCAGATTATTATGTTAATACTACAGGTCAAAAATTAAATTCTAAAAATATATTTAATGAACAATATGATTCATTAGAACATGTTTTATTAACTAATAAAGCAGTAGTATATCCTTTAGAATATACCAATAAGAGAGAACAATTTCATCCTTATACTGTAGCTAAAACTATGAAAAATGGTTGGAGATGGATAACCCCTACTTGGGAAAGGATTGGAACAGGATATACATTTTCAAATAATCATATTAGTGAAGATGAAGCAGTAAATGAGTTTTTAGAAGATATAGGAGATAAAACATTACAACCTAATATTGTAGATTTTACCCCTCGTGTAAATAAACAAACATTTAGAATAAATAGTTGTTCTATTGGAATGGCTAATGGATTTTTAGAACCCTTAGATGCCCCCGGTTTAGCTTTAACTAATAGTGTAACTACAAAACTAGAAAAATTATTAGAAATATATTCAAAAGATATCTCTACATCAACTTTGCATGAATTAAAAAATAATGAGTTATATATAGAAGGTTTAAATATATCAAATAATACTGTTAAAAAATCTTATAATTTTTGGGTTATTTTTATATTAAACCAATATAAAACTTGTTATAGATTAGATACTCCTTTTTGGGTTGATCATAAAAATATACAATGGAAAAATTGGGATTTAGCAGTTAGAGATTTAAATGCTTATTGTGATATGCATTACAATGACTATGATGTAATGATGTTAGCTCAAACTATAGCTTCTCGGGATATACAATATTATACTCCTATGCCTAAACATATTACTCCATTAAATTTCCCATTAGAAGAAACCTTACCTAAAACTCAACATCATTTGGATTGGATAGAAAGTTTCCATAAATTATAAATAGTATGCAAGCAGAAATTCATTCTTTATTTCCTACTGCTTTATATGTAAACACATATGAGGGAGATACTACTGAAGTAGTTAAATATTTTGATTCCCAACCTATGAATGCTGCTTCCCAAGCAGCATATGGTGAAATATCTAAAAATTCATATATTATAAATCATCCTGTTTGTAAATCATTGAATGATTTTTTTATGAAATGTTTTGAAGAATACGCAACTAATATAATGCGTTATAGATATGAAAAATTAGAATTTGCACAATCATGGCTTACATATAAACAACCAGGAATGTTCCATAAAGCACATACCCACCCAAATACACTATTAGCTGGTGTATTTTATTATGATGTTCAACCCAACGATTCTGCTATATGTTTTTCTAAGGAAGTAAAATCATTTAATCGCTCATATCTTGAACCATCATTATTAGATGATTACCAACAATATCCATTTTCACAAGAAGAAATATATTTTACACCTAAACAAAATAATTTTATTATATTTCCATCATGGTTAAGTCATGGTGTGCCACCTAATAAAACTAATAGAGTAAGAAAAGCACTTGGTGTTAATGCCTTAACTAAAGGTACTTTAGGAGATCAGGAAACAATATCAGAAATAATATTTGGACGTTATGCATAATCAAGAAATTAAATATGAAGTACTAGAGTTGTTTCCAACTCCTGTGTTTACAACTACATTACCCGAATCATTTGGTTATTTAACTGAATGGTTTTATAAACAAGAGATGTCTGGTGATAGTGAAGAACAGGGAGTAGATGTAGCTAATTATGGAGATAGATCTAAAAATTCATATATTTTAGATGAACCTGAATGTAAAGACTTTAAACCATTTGTTTTAGGATTAGCTAAAACCTATGGAGATATGTTAGGATATGATTATGAATCTTATAGATTTGGACAATCTTGGTTATCATATAAATATCCAGGACAACATCATACTCAGCACACACATCCTAATAGTTTAATTTCAGGGGTATTTTATTTTGGTCACCCTGAAGAAAAAACTCCTGCAATTAGATTACATAAAATGTCAGGTGGATTTAATACTTCATATATTTCACCTAAAAAAACCCCAGATAAAAGAAATTTAAAATATGCTTGGGAACAATTTGATATTGAATTTTCTCCAGGTTTATTTTTACTATTCCCTTCTTATTTACACCATTCAGTACCCTTAAATAAAACAAACTCTACACGTTGCAGTTTAGCATTTAATGTTGTACCTGAAGTAGGATTTGGAGAAGAAAGCAGTTTAACCGAATTAAAATTTTAATATGAATCAAGGGTATACATACCAACCTAAACAAATAGTTCCACAACCAGCAAAACCAAAACCTACAACAGGGGAAAAATATTTTATTTGGCATATTCAAGGTGGTTTAGGTAAAAATATTGCTGGTACTGCTTTAATTAAAGATATTAAAGCAAAATATCCTGATCGTAAATTAATAATGGTTACTTCTTGGCCCGAAGTATTTCTAAATAACTCAGATGTAGACAGAATATTTCAACTAGGTCAATCTCCATATTTTTATGAAGATTATATTGAAGGAAAAGATGTAATTATATCTAAACATGAACCTTATAATCAATCAGATCATATCACTAAGAAAAAGCACTTAGTACATAATTGGTGTGATTTAATGAGTATAGAGTATAAAAAACAGTTACCTGTTATACTACCAAATTACCCCCAAGGTATGCTTTTAGGTTTATGGGAAAGACCAAAACCTATAATGGTAATTCAAACTGGAGGTGGTCCTATGGAAGGTCAAAGATATTCATATTCTTGGACTAGAGATATGCCTTTAGAGGTAGCACAAGAGATAGTTAAAAAACATTACCAACAATATCATATTATTCAAATAACTAGACCAAATGGTTACAAATTAGATAATGTAGAAAGATTAGACCAAAAAATGTCTAATATGGAATTATTTTCTTTAGTAGTAAAAGCTCAAAAACTTGTTTTAATTGATTCTTGTTTACAACATGCCGCAGCCGCTATGAAGAAAAAATCTACAGTATTATGGGTAGGTACTTCACCTAAAGTATTTGGGTATGATTTACATAATAATTTAGTAGCAAAATTACCTAAAAAGGCTAATCAACTTATAGGCTCTTACACATTTGATTTCCAGTTTGAAAACAATATCCATGAATGTCCTTATATGGATGTAAAACAGATATTTGATATTAATACTATATTAAGTAATATATAATGAAACAAACCGTATTTTACCAATCTTCTATGCCCAGAGCTGGAAGTACTTTACTACAAAATATTGTAGGACAAAATCCACAATTTTATGTTACACCAACTTCTGGTATGATTGATATGATGCTTGGTACTCGTATTGGGTATAATGGTAATAAAGAATCTAAAGCAGGAGATGTTAAAATGTGGAAAGAAGGTTTTTATGCCTATTGCAGAGAAGGTTTTAAAGGCTATACTGCTGCTTTAACAGATAAACCCTATATTTTAGATAAAAATAGAGCGTGGGGTGCTTACTATGCTATAATGAATGAAATATTAGAGGAACCACCTAAAATGGTTTTTATGGTTCGAGATTTACGAGCTATATTTGCCTCTATGGAAAAAAAATTTAGACAAAACCCTGATATAGATGATGGTATATTAAACAATCTAAATTTATCAAATATAACAACCCAACAACGAATTGAAACATGGGCTGGTGGTCATCCTATAGGATATGCTTTACATAAACTAAATCAATCAATACTAGATAAAACAGCTCAAAATTTTTTCTTTATGAGATATGAGGATTTATGTACTAACCCAGACCCATTATTTAAAGATTTATATAATTTTTGGGGACTAGAATATTTTCAACACGATTTTAATCATATTCCTCAAATTACAGTTGAAGATGATACAGTACACGGTATTTATGGTGATCATACTATAAGAAATACCTTAGGGGCGTTACCTGATGATTCAAAAGAGGTATTAGGAGAACCTACGTGTAAATGGATATATGATAATTTCAAATGGTATTTTGATACATTTGGGTATCAATTATAATATTTATCAAAAAACACTTTTATGAGTTGGACCTATAAACAAAATAAAATAGGCGATATCTCACAATTTCCAGAAAATACTTTAGGATTTATCTACATGACCACTCACAAGGCCTCAGGTAAATCTTATATAGGGAAAAAAGTCCTATATCATACTAAAAAAGTAAAAATAGGAAAACGTGAGTTAGCTAAAATGGAACATGTAGTAGGTAGAAAACCTTCATATCGACTTGCGGTTAAAGAATCAGATTGGAAAACATATTATGGATCCCAAACATCAATCAAGCAAGTATTATTAGAAGAAGGACCAGAAGCATTTAGTAGAGAAATACTTAAATTTGCTACTACTAAAAAATTACTTACATACTATGAAGTAAAATATCAAATGGTGTATCAAGTACTAGAAAAACCAGAAGAATTTTATAATGATAATATCTTAGGTAAATTCTATACTAAAGATTTTACAGAAACTGAATTTGAAGATTTTTTGGAGCTAGATAAATAAAGTTGTATATTACCGTTCATGGTAAACCAATTATTAGTCAACTTAGTTAATTCCGTACTTGGACCAGGTAGGGCAACTGCTAGAAACAATTATGCTTATAGTTGTCCTTTTTGCCATCACCATAAACCCAAACTAGAAGTTAACTTAACAGAAAACCGAGAAGGTAAAAACCCTTGGCACTGTTGGGCATGTGATGCTCGTGGTACTACCATATATAATTTATTTAAGCAACTTAAAGCAGAAGCTCAAAAAT
>Ga0187219_1001318_pt1 | contig 11961 bp, 31 predicted proteins | sample 13SPOviralmetaG_FD_130162 | JGI IMG/M metagenome (GOLD analysis project Ga0187219, IMG submission 130162) | Marine viral communities from the oligotrophic San Pedro Time Series (SPOT) site, San Pedro Channel, CA, USA - 13 SPOT_SRF_2010-07-21... | ecosystem: Environmental > Aquatic > Marine >... | reverse complement strand
TATGGGGACGAATTCTTTTGGTCAGAAATAGTATAAACTGTTGACTTATTCAACAGAACCCCGTATAATAGTTGCATACAAAATAGGAATAGCATGAACAAATTAGAAAGACAACAAGCACGACTGAACGGCATCTTAGCCAACCCTAACCTTAAGCCTACTGCTGTAGTGCTAGAAGGTAGAGATACGGCTGGTAAATCATCCACTATTCGTGAGTTGACACACTATATGCCTACAGATTCGTACAGTGTTGTTCTTTCTACCAAGCCTACTTCTAAGATTATGAAGGGCTGGCTTAAGTTCTGGGAAACCAAATTGCCTAAGCGACCTATGATTACATTCTTTGATCGTAGTTGGTATTCTAGATCTATGGTACAGCCTATCAATAACTGGTGCTCGGACGAAGAGTACTGCGACTTCATGCTAAACGTAAACAACTGGGAAGCTAACCAAGATGTAGAGTACATCAAGTTCTGGTTATCTATCAGTGAAGATGAGCAGAATGATCGTATCAATGAGCGAAAGACCTCTCCACTCAAGTCGTGGAAGCTATCACCCAACGATATCAAAGCTCTATCATACTATGACGAGATGACTATTCTCAAAGAACGTGTAATGACTACCACTAATGACTGGTATCCAATTAACTACAATGACAAGAAAGAGGGTCGCCTAGCTTTAATTACTAAACTATGCGATACCTTAGAAGAAAGAATTGTTGACAAGAAAAGTGGAAAGTAGTATAATAGTTGCATATAAGGGAGGATAGTATGACAGATAAACAATTTGATATCCTAATGCTGTACTACGGTATGCTTGGGGAAGGTAACGATAAAATTACTGCAATGTTCTACTTGATAACTATGGGTGAGCATACAGATGACATAGCTTGGCTAGTCAGGCACTTAAAGGTTAGCAAAGAAGCAAGGGGTCACGTTGAAGAAACGGCTTAGAAATACTATTGGAGGCGTGGTAGATTTAGTAGCTGGCTACTATAATTTAGACGTTGATATATTTATAGAAACGGAAGCACTAGATGAAAACAGTGCAGAGTTGGAAATCTTGGGTGGTGGTGTTTACAGCATCATCCTAGATAGGAAGTTCGTAAAGAACGAAGATCTAGTATACATTATAAGGGCGGTAGCACACGAAATGGTGCACGTTAAACAACATGAGCTAGATGATTTGTGCCTAGAGACAGAGATGTTCAAAGGAGAGCAGTGGGGAGGGGATTACTGGTTCGCTCCATGGGAAGTAGAAGCACGAGGACTAGAGGAGGCATTCTTAATGCACTATCTCTTCAGTCAAACAGCGAAAACTTCTTGACAAAAAAACAGAAAGCTAGTATAATAGATTCATAAAATAAAGAAACAGACAAAATTTGGGAGAATTTTTAATGAGCGAATTTACCGCAAAAGCATCAACAAACTACACTGAAGACATGATTTCTGTAATGGAAGCAAACTACAGTGCTAATCCTAGTCGTGAGACTGCTGAACTGTTGGCTCTAGAGTTTGACAAGCCAGTACGCAGTGTAATTGCTAAGCTATCAAGCATGGGCATTTACCAAGCACAGGCACGAGCTACTAAAGCAGGTGTTCCAGTGGAGCGTAAGGAAGCAATGGTTGACGAGATTCAAACCATGCTGGGTGTAGAAGTTGAGTCTCTAGCTAAAGCTACGAAGAACGATCTTATCAAGATGCGTGCAGCTTTGGCAATGATTACAGCCATCGAAGGCTAAGTAGTATTGGGAGAGGGGGTTAGCCTCCTCTCCACAATTTTAATAAAGGAAATAAAATGGCACAACGATCTCTAACAGTAGTACATGAACCAGGTCCACCTAAAAGATCTAGTACAAGTGGTAATCCTAGTATGGTGAAGTTTTCTTCTATGAATAAGAGTAAGAAGCGTTCCTATAAGAAATACCGAGGACAAGGTAGATAAAAATAGTTCTTGACTGAAAGGTTATTTTTAAGTATAATAGTTGTCAGATTTGGGAGAGGCGTAGATACTCTCTCCTTGCAACCCACAGGCAAGTAAAACGCTGTAGGGGTATTCTCATACCTAGTTGAGGCGCAGGGTAACAGCGAGAGCCAGTACAGTTTCGACAACTTCTATTTATTGATATGCAAGCTGTACTAATCGTTCTCAATATCCCCCTATTGAGAATGGGGAGAGTCTATATCCCTCGTGAGACTCTCATCGAATGGAAAGAAGGAGGCAGCCATTCATCCCCACCGAAACCCCAGATAAGAAATTGTCTGGGGTTTTTTTATACCTGTTGAAAAAATTTCTTGACATTTTTCGTCATGTCCGTTATAATAGATGGTTCCTAAGGAGGATTCTATGAGCAATATAATTCAATTTCCAGATGTTAGAGAGCAGAGAGAAATAGAAAAACAAATGGAAGCGCATCAAGTAGTTCTTAGTGAGCTATACGAAGCGCTGGCAAAGATTGAACACGGTCATATGTCCATAAAGGACAGAACTTTAGAAATAGAAGACGAGTACCAAACCTTAATACAAATGTACGCTGATATTGTTGGTGTAGATAATGTAGGAGTTAAATGGCTTGAGTACTGTGGATTTGTATCTATGGAGAAAGACCCAGAAACAGGAGAGTTAGTAATCTCCTTTGTACCACCAGAAGAAGATGAGGAATAAATATGTATTTACTAGAAGCACTAGCTAAAAGACTAGAAGGTGACGTAGCTGTACACAAAGCCAACATTCAAGTATATCTTGACAACCCTGCGGGGATAGGCGAACATCCACAAATCATAGCAGCTATTGAAGAAGAAGTAGCAAAGCTAGCAGAAAGCAAGGAAAAACTAGATACAGTCTTGGAGTTGTTAGGCGAATGAACTATACTGAGGAACAGACTAAGCTAATACTTGAAAAGTACGCGGCTAATCCTGAACCACAAACAGTGGAAGAATTGGCGGCCACTCTCAGTAAAAGTAAGAAATCAATAATTGGAAAGCTAAGTAGAGAAGGAGTTTATAGACGATCTGTTTATAAAACCAAAGCGGGGTTAACGCCCGTCACTAAAGCTGAAATTGTCGCAGAAATAGCATTAGCTTTGAACACGACAGAAGACGAACTTACGGGGTTGGAAAAAGCCCCGAAACAAGTGTTAATCACTATGAAGGAGAGATTGAATGCTGGATAAGTTGCTGGACCACATACCTTGGATTCTCTGTGGTATACTACTAATAATGTTGAGTGTGAGACCTATATGCGATATCTAAGAAGTCCTAACTTGCTAGGTACATATACGGAAGGAGACACTAGTATTGAAATCATGGAGAACTACGAAACAACTGACTGTGGACAACAGATAAAGTTCTATACACTAAGGATAATTCATGAAAATCGTACTGAATTTCCTACACAAACGAGCGCAGAACAAAGTTTAAAAAAGGTATTCGAACGAGTAAGAAACAGTTAAAAAATGATTTTGAAGTTGGGCGAAATTAGAAGGGATTTTTAGTTCGGGTAGGATTGGGATATTATTGGTAACGGGGTTATTTGATTATCGTTGTACTTAACAATTGTTTTAATTATATAATTCTCGTTACCTCGAAAGTGGGGTTTCAGTTGTTACTAGATGTTAACTGCAATAATATAATGGATTCGGAGATGGAATCTCCTTTAATTCCGATTCCACTCCAATTGCATAAATATTTTGAACCACCTTCGTAACAACGAGTATAATAAATCATAGTTAAACCTTATTGATTATCAATTTTAATAAATTATATCACACTTTTTGGCATAAGAAAAGAACTATTTTTCCTAGGGGTACTGTAAATACTTTGTGGTTAAGTCATAGGAAACATAAAAAAGTTTTGACTTTGTTATCTAAAACAGTGTATAATAGATACTTATTAGGAGAAATGAATGAAAGAAAAAATGTATAGCTTTATTGCCCACCCTGTTAACAGTAGCAAAACTGGAGAGTATATAGAGCATTCTATAACCGAAAAGCATAACGTCACTCTCGATGAAATGTTGGAATCTTACACTAGATTCTTATCCGCCATTGGCTTTGAGACTGATGGTAGAGAACTGATGTTGTTAGACGAAGAGTTTGTCGAAACCGACACTATGTCCTTTGATCCACAGTGGGGTCAGGAGTACTTGAAAGACGGTGCAAACGTAAATGACCCACAGTACACTGACGCTATCTGGAAATGATAGCTGACCTAGCAGCGGGGTCAATCCTCGTCGCAGCATATCTAGTATTACTTTGGGTAATAGTGGAGTTGTTAGATGATATGTGACCTCGTAGGATTAGTATTAATTGTACTCAATCTACCAATTATATTTTATTTAAGCGAAATAGCAGGAGAGATAATGTGGGAGTCTATATAGATAAAAGTGTGGCGAAACCAATAAATAACAGGAGTTAGTATGGAAATTGAAGTAACAGATGTAGAAGAGTTTTGGGATGGTAGTGCCAACCTGAAAATGGAATTAGACCAAGAGGCATTAGCTATGCTATTGACAATGTCAATTACGAGGATACTCAAAGATGCTATCGAAGAGCATGAATATACGCTAGACCGTGGCATACAGGAGGAACTACCATTTGATGAACAGTGATGAATCTAGGTTAAGGGCGCTAGAGCAGTCAGTAGACTCTCTAGTATACCATATAAAAAACATAATGGAAGACAGCCCTTCTGCACTTGAAAAAGCAACACTCTTAGTAAAACTATTAGATTTGCAAAAACTTGTAGAAGACTTTAAGGAACAAAAAAAGGGGCGTTAAGCCCCTTTTTGCTATATAGTATAATCGAGTGAGAAACTTCTCTGTACACTCTGCAATGTACCATTTCTATCATAGAGAGTAGTAACATAGTAGTCCTGGCTCACCTTGTGAGAACCATCAGGCATTTTGTTGACGCTAGTAACAACATCAACATCCTGTCTTGTGTTAGGTGTTGAACCTGTATGGCTCAACGGGGTTATAGCACTTATTTCCATTACGCTCCCTTATGGTTAAATGTAATTTCTAAGTGTGCAAGCAACCAGGAAAACCTAAGTGTCCAGTCGATTCCCTCTTCTCTATAATTTAGATACTCCAGAGTAAGAGTAGGAATTAAAACAAATTCTCCTGCCTTACGATCTGCCTCTGTTATAGTACCTTCAATAAATATCCATTTCGTCAAATTCATATTCTTGTTCATCCCTTTCCCCTAAAATGTATAGCGAATCTCTGTCTCGAGTTTGCTTTTAATATAATCGCGCTCGTCGGAGTCAGCTCCTTCGAACTTCCCTTTTATTATTAAGTTATCCATCTTAAACTTATAACCAGTCTCAAAGCTATAACCATCCGTCATCGGACCTGCTTCAAAATACATTTTATTGTCGAATTCATAACCTAACCTAAGATGCTGAGTTACATCCTGTGATTTCTCTCCCTTGAAAGGAAGTTCATTCTTATACTCAATATATGGCTCTGCCACTGCTTCTGTGGACACTAATAAAAGTGCCCCTACTACAAAATACTTATACATCTAACACTGCCTCCAGATTTGGTGGGAAGTAATCCTTACCCTTCAATACTTTACCATCTTCACGATAGATGGGCTTTCCGTTCTCTAGCTTAGACATATTACTGTAATGCACTTCGGCAAAACACTCGTCTAAATCAATGCCGAAAGATTGGCCCGCTCCGTATATAACATACAGCAGATCAGTAAGTGCGTCTGCTACATCTACAACATCTCTATCTTCGATAGCCTGCTTCAGTTCGTCCAACTCTTCTTCAATTAAAGAGATTCTTAGCTCTCGAGTATTGAAGTCACTTAATGTAGGCTCTACTTCACACGTTTGTCCAAACGCTTCCATGAAGTCACCAACTAACTCAAAATTTGTTCCGCTTATCATCTCTTTGCCTTTTTTGTTCTCTGATACGAGCTGATGCTTTCGCTTTGTTCCTTTTGGAGCTAGGCTTCTCGTAATGTTGCTTTTCTCTCAATTCAATGAGGGTGTCTTTAGTATTTCGTTTTAATGTTCTAATGGCACTATTTAGATTGCCGTTTCTTACCGATACCTTAATAATGTTCTCCAAAGCTATCATCGCCTTCGTAAAGGTCTTGATACTCTGTGTAGGTATCGGGTTGTCCATCATCTTCGTAGTCATCGTCTACATAAGTATCTTTCTCAAAGTCCAGCTCAGGAACGTCAAGTTCCATCTCTAGCTGTTCTATAAGCTCTTCTGTGTTTGTTCTTTTCTTTGGCATTATTCCTTACTCTTCTTTGTAAATACCCAACCGCGATCTCTTAAATACTTAGCCTGTTTTACACAAGAGTTGTAAGATCGGTCAGGAAACAGTTGTTGCAGCCTCTCACAGTCAGACGAGTAGTATTGCTTAGATAGTGTAATTCTCTCGTCATGTGTCCAAGGTCTTCTCGTATATTTCATAGATTTCCTATTTCATTATAGGTATAATTATAATAGTAATAACCTCCAAAGTCAAGTGTTATTTTTAACAGTCACTCAAAAATAATACTTGACTTTACAACCGAATTCCCCTATAATATCTTAGAAATCCCAAGAAGACAAAAAGAAAAAACAGGAGTAGTTCAATGACCGGTATCGAGTTTTACGCTCTTTTAGCTTTTATAATAGCAGGTGCTATGTATAGCAGCTTCAAGTTAGGTAAGAGAGAAGGAACCATAGATACAATAGAATGGTTACTGGAAGTAGGAAAGCTTGACGTAAATGACGACGAGCTATTTACACACTATGATTAATGGAACGACTCTTGGGGTTTCAGTAATACTTTTGTATTTTTCAATACAGATTTATTTACATTGGATAAATTGATAACAGGTCGGAGCACCACAAACGCCCAGGAAGAGAGAAATAGTGAAAAAGATGAAAATGAGGCTAGAAGAGATTGCCTGCGATGGTATACTCTGTGATTTCATATGGTCATTGGCCATAGTAATGGGGACGTTATCAGCGCTAGCTTGGTAGTAAAACTGGAGGGACTTAATAGTCCCTTCTTCACTATACAGTTCTTATAAGGAAATATAATGGCACTTGGATTTCTAAAAGAGTTAGTTGGGCCTGTATCAGGCTTAGTTTCAGAATTTATAGAAGACAAAGATCAAGCTAATAAGTTAGCTCACGAAATAGCTACACTAGCAGATAAACAGCATCACGCACAACAGTTAGCACAACTAGAAGTAAACAAAGTCGAAGCTGCACATAAATCCTTATTTGTAGCAGGGTGGCGACCAGCAATTGGTTGGACCTGTGGCTTAGGGCTGCTGTATAATGTGATAGTACACCCCATACTTTCTGTATGGATAGAATTACCCCCAGTAGACACAGAAGCACTCACTCCCGTAATGATGGGTATGCTAGGTTTAGGGGCCATGAGAAGTTACGAAAAAGTTCAAGGCGTAAGCAGGGAAAAGTAATGGAAAGAAATTTTAAAGAAACCCAACAGGATCTAACAGAGCTAAACGGTGATGGAAATCGTGAGCGGGGTCGTTACGGGGAGGACGAGAGTAATGAAGCGAAGGACGCACCTGAGACTGAGGAGCAAAGAAATGTCACAGCATGACTTAGTAGAATTGTGTGAGTGGCCAAACGGAGACTGGTGTTTACTAGAGGATTTGGAAGAATACTCTAGGGATAAGTCAGATGACTATAAAATTTTATTCTTAACAGAACGTCAGTACTTCTATGAGTACACAGGCGAGTTAAATAAAGCAGAGGACTGCAGATGAATCAAGATAATGTATACAAACAGCTACAATTAGACGAAGGAGTCAAGTATGAAATTTACAATGACCATTTGGGATATCCTACTTTTGGAGTCGGCCATCTGGTAACAAAAGACGACGAGGAATTTGGATTAGAGATTGGAACGAGGGTTAGCGCCGATCGAGTCAAGTCAGTGTTTATGAAAGATTTACATACGTCCATACGAGAGTGTTTAATCCTGTACCGAGAGGACTACTTCGACGATTGGCCAGGGGAAGTTCAAGAAATTCTCGTAAATATGATGTTCAATCTAGGTAGACCACGGTTATCTAAATTTAAGAACATGCACGCAGCTTTGAACAAAGAAGATTGGGCAGAAGCCGCAAAAGAAGGAAGGGACTCATTATGGTACAGACAAGTACCTAATAGAGCTGAAAGATTAATGACTAGATTGGAAAACGTATGATACGATTGAAAAGAGCAACCATATTCGTGGTTGATAGTTGGCGGTATGTTATGGATGTAAGGTTTAATCCATTAAGATTTATAGGTGATCCTAGTTTGCAAATGTACTTCACATTAGCTTTATTTACAATGTGGAGTGCTTACTTTGGCTTTATAGCAAGCCACTATCTGGGTTGGGTGAATTATAGTACATTAGCAAGCATCTTTATTCATTTGGCAGTAATTATACCCATAGGGTTCACAAACGCAGTATTTATGGATGCTGAACGCAATGGGTCTACCTGGTTACGACAGTGGAGAAAGAAAGATAGTTTGTAATCAAATTATTCTTGACAAATTAATAACAAGGTGTCATAATACACACTATGAATATTTTTATATTAGATGAAGATTTAGACAAGTGTGCTGAATATCACGTTGACAAGCATATTGTAAAGATGCCTTTAGAGGCAGCACAAATGCTCTGTACCAATCACTGGATAGATAAGTACCTTGGCTATGTACCCCAGAAACTTACAAGAGAGGAGTGGGCAGTTGTTAAAGAAGCAAAGAAAAATCCTGTTAGGGACTTTCCTTATCTTCCCACTATGTACAATCACCCCTGTACTATATGGGCTAGACAGTCCCAGCAGAACTACGAATGGTTATTCTGCTACGGTCTCGCGCTCAACGATGAGTATAGATACCGTTACGGTAAAGAACATAAATCAGTGCATGAGGTCATACTCAAGCTACCTGATATCAGCTTACCCAGTACCGGTCTTAGTACCTTTGCACAGGCTATGCCCGACGAACTCAAGTCCGATGATCCCATTTCCAGCTACAGAGCCTTTTATCACAAGGACAAAGCAACATTTGCTAGCTGGAAATACAGGGACAAACCAGAGTGGTGGGATGAAACAGAAGCAGACTATAACGAAAGGATTACAAGATAGTGGCAGTTAGAATAGTTAGTAAATCTAGCGATGATGTATTGAACGATATAGCATTCGCAGCAAGGGTATCAAACCCTTCGAATCAAAACAATGAAGAAACAGCAGAAAAGTTAGTACGATACTTAATTAAGCACGGACACTGGTCTCCTTTAGAGATGGTATCTGTGACAATGGAAATCGACACCACCAGAGATATTGCTAGACAGATACTACGGCACAGGTCGTTCTCATTTCAAGAGTTCAGCCAAAGATATGCAACAGTAGATGAGTTACCAATACCTGCATTCAGAGAAGCTCGTGGACAAGACCCTAAGAATCGACAGAATTCTGTACGACTAGAGGACGGCCCCATACATCTAGAATGGTTAACTAAGCAGAGAAATGCTTGGCACGCATCTATGACAGCTTACAACTGGGCGTTAAAGAACGGTATCGCAAAAGAACAAGCCAGAGCAGTCTTACCAGAAGGTATCACTCCATCACGATTATATATGGCAGGAACAATTCGTAGCTGGGTACACTTTATTCAACTGCGTAGCGGGAACGGCACACAACTAGAACACCAAAATATCGCTCTAGAGTGTGCTGAAGCCTTGAAACCCATATTTCCAATGATCGAGGAATTTGTAGAAAAATGAGAGTAGTCAAACCATATGTTGTTTATGGAAAACAGGACTGTATCTTTTGTGATAAAGCAAGACGCTTACTCAAGAGTGAAGGTGTAGAGTTTACATACTTACAATTAGATTCAGATTTTACGATGGACGAGCTGTGGGAAAAAGTTAAGTTTACAACATATCCGCAGATTTTTTTATACGATTATCCTATCGGAGGCTATAGTGATCTCCAAAAATCGTTTGACAAACAGAAGGGATTGCTGTAAAATGGAAGGTATAAAATATGATGGAGAGAAGCCAAAAATGCATTTGCTCCCTCCGAAAGCACTCACAGAAGTAGCTAAAGTATTAACCTTCGGCGCTCAGAAGTACGACGAAGAAAATTGGAGGAAGCTAGACAATCTACACAATAGATACAGTTCCGGTGCACTTCGGCACATATTTGCACACATAGATGATGAAGAGTTAGACCCAGAAAGTGGGCTGTCACATCTAGCACACGCAGTATGTTGTTTAATGTTTAAGTTGGAGATTGAATTAGAAAATGGCAAGAGTAAAGAAGAAAAGTTACGAGAACCTAACGGATGTAAATCTGGAGCGAGTGATAGCTCTTTTGAATCCGACCTCCTCTACAGTAAAAGCTATTACGAAGAAGGAAGCGTGCGAGATTCTAAATATAGCATACAATACGACCAGACTGACAAAAGTTCTGGAGGACTATAACGAACGTAAGGACTATACTACTAGAAGAAAAGCTATTAACAAAGGCAAAGCTGCCACTGCTGGTGAGATTAAAGAGGCAATTACCTTTTATCTACAAGGCGATACAGTTAGTGATATTTCAAAAGGTTTGTATAGATCTGCTTCTTTCGTAAAAGCAATTCTAGAAAGGATTGGAGTTCCTCAGAGACCTGCTTCTCTTGAAGATAGGCTACAAAATGCTTATCTACCAGAAGAGTGTGTAGCTGAAGAGTTCTTAGAGAAAGAGATAGTTTGGTCTGCAGCGCATCATGCCCCTGCAGAAATTAAAGGAAGACTAGATGATGCTAAGTATATACCTCTCTACGGGGTTCCCTGCTATGCAATCTATATTCCAGAGAAAGTAGATTCTAGCGAGAGTTTATACTCCAACACAGAAGTTGGAGGATTCAACGCATATTCTCCAGCATATGATCTAGGTAAGCTAGAGCACCTGCTTGGGTACGGAGTAGATTTAACGAGGGTATAGTGAAAAACTTATGGAGATTGTGGGCCAAGGCTATAGGTGAGAAAGAAGGCGCAACTGATGCCGAAGCAGACAAAATAGCAATGATTAGAACTATTATTGTTGGTGTTAACTTTATTACTTGTTTCTTTATTATAGCAGGTAACATACATAATTGGTGAGCAATATGGACTTCAAAGACAATGTGCTAGATTCTTTATACGACGGAGACACTTTTATAGAGTATATGAGTGTCAATAGTGGTAGAACTTTGTCCGGCTGGTTTACGCTTGCAGGAGACAAAAAGATCAAACAGTATGATATCTCAGATACAATAGTAGCTTGGGATATCGAAAATAACAAGTGGGAAGACATTCGCACTAAAACAATTAGCAGATGGCAAAGGAGATACGATGTCGGATCAGGAAAATATTACAGTGTATGATGGGTTGCATTATTGCTACCTACGCAGGGATTACTTCAGGTGGAGTGAGTATATTGATTTTTATAAGAGATTAGGTATTTGATATGAAAGTAACAAAAGAGATAGCTAGTGGCTGGCACGGATTTGTTTACAACGACTGGATTAAAGAGGTAGAGATAGAGTTTGTTGAAGTAGAGGAAGGCTATATCTACGCGGAACTCAAAAACGAAGACAAGTACTGCATCATGACAGGAGGTACTCCTGGCAAACTAACGGGTGCTGGTGCGGGTGCAATGTTTGGGCCAGTATTGTTAACAGCAACAGACATTCTAGGGTTTATGGCTGCATTTACTACAGATACTTATATACCTAAAGCTACAATTACACATAACTGCTCGTTCTTGCTACCAGCAAATGCCGAAGTATTCGGTATTAAAGCACAAGTACAAAGCTGGGGCAAAGCAGTTTCTCATGTAAATACCTCAGTTATTAATGTCGCAACCAGTGAGCTGATTTTTCAAGCACAGTCTACTTACTCTATGACAGTTAGGAAGGAAGCTACTGTTGGATAATCAACTTCATCC
>Ga0187219_1001313_pt1 | contig 11973 bp, 14 predicted proteins | sample 13SPOviralmetaG_FD_130162 | JGI IMG/M metagenome (GOLD analysis project Ga0187219, IMG submission 130162) | Marine viral communities from the oligotrophic San Pedro Time Series (SPOT) site, San Pedro Channel, CA, USA - 13 SPOT_SRF_2010-07-21... | ecosystem: Environmental > Aquatic > Marine >... | reverse complement strand
TGAATCGAATTAAAAGTACGCGGGGTACGGGTATGTGGGGAAACGGTATGTGGGCAGATCGAGAATATGGGAAAAATTGGATCGATTTATATATAATTACATCGAAGAATTTAAATTATTATACTAATCTTCTTGTGTAAAAGTTTCCTATATTAAAAATAAGGACGTAACAATTTAATTGTGTTAAACTTGCGTTATATTAAATTATAATTAATTCTAAAAAAAAATAATTGTAAAATAGTATATCTAATGTCAAAGCCTAATGTTAAAATGGCAATAATTATACTTATGACTATTGTTGCGATTATTTTAAGTTTATATTTCTATACAAAAGAGACGGCGTCCGAGTTTGATGGCGTGGCGGAGGAGATCGCCGAGAAGGTCAACGTCCTGATCGCCACCCACGCGCTAAATGGCCGACACGCCCGCCCGTCCAAGGTCCATGGGCACGCCGCCAGTGCTCCAGTCGGCCATAATCACCCCGGTGATATGGCAATTTGGAAAGCACAAATAGACGCGGCGCCGATTGGCGCATATGATGTTCGCCCAATTGACAGTAATGGCAACCTTAGTAGTGCTGTTTTTGACGATATGAAAGATTCCTTCAAAGAGAGTAACTTAATGTTAATTGGGAATAATTCAACAGACATTCATTTTCTTAACGGTGGTCTATTAATGAAAGGGTTTGAGGATCATGTCAAGAAGCCATTAAGGGATGATGTCAACACAAACGCGGCCGATATCACCGATATCACGAAAAATAGCCCGGGCGGCCTCCTGTACGCGGCCAAAGCGCGGATCACGAAAAATGAGGACGATATTGGCTCCAACACCAGCAATATTAACAACAACGCCGACGATATTGACACCAACGCCGGCAATATTACCACCGCATCCACAAACGCGAGGAAGACATCTCTCGCAGATCTTCAAAGTGTGATTAACGCAGAAATTGACTACTACAAACAAGACCCGGGGTCTTCCTGGTGGCCCGAACGAATAGGCGCTCAAACTGCTTATAATCATGCCGCCAATCTCGCTGACGACGCCGCGTGGGACAGCGATTAGAACATAAATTAAATTAAATTAAATTAAATTAAATTAAATTAATTAAAAATTTTAATATTTTATTTAATTAAAATGAGAATGAATAACAAACAAAAAATGTATCTTGGGGTTTTTATGATCGCGGTAGTCGTATTAGGAATTATGTACTCTATGGGTACATTTTCCAAGAAGAGCATTATGGCTTTTGATGCGACCGGGAACGTGATGATGAGAGAAGATATAATGGGACGTAATAGAACTGATATTGACTCCTTCTCCGGCAGTATTGCCGGCAAAGCAGATAAGGCCGATCTAAACGCCGCCACCACCTCGATTGGCACCAACACCAGCAATATTAACAACAACACCAGCAGTATTAACAACAACACCAACAGTATTGGCACCAACACCAGCAGTATTAACAACAACACCAACAGTATTGGCACCAACACCAGCAGTATTAACAACAACACCAGCAGTATTGGCACCAACACCAGCAATATTAACAGCAAAGCAGATATGAGCGCCATCAACTCCGCCGTTGATGCGCAAGAGCTGCTCTCCAAGGCAGATCGTGACGCGATTAAGAATTTTGTAAGATCCAAGGTGGTATTGTTTGATTCAGGGCTCTATAACGCCGAAGGAGCGCGAACACTTGGCACGCTTTTCGGCGAGGGCCCCGCCAGAGAAGTGGCCATCAAGGGGAAAGGAGGGCCGGACAAAACCAATGACCAAGTATTTATAAAAGGCTAAGTATAGTAAACATCTAAAAATATAGTAAATGCCTAAAAATATCAAATATATTAAAATATTTTCCGGATCCGTTATAATTTTAATAATATTATATATAATAAATTGTTATATATTAGAAAAGTCTCTCGTATTATCTTTCGATGAAGATACAGGTGCTATAAATACCAAAGACGGCTCTGCTGGTCCTCCAGGTCCTCAGGGTACTACAATTGACCATGATGAAATTTTGAACAAAGGGATAAAATATAAACATAAGGGAAACTGAACAGTTTAGGACGCGTGGGGCTCGAACCCACGGCCACAGGATTAAAAGTCCTGCGCTCTGCCAACTGAGCTAGCGTCCCTTATGTTTATCGTAATGTAATGTAATGTAATATAATATAATGTCTTTAAGTTAATTTAAATGATAGATTTTTCAAAACAAAACTCTGAAATAATCTCCCCTGCTGCCCCCAACATAGCTAGACGTCCAATGAACATTTCATTATATTCAATATTATTTGAATTATTATAAGAATTCAACGGGTCAAACAAATAATTTCCTGGGTTGTGTTCTTCCTTGAATTGAAACCATGTTTCAGTTGAATTTGGAAAAGAATAAGCCTTTAGAACCTGAGAAAATTCGGAGACACCAAATAGACCAAGAAGAAAAAGTTGATTTTCAATCGGAAGATTACTTACATAATTAATTCCTAGTCCATCTGGACTTAGATTATCTAGAAGAGGAATTGTTAGAGAAGACAACATTGCTACGCGCCCGTGTTTAATTTCTGCCTCCTTTACAAATTTAGAACCTACATTTAAATTAAGTGCCATGGCTGCAGGCAAAAGTGCATAAATAATCAGATTCATTAACTATATAATATATTATATCACATTTCTTTAAATATTTTTTCTCATATATTTTTTCTCATATATTTTGTAATTTTATTGAGTTTTTTTCTCTCTTTCTTTCTTAATCCTTTATCTGGTACTATAAAATCATTAAGAGAATTGTCGCTTCCTGATCCTGAAGTAGATCTTTCTGAAAGATTGTCAATGTCTCTAACGTCGTGGACCAATTCCCATTCCTTACAAATTTTTCTAGCAATATGTCTACATGGGCATTTACATACATTTTCATCTTCTCTCTTAAACAAATTATATTTAATTGGATTTCCTATTGATGGAAAGTTTATTCTGTGGCGTTCGCAACACGAACAATTTTTAAGCTCTAAAGGTAGACACTCCATTTCTTCAAGATTTTTAATCTTATTTTTAAGATAATCGTTTGTATCAGTATCCATTAAAAAACTTTTAAATGTCATTTTATTTAAAATGTTAATTAAAATATTTTTTTAAATGTATATATTAACATTTTAAATAAAATGACATTTAAAAGTTTTTTAATTGCCGTGATTACAATCGGTTGTATATATCTTCTTTTTTTTAATAAACCAAAATATTCATTTACAATACCTCCGACGAGCTTGGTGATGTTCCGCGAGCAATGTTCGGGATCAGCTGCTCCGGACACCAGTCTTCCTTGGATCGCGGAAAACTATTGTACAATTGTAGCGTGTCATGACGATAATAATGACGAAAAATCTTGCGGTGAGATTGAGCAACTTTTAAAGGTAGTAAATGATCAAGCAAGCGAGGCGTCGTTTGGGCTTACTATTTCTTCGTTTGAAAGCTCTTTGAATGTCCTGGAGCCTTTCCTCGCGGCGACGGCGAGCGGCGCTTTTGATTATTCTAATCCTCAGTAGCAATTGCCAAGTCCATAAGAAGTTCTGGTTCTTCTTCCAACTCAGAATCTGAAGAAACCTCGTATTTTTTCCAATCAAGTGCGTGTCTAAAACAATAGTAATTTGTACAATTTTCAGGTTTTTGGTCTCCGTTTTTATCACATTGGGTCCCATCTCGATTTTTACCCTTGCATTTTTCTACACGTCTTTTCCTCGTTGTTTTAATTTCCTGACATATTTCAGTAATCAAATTTGGTACATTATTTTCATTTTTATCAGATTCTCCATCATTTGTTTCGTCGTTGGAATCTTTATTTTTAATTTTTTCGTCAATATCTTTTTTAGTTATTTTTTCCTTATCAAAATCATCAAGTGTGTAACCCTTTTCAGATGCATACTCTGCTGCAATTTTAGTCGCAAATTTTTTCGGACCATTCGTGGAATTAGAAGAACTGGCATTTGACTTCCTCTGTTTATTTGAAGGTTTTGGTATTTCGGGATTCCTTAATAGTTTATGTGCTAATTCTATAAATGTTTCGTTGAAAATGGCAAGCATCTCTGTCGTCGCTTCTTCGGTGAGATCGTACTTAGCGCGGAAAGCCTCAAATTTCTGGTCAAGAGTAGCCATAATTGTCTGGTTATAATTATTTATAATTCATTCTTTTAAATTTATTATTTTTCTGTAATTTTCTTTATACCGTGATAATATATATTTAAAAAAATGTAGTTATAACTTTAAATATGACGAGTGCGCGCCACGGGCAATGTTAATTTTATTTTTAAGCGGTTTTCTTTTTTCGAATCTTTTTAACTTTTTCAGGGATTAGATCCTTCCAAAGTTCCGTTACGTCTTCCATCATAGGTTCAAATATGGTTTGAATAGCAGACTTAAACTGATGTTCGAAGTAATAAATGTAATCGATCGGTATTCCGTTTTTGATAACATAATCTGGATCTTCTACCTTTTCAAACTGTCTAGTTCCTTGATATGTAACAAATACATAAGGAACTCTTTCTCCACCGGATACTTTATCCATATGGTCTCTTTCTTCTCTCTTTCTTGCAAGAGCAACGTGGGGAATATTAGCAGGACACCTTTTGAACAGACATTCATTCTTACAACTCGGGCATTCGTGTTCTGTCTCTAAAAACTCAAGAATGTGAGACTTATTTTTATTTTTAAGTGTGTGAATATTAGTTATGTTCATCTCTTTTTTACCCACCAAATTCAATTCATAATAAGTCTTATCACACATTGTACATACAACCTTGTTATCAAAGGCATAACCCGATCTTATACTTTTAGACAAAACAAGTTCCTTCATAGGAACTTCTGAATTAACCAGTTTTCTAATTTTATTGCGGGCATACTCTTTAGAAGTTTCGATTATCTCGTCAACTGTATCAAATTCATAATTTAAGACTTTATCATTTTTAAGAATGTATTCGAAAATTTTCTTTGAATTTTCGCGTACATACTCGCAATTGTCTCGCCTTACTACTTGAATACCTTTGTAATCGATGTAATCGTAATTTATTGGATTGGTCCAGAATAGACTCGCGTATCTTTTTTTAGAAAACAAAATGAATGGATACATAACTTTTTCAAATTCAAGATCAATGGGGTTTTTAAATGTAGCCGAAATGCGATCGGCACATTCTGGCGCTACCTTGAATACATAATTCATATGATCCTGTCCTTTGAATTCGCTTTTAAATTTTACATAAATAGAATCTGTATCTCCGTAAACTACTTCGCAATCATACCATTCTTCAGCGCATTTCTTGCTATGAGCAATCATATTTCTCCCACATGCGGTAACTGCTGCAGCAATTTTCTTATTGGGAAGTCTTCCATATCTCGCGCCTGTAAACCCATAAATACTATTCATAGAAACTTTAATAGCAAGCTGCACGCCATTAAGAACCGCGTATTGCAGTGACGAAGACAAAAGAGATTTCATTTGTTTTCTAATAGCTTTACGTTCTTTCCAGAGACGATCTAGAATCTTAGGCATGATACCGGTTTTGTTTTGTACAAACCTTACACTTACTGGTCTAGCTGTTACATTACCATCTTCGTCTTCATCGTCTTCTTCCCACTTCATGTCAAAATATTCAATACCGGGAATATTATCGAACTCTGGATCTTCTACGATAGTGGCATAGTCATAATTGTGCGCGATCATAATACTTGGATATAGACTGGCAAAATCAAGACCAGCAATGGGTTCAAAATGTGCTCCAGGCGTTGCACTCAATACTGTCGCTCCCGTAAACTTTTCTTCATCTGTATCTTTATCTTCTTTTTGCTTGTATTCCACTGTAGGCACTAGATAACCTTCTTTTTTTGTTTCGTAAGCGATTTGTGTATGAACCCGTATTTGTTGACCCCTGAGTTCAATGTATTGAATCGGGACCATAGTGATATTAGACATACCTATCAAATTAGTTACCATTCTAAGTTTAAGAATTAAATCTATTAGAAGCCAAGTGTCTTGTGCGCAATACTTTACTACCAATGCGATTTTGTCTTTTGTGGATGTATTGTACTTAAATAGATCCGCCGGTGAAAGGTCGTCTTTTTTATCTCCTGTAAAATGTTCTGCCACATTATTCAATTTATAAGATTCAAGTTTGTAATCTTTTTTAATTAGAAACATCATATCAAGTTGTGTTACTCCATACATCTTAAGATAAACCATTGTATTGTCACCATAAGCTGATGTATTGAGTTGATCCTCCTGTTTAGCAGCGGGTTTATCGATTATTCTGCTTAGATTCTCCAATACATAATCTATATGAAGAAACTTAGCTCTCGCTATGACATATTTCCAATCAAAACCATATCCATTGTATTGAATTAAGATATCTGGATCTGTTTCCATAATAAATTTAACCCATCCTATAATCAATTCTTTTTCAGAATCAAATTTTTCAATTATAATACCATCAACTGGATCACAGTCATTATCAATCGGGCTTTTAATAGTCGCAACGTGTTTAATTTTTTCTTGTGTATTAAATTTATAAAGACTTGTACCGATCTGTGTAATAATGTCATGTTCTTTTTCTGGATCTGGAAACTCATTGATAGCTAGGTATCTAGAAGAATATGAAAATGCCTCAATATCCCAAGCGCCAAGTGTTAAATTACAGACATCTACTTTTTCGTATTTTGACACGGAATTATAATTTGCTGTATAACTGTGCTGACATCTTGACATATCGTCAAATTTCTTGATATCAAGTACTTTTACCCATCCTGCCATCTGAATATCTGTTTTATGCGTGAATCGAAGATAAGGTTCAATGTTAGATTCGTAAAGTTCAAATTTGATAGGTTCGGTTATAGACAAACACGCTATTTTTGGCAAACTGCGCGCATCTTTAGAATAAGGATTCAGAATGTATCTAATTCTATTAAAAGTTTTAAGATTTTTACACACAAATCTTAAAAATTTATATTCTTTTTCATTTGTAAATCCTTTGTACTTTTTCCTAACAACTATACTTACAGACTCCAAATCTTCTTTATTCCTAAAAAGTTTATTCCTAATGTATTTTTCAACCTCTCTTTTTTTAAAATTATCAAATGTATCTTGATATTTATCGGGGATAAGTGCAAAAAAATAAGGCTTATATCCTTCAAACCTTACACATACTGATTCTGAAATTTCATTTACTCCAAAAGCATAAATATTATAACGCGTATCTGGATAATCCGAATCGGGATCGTCTGTTTCATCTGAAGCATCCCAAGAAAGTACCTGAAATGTGATTTCATTTAACTCTATTGTACTCTGTGGTCTTAAAAATGACTCCATTATATATTTATATTTATATTATTTCTAAATCAATTTTTATTAAGATCAAGGTTGTAATTTAACCTTCTATGCATCCATTATAAACACTCTCTAATGCATAAGTTTGTAAATATTTTATAAATTGCAATAAAGATTGTTTTGTTATTTTTGTAAGAGGCTTATCATCCGTTAAAAGAGAAACTGTTTTGCTATTATAAGAATTTGTTGTTTCTAAATTCCAATTTTTAATTTCGTTTATTATAAAAGCTACCTTGGTTTTATTACTAAGATCTTTTATGATATCTATCCAGAATTGCAACGCTGTATAAATATTTTTTCCATATTGCCCGGGATATAGTTTATATTTTGTATTATGTAAATTTAGATATATAATAGTAGCAAATGTTTGACAAAAATGTGCGGTACCTTTTATTTGAAAATTAAGACTATAAGAATCTTGAACAAGTTTATTTTTAATAGAATACCAATGAGAACCGTCAAAATATAAACCATTTGGTGCATTGCCTTTTTTTACATCTGCTTTACTTATTCTTTTTGAAAGTGGTAATATAAAATCGTCTCCATTCTGATCCGTTACTTGTTGTTTTTTTACATCTAGAATTATAAATGGTTTTGTTACACTAGGTTCATCGTCTAATATTGAACTTAGGATATCGGGGGATCCAAAAATATCAACTATCCACTCTAAGTCGTCGCAGCGTGAAATTTCTTTTCTTTTAGGCATTTATTATATTATATTATATTTATATTATATTTATATTATTTCTAAATCAATGTTATTTCAATATAAATATACTAGAAAACCATAAACTTCCTACTAATGTTAAGCCTTTTTTAATTAGTTTACCATCCGATGTAGAAATTCCAAACAAGGTAAACTCAAGCCATTTATCAGAAAGCATATCACACAATATCAACCAATCTAGTGTAGTTGCAGAATCTTCTGATATAGACAGGTTCATTAGAGAAATTGCTTCGCTCTGAGCTTTATTTTTAAATATTACGCTAGGTTGAATTCTATATAAGTATCGTTTAACAAATTCATAAGATTTTACATTACTTAATATATTTTCTACATTTTTTGTATAAAGATAAATATTCCAGAGCATAAATAATTGGTTAATTAAAATTAACATTATTCCATAAAAAATATAAATATCGAACACATTATCCATTTTAATGTCTGTTACATGAATAGCTTCATCTGGTGTAATTAATCTTACAAAAAGAGATATACTTATTCCTCCGATTAATGTTATAAATGTAACAATGTCATTAAATAAATTTATAGTTTTAATAATTTCATTTTTTTTAAGTGATATATTTAATATTATATTACTTAATGATACTGAATTATCAAGTATTTCTTCCTCTGGGCATTTAATTTTTTTATTTATATCCAATATATCAGTATTATGTTGTCTTAATACGAATATGAATGTATATACAAATAAGAAAATTATCAACCTCGTATATATCCAATCTAGAAATATTAATAAACAGAATATAGAATCGGATGAAATAATAGGATTTAACCAAATGTAATCATTTCTAATAGACGAAAAATGGCAAAAGTTTACTATTATAGAAATTATACTTGAAGCTATTATAATCAACGATTTAAAATTCTTACATTGTAGTATGTTTTCAAGATGATTGGTTTTAAAATAATATTTTAACCACTGATGAATTATAGGTAAATTTGAGTGTATAAAAAATGAAATTAAGTGTCTTTTATCGTGATACATAGTATAATTATAAAGGTTATATACCGGTTGAATTAAAACCATTAGATTTATTAATACAAAATAAATTGTATAAATAATATAATAAATCTTATCTTTTACACTAGGACGTTTCATTATCTTAGGTTCTTTTCTATATCGAACATTAGTTTCAATATCATCATTTACGAGACTTAATGATTTAATTATTTTAATATTTTCATAAGGACATGCAGCTGTTTCTTTTACAAATAAATCTATTTTTTTAACTAAACAATAATTTACGTCATAAGATTTAACACCTAAAAAAAATAATAAATTATCTAACATAATAGTATTAAATGACTATATTAGTATTTGTTTTTATTATTTTTTTGGTATTTTTATTTTTAAATCCGCCCTGTAAAAATACATATATAACTAAATCTGGTAAAACTTATAGAGCAAGTAATCGCGATGCCGCTGAAATAATAGACGCCATGCGACTTATATCGATAGATTTAACATACGAAATAGAATCTGATAATGAGAAAGGAATTCAATTAAGAAATACGTTGGGAAATACAACTTTCAAAGAACTTATAAATCAGGATGACGACATTCTTGCATGGAATTATGATAAAGGAAGAGAAATAGGAATTAAACTCTATGATGATTATGGAGAATTTTATTCAGCTGATTTACTAATTGATTCTTTATTTCATGAATTAGGTCATTCTATTAGCAAAACGGTAGGTCATGGACCAGAATGGGAGGCCAATTATAATTTTTTGAAACAAGATAAATTTAAAAATAAATACGTATCAATTTTAATAAATAAAACCGCATTAATTAATTAATTAATTAATGAATGATTTATTTATTGGGGGAGGAGGATATAACGGGTTCTCATTTATCGGGGCATTAGAGTATTTACATCAAAAAAAATTATTAGAAATTAAAAATTTTTATGGAACAAGTATAGGATCTTTAATTGGACTCATTTATATTTCTGGTATCTCCCCGAAGGAGATGATAAATATATTTCAAAAATTAAATCTAGAGGAAATTATAAAATACGATTTTTCAAATATTTCTAAAAAATCATGTATATTAGAAGATGATTTTCTTGACAATTTAATTAAACATGTTACGTCAAAATTTAATGAAGCAATTACAATATCTGAATTTTCAGATAGAACGAATGTAGATATAAATATATATACAACATGCATCACAACAAATGAATACGTGTGTATGAACAGTAAAAATTATGGCGATGTTAAGATAAAGGATGCAGTAAAGGCATCTATGAGTATTCCCTTTATATTTAAACCAGTTGAAATAGACAATAAACTATATGTAGACGGATGTTGTAAAAATTTACTTGGTTCTCCCCCGAGGGAGATATACATTAGAGGATACAGTATTATATTATCTACAAAACATGAAATTTCTTTATACCCAGTTGATGTAATATATTCTATCTTTAATATTGAAATGCCTAATAGTACATTTGTTATCAATATCAATAACATCTTTCAACCACAAAAATATTTAAGTTTAGATAAAATAAATTCAAAATTTATAATAGAACTATATAAAAAAGGTATAGAATCAGCAAGAGAATCTCTCGCTTAAATGCGGGGAAAAACTTCTTTTATCCATTTATTTTTATTATTCATATAATTAATATAACTAAGTTGTTTAGATTGTTTAATATCATTTTTATTTAGAACTACAATTTTCTTCCTCTGTTTTTCTTGTTCTAAATTTAAATAAGAATTTTTAAGTTTATTTAAAATTTGAGAAATCTCTCGCGGGACTCTATAATTATCACTAATGTCTATTTTATCAATATCAGTTAAGTTTAATTTAATGAATGTATCAGATGTATCATTTTTACGTTCTATATTAACCACACATTTTTTAAACTTTTCGTCTACGTAAAATCCATTAAAGATAAATTTTTCGCTGTGTTCAGAAAAAACGAAATACGGAATTTTATTTTGTTCACATATATTAATCAATATACTGCTCAATGTATTATACTCGGTAAAATTATGAAATATAATACAAAATTTAGTACACATCAATACATTTCTAAGTTCTTCCTCTAGATTATCTTGGTGTAACGATTTTCTTATAATCGTTAACATATTCTGATTACATATATTAGATATATGTTTGATGTGCTTACCGTAGAAAAAATTAATCCGATGTTCGGGATTTATATTTTTTGAAGTTAATCTTCTTGAAATTTCAGCAAAATTATCCCAGTTATTATCGATTACAACAAGTACATTCATAAATTATAATATGTATAATATCTTTTACATTTTAAAAATATTCTAATTTGTGTTTTAAAATGTAAAAATAAAGTATTGAATAAATATAACAGGGATATTTAATATGTTATATCTAATAGTCGGAATATTGACAATTTTAATAATATTATTAAATTTATTTTTTAATATTAATTTACTTTTTAACGACATTAAAGTACGCGAAATTAAAAAAAAATTTAAACTTGGTATTGAATCTGAAAAAATCATCATAATTTCTAGAAATGGGTGTCCATATTGTAATATTTTAGATTCTAAAATAGCAGATGCAAAGAATGATTATACTAAAATATTAATTAACAATGATGGCACATATACATTTGACAGTACCTTTTCGCAGTTAGATGTATCAGAAAGAAAATCTATAACTGACGGATTTGAACGATTAAAGGATAATTTAGGTTATGTGTTTCCAACTATAATGCATAAAAATTATTATAATTTTGGACTTCCTAATGATGAGGTTTTAAATAAAATTTTTAATATTAATTAATAATATAGCGATGTAATGATAAAATGTCCGGAAAGAATAATAGTAATAGGGGATCTTCACGGCGATGACGAAATATTT
>Ga0187219_1001289_pt1 | contig 12067 bp, 11 predicted proteins | sample 13SPOviralmetaG_FD_130162 | JGI IMG/M metagenome (GOLD analysis project Ga0187219, IMG submission 130162) | Marine viral communities from the oligotrophic San Pedro Time Series (SPOT) site, San Pedro Channel, CA, USA - 13 SPOT_SRF_2010-07-21... | ecosystem: Environmental > Aquatic > Marine >... | reverse complement strand
CTTGCTTAAAATGAAAGACACCAAGTGTGTAATGATTAATGAGTTGGGTGAGAATACCAAGTTAATTACTAACAAAATAAAGCAGATATCTGGTAATGATGCCATACCAGCGAGAGCCTTATACTCTAACGATGTTATTGATATTGATTGTTCCTTCAAGTGTATCATTCAAACCAATCACCTACCAGAGTTCACAGACATTGATGATGGCCTGCTGGATAGGATCTGTCCGATTCACTTTCCGTTCAGATTTGTGAGTGAGGATGTATATGACCCAGAAGACCCCCAGCACAGAAGGGCAAATACTGAACTCAAAGGGGTATGTAAGGAGAAGAAGGTAGAGTTCTTCAACTATGTAATGAATATCTGTGTCCCAGCATACAGGAACCATGGTATCTACCCCCTACCAAAAATGGTGGAGAAAAACATAGACAAATATAGGTCCAAGATTGATGATGTGGGATTGTTCGCCCGCACAGAGTTGAAGGAAGTACCATTCCTATCGCAAATCAAACCAATTCCCACTAACATCATGTTCGCACATTATGTGGCTTGGAGAACACAGGTTGTGGAGACCGAGGAGTGGAAGAGCAGGGACAAATTTGCCAAGAGGTTGAAGTCCATTCTTGGCGAAAGTGCATATAAGAGGGCGCTGTATGAGGGTACCCGTCAGCGGTGCATCCATGGCTATGAGTTTGTAAATCAATATGAATATATCTCTTCGGATCATTAATTATTAACATTTGAACCTGTTTTTAAAATCACTAATATTCTTATCTAAATCTTTGCTATCTCCCCATAGCAAATATCTGGATAGCGCCCCAGGGGATTGGCCGTCCGTCCAATCCTCATTCACCCTATGTCTCTTTATGTAGTTTCTGCGCGCGGTATCATCCGCACCATCTATGTATGTAGTAGAACCCTTGGATCCAAAATGAACCACCTTCCTATCTGGTGGCTGGCACTGGGATACCTTACTCTTACATACACAGAATACTGCCTTGTATTTCTTTAATGCTTTATCACTCTTTGATACTGATATTAATTTCATATTACTATTTAGCAATATAATTACTGCCGACGGCATGAACCAAACACTCCGTAGGGGGTCTGTTGAACCACGGGGGCTGGGGGTGGTGTAGGCTCTGCAAACCGTGTGGCCTGTTTGCTCTTCTTCTTCTTCTTGTAGATGATCTCTGGCTCATCATCACTGTCTGACTCCGATGCAGATACATACACTATTTTCTGCTTCTTGGCCTTCTTTTTCTTCTTATACACCACCTCCTCGGGGGTATCGTCGTCCTCGGGTTCCTTGGGGGCGCTGGGCTGGGCTGGTGGCTCCTTGGGTTTAAGTGCGTTCTTTACCCGCTCTTTGCGCTCATTGATAGCCTTTTGTTTTTCCATCCGCTCAACTTCCTTTTCGGCCTTACGCAATTCTGCATTCTCCTTCCTGACCGCCATGGCCTTCAACCTTGCCTGTTCCAGGGCCGTCTTTTGGGCGTCGGATCGTGGTTTTTTCGGTTTGACCCCTGGGTCCTGGGGAAGTTGGATGGTCTCTTCTTCTGTGGGTTCTATGGGATTTGTGTTGGGTTCAGCCATTCTCCTGTACTTTACTATCAGACAATATTTTTTTCTTCTACCACTGAAACAATTTCTATATTATATAATTTTTAAGAATTAATATGGGACACCTGGACGGGTCATTTCCAAAAGTAGACTCAAATATTTTTAACATGAGGATTTATATGAAATTGAGACGAGTTTGGGAAATAAGCCGTCCACCCGTCCCAATGGATTTTTTCAGATCCAGAAGTTGGATGATGAAAATGTTTATAAATATTCTAAAAAGATTTTAAGATTTCTTCATCTATTAATGTCTGTAAAATGTTGAAATATATTTAAGAAATATTTAAACAATTTATAAATTATACAAAGTTCTGTGGTATTATGAACTCATCAAAACATCTTCTAAACATTGACAGGTGTTCTGGTTTTGGGCTGGTATCAACAAACATGAAACTATATGGTTTGCTATCACACACTCCATCCCACATATCCACAAACTTCTCTGCCCCCATGCCAAATGAGAGATCTTCTGCAATTAATTTCTTTTCTTTTTCATTATAATTTTTAAACAGGCACCACAGTGTGGCATTTGCCCTCACTGGCTTCGGAAGCCCATTCCCTTGCGACTTGTAGATCTGGGATATTACAAATGGTGAAATACCAATGGCCCCCTCACCTTTTATGGACCCCAAGTGCCTATACAGAAGACACATCTGACTTAACTTCTTACCGAAAACCTTACTCTGCACGGAGTCATCAATGAGTAGTGCTATCTTGGGTTTCCGTCCCCCCCATTTGTGTGTGGGTTTTTCAAAATTACCATTTCTGTAAAATCTCATTAGCATTCCATCCGTTAACCTGACCCCTTCTTTATCAATGTCCTTCATGAGTTTATTGTATGCCTTCATCTCCTCATGGTATTTGACATAGTCATCCCTTTCTGCCTCTACCTTTTCTTTGATTTTGTCTATAAGCATGGGATCATCCAAATCATCAAAAATGTTCTCATTAGAAATATTAAGATTTTGTAGAATATCCCAATTACTATTGGCTGTGGGACTCACCAGGATAGTGTAATCATATTCCATCATCTTGATGAGATTGACTGCACTAACTGATTTGCCCGCACGCGATCTCCCCACGAGGACACATAGGGCATGAGCCTTGGGTAGGGCTGGTGGTGTAGGGTGGTTCCCTGATACTGCTTTTGGTGCAATAATTTTAGTTCCCGATATCTTAACGGTCTTCATTAAAATACATAGATATTTTATTCTGTTTGGATGTTCCTGGTTGATTCGCCTTCATCCAGGGGTTTCTGTTCTGCAACTTCCTCCATCAACTGGGTGAGGGCTTTGGGTTCCCCCGCGACGGGTCCGCGTTCGCCCAATGCTATTTTATCCAGTGCGTCCAAAGCACCCTGGTAATCCCCACCCCACAGATTCTCAAATATCCTATATCTCTCTTCGCGGGTTAGGGTCTTGAACCTGGTGGGTGCTTGGAGTCCCTGCGCTCGTAGGGCCCTCCTCCTTTCTGGTGTATCATAGATGCCAAATTTCTTGGTGAGTTTTTCACCATATGCTCTATCCAGTTGCAGAAGGGGTTTCTCTTTGTAAGCGGATCTAAACCCTTGGAGGTCGGCCAGGTCCTGTGCGCCGAGTGCCTCATCCAGGGCCATCTCCTCCCTCTCTATCATGGTTTTCATTCCAATGTCGGATCTCTCGCGCAGATCCTTTGCACGGTCCAGGAGGTTTTTGATTTTGCTTTCATCTGGGCGTTCCCCGCGTCTGACCTGTTCCATCATTTCCATGAGTCCGTCCGAGAGTGGGTCGCCCGTGCCGAAACTGCCAGTTTCATCCTTCTTCTCCATGGCCTCTGCTATCTGGTCTTCACCCAGAGCCAATACCATATCCTCCAACATGTTATCAACAATGACTCCGTCGGGGATACCTGATGGCGAAGTAAGTAGGTGATGGTTAAAAATATCCATGAAAGTATTGATTGGGACTTCTGGTGTGAATGCATACTGGTTTGCGTAGGCTAACCTTGTGCGGTCAAATGGATTTTCCGACCTTATCTGTGTCTGTGTAGCAGAGCGTTGGAGTTCCAACATTCCCAAGACAGGGTTGGCGCCCAACAAAGTCTTTGCTAATTTGGGAGCGCCTTGGATTCCTGATTCCAGGAGTGTTTGTTCCCCCATGAGAATGTCCTTAACCTTACGGTATTTGATTGCCGACCTTTCCCTCTCCGTCAGTGTGCCACAAATGGCTCTAACCATAATATCATCTTTGGCGTAATTCATGTTGTTTATGTTATTAGACAATAAAATAATATCCACCTATATCATTATAAGCACCATGAGTCGCATGATAGGAAACGATGCCCGAGTAGGTAAATACTTTATAGCCCCCGAGTTGGGAACCAAGGAGGAACCATGCCCCCTGATGCATAATTCCCGAGATTTTATTACAGGTGTAGACCCCGTGGGAAACTACATAATCAGGGATGATACCCAGTCCATAGACAGAATATCAATTAACAAAAATACAGGTGTAATTACATTCACGCCCCCCCTGCCTGGTGGTGGATCCAGCAGTGGCTTCACAGACTACCCCCTTCCTGGTCTTGTCCCTGGCGAATACACCCTCGCCACCCTTAATGCTACGGGTGTAGATTACCAGGCTGTTGGATACTACCAACTTACCTCCCAGACTGCTGGCTTCAAGCAGGAAATATACTTCTGTTCCACCACAATGCATCGCACGGCCACGGGTCAACCACAGGGGGACATCTATGTTATCCAGAACCTGACGCAAAGTGATACCCCCCCATTTGTTGAACTTAAATTGCGTGAGATAAGCCCAACTGAAATTGAACTCATAGTGCAGGTAGGCGTTCCGTGTGATGCCAACCTGCGCCAAATTGACGCCACACAGGGCTGGGTTCCCCCTGGTGCGGTGGTGGTAGCCCCCACTGGAACAGATTACCTCACCATAAACACCCAAAGCACCCTGGATAGTGAGACCAGCCAGACCATCACGGCACCCATCGTGAAGACGGGAACTACTATAACAAATGTTGTTGCCCCGCGAACTGGTTTGGTAATAAGCAGTCCCTATGAGTGGAATTACGGCGGACAGAACCAGAGTGATATAAACATCATGCAGTCTTTAAGCGTTCAGACGAACATTCTGGATTCCCTACTCCCCCAGGTTCAAATGGGTAAGAACCTATCATTCTCTGGGGGCCAGGAAGCCCAGTTGCTGAATGTAATTACCCAGGATCCTGGCGTAAACCTGCAACTGACGGAGGGTCTGGAAGTTCAAGGGAATATAATAATGGCTGATAACGCAATTACTGGACTGGGAAATTTGACATCTGGAACTTCCCCTAATATCACGGTGTCTGGGAACTTTGATATGCAGACCAATGATTTGCTTTCTGCTGGAAATATCTACACCAATAACATTCGCAAGACTGGTGGATCGGACATAAAGTTCCATGATGATGTTAATTTCCAGAACAATGCTGTGGGTCAGGTTCCCCTTCCTACACAGAACCATCACGCTACCAACAAGCAGTATGTGGATGCCCTGGTCGGGGGTGGCGTCCAGAACCCCATGACTTCGGATCTTGATGCAGGTAATTTTGATATTACCAATATTACTGACCTCGGTGCAGATGGAACTGTGAATCTTACTGGAACAACCACCATAGATTCCACCCTTGGGATTACCGCAACCACAGAGATTCGTGATACCCAAGTAGATTGGTTGAGGTCTGGTGGTATCTGGTTATCTACCGCATCGGCCACCAGCACCATGCGCTTCACGGATGGTCGGGGCAAACTCGTTCTGCCAAACTTCACCCCAGGCATAATCTCCCAGGTGAATACTGTGTTCGCCCAGTCCTCGGCTGGTATAGACCGCCTTATGTATTTCGGTCAGCAAGCGGGAACTGGTATAGGTTTGGAGAAGATTGTGATGCCTTCGGTGGAACACACTTTGGCCTGTTTGGATGGTAATAACCCTGGTGAGGGTGGTGTCACCCCGAACGGTGGTCCAACAATCTGGGATAGCACCAACAACGGTCAGGAGGTTTTGCTAACCTCTTGGGATGTCGCCCGCCAGACTGGTGCGAGTTTTGGGGCAGGCACGAACGGCCAGGTTCAAACCCCGTATGGTGGAATGATTACAGGATTAAGTCTCAAAAATGGAGGTGCTGTCTGGAACTACATAGGTGGCGCCTTGATTACCATAAAGATTGGTGGGGCGCCAGTATATACTGGAACCCCTCTGAACGGCCCGCCCTATTTCACCATAGCCCTCCCAGAAAGTAGGTTCTTCTCCGTCCCCCCTGGAACTTCCTTCCCCCGTGTCACCCTGGAAATAAACACACCCAATCCTGGGGACCAGATAGACAATTTCGGTAGTCGCCCCTTACAGTGTAATTACACCATGATTCAGGATATTACTAATTAATATATTGCTAATTATTATAACGAACAGTGATGAGTAGGACAATTGCTATGAAACAGAAAATGTCTGAAAAAGAATATTTAAAATTATGTGAGAGACACTTACCAGAAGAGATATGTAGATTAGAGTATGGTAAGGTTGACTTCACCTATGACCCTCTGGACCACGGTGCAGGTGATAACCCACCCCCCTGGGTTCCCCCTACCCCACCAGAACCCACGCCCGACCCTCCCGTCCCCCCGCCCGACCCACCCCCTCCCGCGCCCCCGCCTGCGCCGTATGTCCCCCCGAGTCATCGGCGTAAGATTATTAATAAGGGTTTGGTTGTATCTGCTCCGACCCGCCAAAAGTTCATCTATGAAGGGCAGTTAAGAAATAGCGTCCCCCTTGATATCCAAGAAGAGGCATACCGCTTGGCTCATTCCTATGGCTTGGCCGAGGCCTACAAAACTGGTGTTCGTGAGTTTGGATACCGCAGGGGTATGACCCGTGAAAGCACCAAAGCCCCGCTGGGCGACCTTCCCCCTGGTCTGGAAGATTCCTATATGAAAAATTACGAGGGTGGCCTGGAAGATCTGATGAATGAGAACATGCTTAAAGACCCCCAGCAGATGTTTGGGACGCATGTTGGTGATGAAGTCCAATTTCTGCCCCGCGAGGCTACGAACATTGCTGGTATCTATCACGACCAGCACTACTGGTCCTCGGAACTGGGCCTGGAACAGTATAATGATTTTCACACGAATTTGGCAGTTAAGAGATTCCAGAATGATGCCAAGTGGAAACAAACCCACCTCATGGGTAAGGATGGAACCTATGAGGATTTCGTCCGCTATCTGAACGCCAAGAATGGAAAGCCCGACGGTGGTATTGACCTGCAACTTGACGAGGAGGGTGAATACCCACGAATGGGTAGGGACTCTGCACCCTACCGCGCCTGGGAGAAGAACGGGGGCAAGGTGACAGAGGAGGAGGAAGACCGACTGGGCTTGGTGGAGTATGATGAAACCCCCTTCAATTACCATGAGATGACCCAGCAGGAACTTGAAGCCCGAGCGCCCCTCATGGAACACAATTTCAACTTGGGTCTCATGGGTAAGGCTGACCCCGAGAAGGCCGTGGGGCGTCTGTATCTGGGGGGAACGGGTGCTGGTAGATTGAGCCGAGACGCCGACCAACCCCTGGAACGCGCAGTAGCCAGGGGAGACCAGGAAGAAGCAACCCGTATCTTTAACGAGACCCCTGAACCAGATGTTATCCGTAAAATGGTTCAGCAACAGGTTGACGCTGGGATGAAGGAGATAAAGATTTCAGGACATTCTACTGGGGGGTGGAAGGCCAGACAGATTGTGTCTGAATTGGCGGAGGAACACCCTGATATCAATTTCACGGGCTACGGTCTGAACGCCCACGGTAGGGTAGCCACTGAATACCCAGAACTTCCTGGTAATGCCAAGTTTGAATATCACACCATGATTAATGATTATACCAGTATGAAAAACCGTAAGTTTGTTGCAGATGAGAAAGCCCGTGGGATAGAGTCCTATTACTATGAACCCAAAGTCCATGAACCCATAGAGATGCCAGGGGGATGGCGCAAGGGGTTGATGAACCCCGCTGGTTCCTCGGCCAATATGGCCTACCAGTCCCATCAGATTAACAAACTATATGATACCAATGGTGAAGCCCTCCTGAAAGACGGTCAGGCCCTGGACCGCACCAAGCCCATTCGCTACAATGAAAAGGGTGAGTTGGAGAATTGGGAACCTGGTAAGATCCGCTCGTGGACTGATGAGGCTATTGATGGTGGTGTGAATATCTCGGCCAATCAGATTGGTGAGGCAATCACCAGCAAGTGGATTGACCCCAAGTTGGGTATCAAAAACATGGTAGCCAGTGAGAGCGCACATACCGCAATCTCTTCTGGTATCGGCGGAGTCATCGCTGGTGCAGGGACGGGTGTGGTCCGAGCAGGAACCCAGGCCTACGGGACTGGCTCAATGGCTGGTCTTGGGGAAACCTTCGCCATGGGGGCTTTGGAGGGCGGTGCAACCTCAATCGCAGGTGGAGTAGCAGGCGGGATTGCTGGGAATTTGGCAGATATAGGAACAAATGCCCTCCTCCGAAAGGCTGGGGCCAGCGCAGATGCCAGCCAGACCACGGCCAATATAGTCGGTGGAGGCGTAGGGGGTGCGGTGGGTGCCGTGGCTATGACCGAGACGGGTGCTTTAATAGGGGCAGAATTGGGCTTACCTGGGGCTTTGGTGGGAGGTGCCATAGGTGCTGGTGTTGCTGGATTGGAAGAAATCTACTCACACCGTAAGGCACTGGGTAGGGATTTTAGTAAACTGGGTAAGGGTATCTCGGGTTTCCTGGGATTCAAAAGCAGACACCATGACCCCCCGCCAGGTTTTCCTGGAACCTTCTAAAATAAAATATATTGTAATATTAATGACTGACACAGAACAGCCAATTGATACCCATGTAGCCTGGATTGACCGCATCACCCCAGACGAGCGCAAACGCTACCACGAGCGTTGCGCCGAGATCCGTGCGTGCTACCCAGCCCTTGACGCTATCTCGCTATCTATTCTTGCCAAGCGCACAGAGGAGGAACTTGAAGAAATATTCGGTCAGGTGGATGAAGACTGGAAACCAGAACCCCCCAAACAGCCAGAGGAGAAGTGTGTAATGTGCTTCAATTCCAGGGAAGAGATGGAAGAATATAACAAAAAACACAAGTAAATTAAAATATGTCCTTTTAGTATATACCAATCATGGAAACAGCCTACACAAAGAACATATTTCTTGATAGTTCAATAAATACAGAGGGTAATGACGGTCGCCTTGCCCGATGGATATGCCCCGCCGAGGGGTTCAGTGTTGCCAACCAGCAATACATTAAAATGACCCTAAACTCATTCAGTATGAGAAGAAACTGGTATAACATTAACCAGTATAACTGCATTTTCTACTCCAAAGATGGTACCACTTACACGGAGTACATTATCCAGCAGGGCAACTACACTACTTTCACATCCCTTGCTACGGCCATCCAGAATGCCATTCAGGTCGTCCATCCTCTCGCCACGGTGGCGTGGGATACCACCAGCAGGAAGTTTGCGATTGATATGACTGCGGTGCCTATCCTTGATTTCCCAGCAGGTGCATTTTTCGTTGGTTTCATCTGTAAGGCAGGGCCCCAGCCAGTTGGTGTCTCTGAACTCGGGTTTTTCAATGATGCCTTTGAGATCCTGGGGGGCAGGCCGACTCGTGATGTGAGTATTATAACCAATATGTTTCAGGACCCTGCTACTGGTCTGCCCGCTACTGGAACTGTGGTTCATCAGTCCTTCTTCGTGGGCGCCCTCAACAGTATCTCGGAACTTGTAATCCGCACTTCCTTACAGGGCGGTAATTATCAGTCGTTTGGTTATGAGAAGAATTTGCCAAGTGCCTCGGGTCTTACCAACACAGACATTATAGCCAGGCTACCCATTGATGAGGCAACCTGGACTCCTGAAAAAGAGTTCATCCACTTTGAGGATTATGATGATAACTTCTCGGTCATAATTGCAGAGAAACAATTGTCCCAGTTGGTGTTTTCTGTCACAGACCACAAGGGCAGGCTGATACCCGAAGTTAATTTCCAGCAGGCACAGGACGGCGCCCTATCGTTCAGGCTGTCATTGAAGATGAGTGTTATGAATGACATTTCCAGCCGAGACCATCTGACCCTCCCCTCGGATGTCCGCCAGAAAACATTTAATTATTAATCCTGCTAATTTTTTATATTTTCTTATAATATAAACAATCATGAGTCTTACTCCATCCAACATGCTTTATGGTGCTTCACGCCTCCAAAACTTTGCCAAGAATAAGTTTCGCCTTCTCCCCACTTCCGCCTCCACCCTCGGCGCGTATGGAATCATCCAGGTGCCTATCGTCCAGGGAACCATTGTGGATCTCGCCAGTCTTAAAATGCAGATGAAGGTTTCTGCCACTGGGTCCAGTGCTTCGGGTGTCGCCACTGATGAGATTTACTCTCGCCTCCCAGCCGATGTGTCCTCGCTCATCCAAAGAGTAGAGGTGCTGGTTAATGGCGTCCTTGTCAATGGCAGTAGTTCAGATTACGGGTCTTGCGCTCGCCTCCGCAAACTCTGTAAGGGAACATTTGACCGCGACCAGTCCATTGACCGCGCGGTGTCCCACGCCTCTATCTCTTCGGTTGACGAGAACGAGACCGCCGAGGTTGTAATGAAAGACTGGATTGGAACCCTGTTTGCTGGCGGTGAGGAAGGTGCCTCGTGCCGTTTCCTCCACACGGGTCTCTGCGGAGACATTACCCTCCGTATCCAGTTGGGAGGCAACAATGTGCTTGTAGGCAAGCAGAAGGGTCAGGCCATCAACGCCGACTACACTACCCCCGAGGCCAAGGCCAACGCCCAGTTGCAGTCCTACCAGGTTTCGGACATTAAGTTCTCTATTGAGGCAGTCAGCATGCCCCCAGAATATGAGATGATGCTTATGCAGGAACTCGCCCAGGGTCCCTTGGAGGTTGGCTATGAGGAGATGTATTCCTTCCCCTTGCAGAACATCACAGGCGATTCGTTTGAAAATCGCTTCTCCGTCAGCACAAGATCATTAAATCAGTGCTTCGCAGGGGTGAGGGATTCAAATTTTCAAACCACGGGTATCCGCGCGCACCTTATGGATAATGTTGTTGGCGACGCTATTGTCTCCAATGCCTACCGTTTCCGTGCCTACCCCGACCCCGCCAAGCAGTTGTCCTGGCAGTACTCCGTGAATAATCAGAAGCACCCAAATTACCCCGCCGACCTTATTGAGGCCTGTGCGGACACTGCCTCCGTGGAGGACCGCATGGGAGTCTCTGGCCGTGGTAATCTCATCACCTCGTTTGAGTCTTTCAAGGACGGTGTGTGTGTCGTCCCTCTCTCGCTCAAACACAATGCTCCCACGGGTGGTCTCCCCTATACCGCTGTGGCCTCGGGTCTTGATACCCGCTCCACCAATATGTCTGGTACCTTTGAGGTCAGGGGTATGTCTACGCCCACGGCCGACCCCGCTACGGGTGAGACAGCGGTTCGCTCGTCTCTGGTCTGTGCTGTCACCCAGCCTCTTCTTATGATTAACGCAGGCAAGTCGGTCGCAGTTTCATTCTAAACAATTATGTTGGTTAATATCATAACAGCATGACTTTCGTTCCACAAGATAGATTTGTAGTCCCAGGCGTAGACACCCAAAACTCTCTGGGTCAGAGTGTGAAACGGGTGTATAATGATAACAGATTCAAAGTCCAGGTCTTCAACAGGGAGGCTTCCAAGCCCCTAAACCGATTCGCCCAAATCGGTATAACCAACAACAATGTCCTGAATTGTGTTGACCCTAACCAGCCCCGTGAGGACTTGAACTACGGCTCCCAGTCCCGAGAGGTTGGTTTTAAGGCCAATGTCCGCCAAGCGGATCAGACGCGTGAGTTCCAGTCGGGTGCCAATACATTTGGCTACAAGCCAGGCACACCCCTTATAGTGAATAACCACCAATAGGTTATTAATTAATTAAAATCTAACTAATATTTAAGAACACCACAATATGAGGTTGTTAAATACTAATGGAGAGGAGGAATGGTATAATGAGTTCAATGGAGCCTTCTGGCTAACAATGAGTGGGGCATTCTTTGGGCTTATAGTAGCAATCCTTAATGCGCTTATTAAGTCGCGATGCAAGACCTTCTCCTGCTGTTGTGGATTATTCACGGCTGAACGGAACTGGGAGGACGATGTGATATCAAGCGCTGGTGATGGCGCCCCGCCAATCATAAACAATCCCTCTAATGTGGATCTGGAAGCATTTGGAGACGCAAATAGTGTTTAATTGAGATGAAGTTAATTCCACACACCTTTTTGTATCTTTGTGAGATTTGGCAAATTCTTGCATCTTCCCCAAGGAGGGGACAGGAGGACAGGTCATTCTACTAAACTAACTTAAAATTATTAAGATATAGG
>Ga0187219_1001288_pt1 | contig 12078 bp, 14 predicted proteins | sample 13SPOviralmetaG_FD_130162 | JGI IMG/M metagenome (GOLD analysis project Ga0187219, IMG submission 130162) | Marine viral communities from the oligotrophic San Pedro Time Series (SPOT) site, San Pedro Channel, CA, USA - 13 SPOT_SRF_2010-07-21... | ecosystem: Environmental > Aquatic > Marine >... | reverse complement strand
TAAAGACGTTGCTAAGATATTTACTTCGTTTACACAAACCTTTAATGTGCCAGCTAGCAAAACAAATAATAAGATATTCAAGCACTACTATAATTTTGATATAGACGAAGGCTTTGATGCTAGAATAAAGAAAAACGCTACGATAGAGTTAAACACCTATCCGTTTGAAAAAGGTAAAATAAAACTAGAGGGCGTTAAGCTAAAAGAAAATATAGCCTACTCTTACAACATAACTTTCTTTGGTAATACAGTAGACTTAAAAGACTTAATAGGAGAAGACAAGCTGAATCAATTAGTATCTTTAAACACCTTGAGCTTAGATTATGATTCAAATGAAATAAAATCTAGACTACAAGCAGACCCAACTACTAACAACATTATAACACCTTTAATTACTTCTGGAGCAAGCGGCACTAGTTCTAGATTATATTATGATTCTGGAGGACACGATACTGAGCCTTCTGGAAATTTATGGTTTCATAGTGGAGGAGGTAATCCACATCAACACGGAGTATTATGGTCAGACTTAAAATTTGCATTAAGAGTAGACGAGGTAATAGAAGCTATAGAGACTCAATACAACATAACATTTTCAAATGACTTTTTTACGTCTACAAACTTGCCTTACTATGGTTTGTTTATGTGGTTACATAGAAAAAAAGGTGCTGTTGAAAGTGGCTCTGGTAGTCAGTATGTTAACACTGTAAATGGCTGGTCTGCGGCTACAGGAAACAAATCTGAGATGGTTAACAGTACAACTTTTAAAATAACCAATACAGACGATATTACAGGTTTATTGTTAAATTTTGATACTGGTATATTTAGCTCAAACTTTATAGTTATAGTTAAAAGAGACGGTGAAATCGTTTTGACAAATACAATAAACTCTACAGGTGGAATCAACCTAGTAAACGTAACTCCATACATAAGCTTAAACTCTGAGTACACAGTAACTTTAAACTACGATAATCCAACGCTTATTTTTTCTGGTATAACTTGGAGTTACTTATATTCTACTTCAGGCTCGCCAGACTCATTTAACACAGGTTTTTATAGTGCGCCAGCAGCTTTTGAATTTAATATAACATCACAAGTACCAGACATAAAGATTATAGACTTCCTTACTGGTATTTTTAAAATGTTTAATCTAGTAGCTTATTTAGATTCCGCTGGAGTTGTGGTTGTTAAAACGTTAGACGACTTTTATATTGAGGGAACTAACTATGACATAAGTAGTTATTTAGATGTAAACACTAGTAACGTAAACGTAGCACTGCCATACAGAGAAATTGTTTTTGGGTATAAAGACACTAAGACTTTATTAGCATCAATACATAGTCAATTATTTAGCTATACTTGGGCAAAAGAAACATATAACGGTAACGAAAATTTAGACGGAGGTATATATAAAGTTGAATTACCTTTTGCACATTTTAAGTTTGAAAAAATATTCGATGCAGATAATGGAGACGATACTAAAATTCAGTGGGGTTATTGTGTAGATGATAATTCAGAAGCCTATATAGGTATGCCATTTTTGTTTTATGTCTCTAGAGTTACAAACGGAGATCCTATTTCTTTTAGAAGTAGCGAAACTACACACGACAGTATAAGTAGTTATAACGTACCTAGTAACTCGTTAGCTTTAGACTCTACAGTTAGTAAGGAAAATATAAACTTTAAAAACGAAAGAAACGAATACTCTGGAGATAATGATTTTACACTTACCTTATTTCAAAAGTATTACTCAAACTATATAAAAAGCATATTTAACAGTAAAAACAGACTAACTAAAGTTACTGCATATTTGCCTTTAAAGATATTGTTAAACTATACGCTAGCTGATAGGTTTGATGTTAATGGACGCAGATATAAAATAAACTCAATTAACACTAACCTAAAGACAGGTAAAAGCGAAATAGAATTATTAAACGACTTAACAGATTACTCTAACAGTATTGACAATGTACAGTTTCAAGGGCAAGGTAATCCAGGCTCTTTATATTACAAGTCGTTTATTGGAGAGGTTGGAAATTTAGTCGTTGGCGATATAATGTATAATGACAAAGATTTAAAAACATTCGCAAATGCAACAAATTACACACAGGCTGGAAGTAATAACGACGTTACAAGATATTGTGAGTCAAGTTTTGTAATGAATATGGTTATAGGGTCTAACGGAGTAATAACATCTTTGAGCTGCACCTTCGTACCATAAAAAAAAACATTATGATAAAGAATATATTAGAACTTTTAAAAAACGCACAAGGAGAAACTGAGTTAATCCAAATAGCACAAGGAAAAAATAAACTACCTACAACATTAAAAGAGGGGTTGCATAAACTTAAAAACGAGATAAAATGGCTTTAGATAAAATAGGTGTTGAAATAGAAGTAAAGTCTAAAGGAGCTACTAAGGCAATATCTGACGTAACCAAAGGCTTAAGTAACTTTAACGAAGAGTTAACTAAAAACCGAGAGGCTACAAAAATACTAGATCAAATTACTGGCGGCGCAGTTACGCAGTTTAAAGATTACAAAGCAAGTATAACAGGTGGTATAAAAGCTGTAAAAGGGCTGTCTGCTAGTTTTAAAGGCTTAAGAACGGCTATAGTCGCTACAGGTATAGGTGCTTTAGTAGTCGCTTTAGGTTTAATTGTAGCTTACTGGGACGACATTACAGAGTTAGTTTCTGGAGTTAGTGCAGAGCAAGAAGACTTACTAGCTATACAAGAACAAAGCGTACAAGCTAGTAGAGATCAGTTTGACGCAATATCTATGACAGAAAACACCTTAAAGCTACAAGGCAAGACTGAGGAGGATATTTTAGCTATGAAAAAAGCACAGACTAACGAGACTATTACATTGTTAGAGGCTCAATTAGTAACTCAACAAGAGACTAAAAAGTCACAGATTGAAACAGCAAAACGTAATAAGAGTATACTACAAGGTATAATTAGATTCGTATTTGCACCTCTTAGCTTAATCTTAAAAATGGTAGACGGTATTACATACGCTGCTAGTTTATTGCCTGGAGTTGGAGACATTGCAACTAATTTAGAAAGTCGTTTTAGTGGTGGCATTGCTGGTTTGTTGTTTGACCCAAGCGAGGTAGAAGAAAAAGGAGAAGCTACTATAGCAGAGACGAAAAAACAATTAGCTAAATTAAAAAACACTAGAGACGGTTACGAATTACAAGAGAAAAAAAATAGAGAAAAAAACAAATCTGGTAGCAAAAAAGATGCAGACGAAAAAGCTGAAAAACTAAAAGCAGAGCAAGAGGCTTTAGCTAAATTAATAGCAGACGCAGCTGCCAAAGACGCTGAGTTAAAACGTCAACAACTACAAACTATTGAAGACTTAGAAAACGAATATTTTACTAGACAACTAAGCAAACAAGAACAGGAAAAGCAAGCTGTAGAAGAAAAATACTTTGCATTAATAGAGGCGGCAAAACAATATGACGAAGACATTACAATACTAGAGGCTGCACGAGCAGAAGAGTTGAAAGCTATAAATGACGAAGCAGACAAAGAAGACTTAGAAAGAGAAAAAGTACTTAAAGAACAACAACTATCGTCTTTATCTGACACGTTTGGTCAAGTAGCTAACATATTAGGTAAAAAGAGTGCAGCTGGTAAAGCAGCCGCAATAGCAGCAGCGACAATAAATACCTATCAAGGTATATCTGAGGTATGGGGTAACGAAAGCGTATTACCAGAGCCTTTTGCTACTATACAAAAAGTAGTTTCGTCAGCAACTACCTTAGCAGCTGGTTTAAAAACAGTACAACAAATAAAATCAACACCAAAACCTAAAGGCTTAACAGGCGGTGGTGGTGGCGGTGGTGCAACTCCTAGTTTTACTCCACCAGCATTTAATGTAGTTGGAGCTAGTGCATCGAGTCAGTTAGCTGAGGCAATAGGAGGGCAAGCTCAACAACCAGTCCAGGCGTATGTAGTTTCTAACGACATAACCACAGCACAAAGTTTACAAAATAATATAGTAGAAGGCGCTTCAATAGGATAAAAGCAAAAAATAAATTAAATACGTTATATAGATATGAAAATTATAGAGCTAATTATAGACGAAAACGACGAGTACTCTGGTATAGATGCTATAAGTTTAGTTGAGTACCCAGCTATTGAGGAGAATTGGGTAGCACTTAAAGAAAACAAACGAGAATATAAGTTTAAAGCTGTTGACGACGACAAGCGTATTTTAATGGGTGCATTATTAGTGCCTAATAAAATGATATATCGCAAAGACGGAGACGAAGAGTATTACATACACTTTACAAAAGAGACTGTCAAAAAGGCTAGTGAGTTATACTTAATGAATGGCAACGCTAACAATGCGACATACGAACATATTAAGGAAGTAGAAGGCGTTAGCTTAGTAGAAAGCTGGATAGTAGAAGACAAAGAAAAAGACAAAAGCGCACTGTATGATCTTAACTTGCCAGTAGGTACGTGGGTAGGAGCTGTGAAAGTAAATAACGAGAAACTTTGGGAGATGGCTAAAGTCGAGGGGTCAATTCGTGGGTTCTCAATAGAAGGCTATTTTGCCGAGCGAGCAACTGACAGACCTAAAGAGCAAATAGAAGAAGAGCTAGAGACGGAATTAAGCGCAGCTAAAAAGCTACTAAGAATAAAACAGGCATTAATCGAGATGTCATTAAAAAAAAAACTAAACTAGAGACCTATAACGATTATCCACAGGCAGCAGTTAACAACGCTAAGAGAGCTTTAAAGTGGGTAGATAAAAACGGTTGGGGGTCTTGTGGCGAGGCAACAGGAAAAAAAAGAGCTAATCAAATTGCAAGCAAAGAAAAACTATCTAGAGACACAATATCACGAATGGCAAGTTTTAAAAGACACCAACAGCACAAAGACGTACCATATAGCGAAGGCTGTGGCGGTTTGATGTGGGACTGCTGGGGTGGTAGTGCTGGTATTAACTGGGCAATTAGTAAACTTAAAAAAATAGACAATGAGTAGACGACGTAAACAAAATAGACGACCAGCTAAAAATATAGGTGTATCGCCTACAGGCGGTAGCAGAGGTTGTTTATGTAAAGACGAGTTAACCTACTCTAGCGAGTGCTGCGACGGTTCACTATGGGCGCAAGGCATAGGTAGAATTACAGCGGTAAGCGAATAAAAATGCAAATAAATTAATCAATACGTTATATAATTATGAGTACAAAAAATAGAGTATTTAGTAGACTGTTTGACAGCAGTAAGCATAACACAGAGTTAAAAAAAGCTGAGGCTAACCTAAACGCTAAGAAAAAAGTAGCACTAGGATTAGTAGACGAGTTAGACTACGATTTAGACGTACTAACCGAAGAGACTGGTAGACTTAATTATGCGGTTGATGAATTTTTTGATCAGCAATTTGACATTATGTACGACGCATATATTAAACTTTACGACGTGTTTTTTAATAATACCGAGGCTTTCTTAACGCCTTCCGACTTAGACTTAGACAGACAACGTTTAGAGGATATTAAAATTAAATCAGAAGAGTTAGGTTTAAGCGTAGAAGACGTATACCCTAATTACGAAGAGCATATTATCGAAATAGAGTTTTTAACAAAAGACTCTAGTAAATTTGAAGACAGAAAATCACAATTTGAAACAGCAATAAGAATATAAACTATGAATACAAATAAAACAGTACTGTCTATTGTAGAGAAATTAAAGCCAGCTAAAAAAGCTGTTGAATTATCAGTAGTAGACGATATAGAACAAAATATAGATCGTTTTGATCAAGCTGAGTCGGAAGCAAGTTATTTAGCGTATGAATATGGAGACGAAATTATGGACGCTTTTAATGAGGTAAGAAATAGATATAATTTAGATGATTATATAATAAACGGGGCTACTAGAGACTTAGAGGAAGTTTCAGAAATTTTAGGACAAGCTCTAGCTGAGTTAGAAGTTAAAGCAGAAGAGTTAGGTATAGAACCTAGCGATATTTTATACAACTTTGACGATTTAAAAGCTAGAGTAGATAACGCAGAGTCATTAAACAGAGATGCATTTGAAAAATACCAAGAGACTAGACAGTATGCTGGTTTTAATGATTTTTGGAGATAATAAATAAATTAATAAATAAATAATAAATATGAAACCAACAGAAATGTTATCGCAAATTAAGACTTTGCTATCGGCTAGAGTAAGTTTAGCACAGCAAACACTAGAGGACGGCGTGACAGTTATAGAAGCTGAAAGCTTTGAAGCTGGACAAGCTATCTTTATAGTTTCTGACGAAGAGCGTATCGCACTACCTATTGGAGATTATACCACTGGAGACGGCAAAATTATCGTTGTATCTGAGGAGGGAATGATCGCTGAGGTAAAAGAAGCAGCCGCAGAAGAGACTGAGGAAATTAAAGAAGAGCAACTAGAAGAGGAAGTTATTATTGAAGACGTGCCAGAAGAGGCTGTCGAAGAGGTAGCTGCTATCGTAGAGGCAGTAGTAGAAGTTATTGCTCCAGTAATTGAAGAGGTAAAAGAGCAAGTAGAAGAGCTTAAGAAAAAGTTATCCGAAATGGACGACAAAAAAGAAGAGGAAGACGACAAAAAAGAAAAAATGTCTAGCCAAAAGCCAGCTCGTAAGCCTATGAAGCACAACCCAGAGACAAAACAAAAACCAGCACAAAACTTATACGCACAAAATAATTTAAACAATACAACAAAAGACAGAGTATTTAACAAACTTTTTAATAATTAATAAAATGAGAAAAACAAATTTAAGAGACATTACAGGAAACGGTAGTGTTAACACAATCACAACTAGCTACGAAGGACAATACCTTGGTGAGCTAATTTCAGCAGCTTTATTGTCTGGAGACACTATCGATAAAGGTGGTATCACAGTTAAGCCAAACGTAGCTTACAAAGAAGTAGTAAAAAAATTAGACACTTCTGGAATTATTACAGACGCAACTTGCGACTTTACAGTAACAGCTGACCAGATTACACTTTCTGAGCGTATTCTAGAAGTTGAGCCTTTTCAAGTAAATTTACAGCTTTGTAAGAAAGACTTTTTGTCTGACTATCTTGCTTTAGAAATGGGAGCTAGCGCATACAAAAACTTACCATCTTCTTTTGGTAACTACATTATGGCTCACGTAGCAGCTGAGGTAGCACAAAAAACAGAGCAAAATATCTGGGGTGGTGTAAACGGAACTGCTGGAGAATTTGACGGTTTAACTACACTTATGGCAGCTGACGCTAACGTAGTAGACGTACCTAGTACAGCTTCTGCTTTTGCATCTTCTACTATTATAGCAGAACTTGGAAAACTAGTTGACTCAATACCAGCAGCAGTATACGGTAAGGAAGACTTACACTTATTTTTACCAACGGTAGCTTTTAAAGCCTATGTGAGAGCTTTAGGAGGCTTCGCAAGTGGAGGTGTAGGCGCAAATGGTGTAGACAACAGAGGTTCTTTATGGTATGAAAACGGAGGGTTAACTTTCGAAGGTATCAAAGTATTTAAAGCACCAGGTATGCCAGCAGATCATATGGTAGCAGCTGAAAAATCTAACATTTTCTTTGGAACTGCTTTACTAGCAGATATGGGACAGTCTTCTGCTAAGATTTTAGATATGGCAGATTTAGACGGTTCAGACAACGTAAGAATTATCCTACGTTTCCAAGCTGGCGTTCAATATGGAGTATCACAGGACTGTGTTTTGTATACTTTATCATAATTAACTAATCAATAAATTTAGGGGTAGGTAAGCCGTTTTGCGCCTACCACCCCTTTTTTTTTAACTTTTAAAAATATAAACAAATGAGTTGCAATTCACTAAGTATCGGACGTACTTTACCTTGCACTAGCTCAGTCGGAGGCATTAAAGCATTTTACGTATGCGATTTTGGTACTCTAGGTGCTTTAACAGTAAGCGCAACGACAGGCGAGTTAGAAAGCATAGCTGGTAGTCCAGAGTTATTTAAATACGACGTAGAAGGTTCTAACGGACTAGAGCAAGCTGTAACAGCTTCTGCTGAAAACGGTAGCGTATTTTACGAGCAGACATTAACGGTAACGTTAAAGAAACTAGACAAACTAACACAGTTTGAGCTAACAGACTTATTAAAAGCTAGAACACACGTTTTTGTAGAAGACTACAACGGTAACTACTTTTTAATGGGAGCGACTAACGGAGTACATAGCTCTGGAGGTTCAATTACTACTGGACAAGCGTACGGAGACCTTTCTGGTTTTTCTGCACTGACTTTTACAGCACAAGAAGTTTTACCAGCATACTTTACAGCTGCATCTGTAGTTACAGGTAATGTAGAGTCTGGACAAATTGAGCCAGCATAATAAGGGGTTATATTAGGTATATGCTAAGGCTATGGAGAGGGCGCAGAGATGCGCTCTTTTTTTATGCAAAAAAATAATATTTTACGTTATATATGTATGAGAGTGTTAAAACCGACATCAAACGAGCAAACCTTTTACATCATACCCAGAGAGTACGCTATTAGCAATGTAATAGAGCTTAGAGACGATCAAACCAACGTTACAACGTCATATACTACTACAATGGTAAAAGAAAACGACTATTTAAAATTTACAGGCGTATTTACTTTATTAGAAGGGCATTTTTACGATTTAAAACTAACTAGTACTTCTGTGGCTGGTAGGAAGTATAACACAGACAAGATATTTTGCACAGCTCAAGCTATTAACCAAAACAATAATGAAGAGTATAGCATAAATAAAGACCTTTATATAACCAACGACAGCTATAGTAACGACTATATAGTAATATGAAAAAATTCAAACAGAAACCCAGCACTGGCGTAAAAAACGCTACACCTAGATTTATTAACTTAGGTACTTATACAAGTCCAGAGATAATAGAAGAGCAAAATAACGAGTTTGTAAAGTACGGTGCAGACAATAATTACTTTGGATTCCTAAACGACTTATTTAACGGATCGCCAACTAACTCAGCTGCTATAAACGGAATTGCACAGTTAATTGCTGGTCGTGGTGTTGACGCTTTAGATAGTAATAAAAAGCCTAACGAATACGCTGTAATGAAAAAACTATTTACAGACGACTGTTTGAGTCGTTTAGCGATAGATTTAAAGCTATTTGGTCAAGCTAGTATACAAGTTATATATAATACAGATAGAACTAAGATAGTACAAGTAGAACACTATCCTGTAGAGACTTTACGTGCAGAGAAATGTAATGAAGAAAGCGGAGAAATTGAGGGGTATTACTATTCGCCAGACTGGACGCAAGTTAAAAACGGAGACGAACTAAAAAGAATACCAGCGTTTGGGTTTTCTACGGAAGACATAGAGATTTTATACATAAAACCATATAAGTCTGGTTACTACTACTATTCCCCTGTAGACTATCAAGGAGCGACGCAATATATAGAAATGGAGTCTGAAATAAGCAACTTTCATTTAAACTCGCTACTTAACGGAATGGCGCCAAGTATGCTTATGAATATGAACTCTGGCATACCAGACGAGGACACACAGCGAGAAATAGAAAATAAAATATATCAAAAATATACAGGCACGTCAAATGCTGGACGAATAATACTAGCCTTTAATAATGGCTCAGAAGAGCAAGCGACTGTAGAGACTATACAGCTTTCAGACGCACACCAGCAATATCAATTTTTAAGCGAAGAGAGTAGCCAAAAAATAATCATAGGACACAGGATTACGAGTCCGTTACTTTTGGGTATAAACAAGTCTACAGGGTTTTCTTCAAATTCAGACGAATTACGCCAGGCAAGTATACTTTTTGACAATACCGTTATAGCGCCGTTTCAAGACCTTATTTTAAAAGCCTTTGATTCTATACTAGCTTACAACGAAATGAGCTTAAAACTATACGTAAAGACCTTACAGCCACTAGAATTTGTAGACTTAACAAACGCTACAACAGCTGAGGAAGTAGAAGAGCAAACAGGACAGAAATTGTCGTTATCTAGTAAAGAGATAGACGGTAAAACAGCTTACGATACGAAAGAAGAAGCAGAGGCAGTAGCTGAGGAAATGGGTTGCGGTGGTCATCACGAACACGAAGTAGACGGTAAGACGTGGTATATGCCTTGTAAAAGTCACGATCTTAAAGCGCCTTGCTGGGACGGTTACGAGCAGATAGGCACAAAGATTAAAGACGGTAAGGAAGTGCCAAACTGTGTACCGCTTTCAGACGCAGACAAAATGCGTAAAGACTTATACGAAAAACTAAAAGATATAGGCGAAGAAGAAGACCTTAGCGAATGGGAGTTAATAGACGCTACACCAGCTAATGAATATGATAAAAACATACATAGTGCTTTAAATTTAGCTAGTGTAGTTAGAAGTACGCCAAATAAAACAAGTGATCAAGACACGCTTATTATAAAAGTGCGTTACGCATACGCTGGAAACAATAACCCACAGCGTGATTTTTGACAAAAAATGTTTAACAACAAAATATATAGAGTTGAAGATTTAGACAGTGATAATCCAAACTATAACGGAAACGCAGACGGTGTAAATCCAGGTTTAGGTGTTGGTGGTTCTAATGATTATAATATTTTTCTTTATAAGGGCGGTGTGAACTGCCGACATTATTGGGAGCGTAGAACGTACTTAAGAAAAAACAATAAGAAAATAACAGTAACTGAGGCTAGACGTAGAATAAACGAACTAGACCCTAGCTTACGTAGAGAAGCAGAGATAGAAAAAAACGCACCAGAGGTGGCGCAAATAGCAAAGTCTAGTAACGATTACTGGCGATATAATAATTAATAAGAAATGGCTACAGCACTTTTTATAAATAGGACAGACTTAGTAAAAAATACATTCATAAACGGATCAGTAGATACAGACCGCTTTATACAGGTAATTAAAATTAGTCAGTTTCAGCATTTGCAAATATATTGCGGTACAGCTTTATACGATCAACTTAGCGACGCAATACTTAATAATTCAGTCTCAACAGACCAGCGAGCGCTTCTAAACGATTATCTACAGCCAATGCTCATACACTATAGTATGGTAGATTATATTCCAATAGCGTCCTTTGAAATCAAAAACGGAGGATTGTTTAAGCATACTAGCGAAAACGGACAGGCAGCGACAAAAGAAGAAATAGACTTTTTAACACAAAAACATAGAAGCTACGCAGAGTTTTATACTAGACGATTTATAGACTATATGAGCTTTAACGCTTCCGAGAAATTTCCAAAATACTATGAGAATAGAGACGAGGATATGTACCCCTCAAAAAGTGCGTCATTTGTTGGTTGGGTGTTATAATGAAAAAACTTTATAGAATAAAAAAAACAAACGTTAAGAAGCTAGTAAGCTATTTAAAGCTAAAACAGCGACAAGAAAAAACTGATATAAAACAAAAAGATGGGATACGGAGAAATATATAACACAACGTGGTGGGGTGTCGCTTTAGATACTGCAAGAACTGCTGGTACTGAACCAGACTTTTTCGGTAGTCAGATGAAACTGCTTACAAGCAATCAACCAGAACTTGTAACTAATGGAGATTTTATATCTAATGTAAATAATTGGGGTACAGATTCGGGTGCAACTATAACTTGGCAATCTGACCAAACAGCTTTAGTCGCATCAACTGCTGACAACACTTTTGCTATAGTTCAAGGTAATGTTTTAACAGTTAATAGAAAATATAAAGTTTCTTTGAAATTTAAACCTAATAATACTGGTACATTTAGAGTTAGATTAGGTGGTAGTTCAGTTACATTTTCTACCTCTGTTTTTAATGTAAATGAATGGAACAATATAGAGTTTATTGGAATTGCAGATAATACAACTTTAGAAATTGGCTCTTCTGGTGGAAGTATAACTAATTTTTATATAGACAACATATCAGTAAAAGTAGCAAGATTAGAATTAGACCAAATAGAAGCAAAAAAATGTTTAGCTGATTGGATACACACAACAGCATTACAAGACTTAAATAATTAAACAATGGCAAAACCAAAATTAGCATTAATACCAGCAGCACAAGGCACTAAGTTTTACTCTGTATTACCGAGTGATGGTGTGGGAGACTT
>Ga0187219_1001286_pt1 | contig 12096 bp, 16 predicted proteins | sample 13SPOviralmetaG_FD_130162 | JGI IMG/M metagenome (GOLD analysis project Ga0187219, IMG submission 130162) | Marine viral communities from the oligotrophic San Pedro Time Series (SPOT) site, San Pedro Channel, CA, USA - 13 SPOT_SRF_2010-07-21... | ecosystem: Environmental > Aquatic > Marine >... | reverse complement strand
GTAGCTAATTTTTCTACATGCTTAGCCTTTTGCGTGTCAAAATCTTTTACAATTTTGTCATGTTTCTTTTTTTTAAGTAGAGGTTTGACTTTTCTCATCGAACATAAATATATGAAGATAAGATGTTCCTGGCAAATTATCTATATGATACTAGATTGTAGGGGTCATCATCGTCTATAGGGTTTTCACCATCTAGACCTAACTCCTTTAATCTTTGCAAATGGTAGTCGTCTAGTTGCATATCTACAGCATCTGTAGTTTTAGTGACTGACTTATTATCTTCTAATTTTTTAATATCTCTTTCAGAAAATACCTCACCTATAAATAAAAAATAACAATTGTAACATAAAAATTCAATATTACTTAAGTTATAGTTTAATTTGTTTTTATCCTTAAAATGTAATATTAAAGGAACTTTATGATCAGTTACTCTATGTTCTGTGAACCCACAATTACCACAGCATTCTTCTAAATAACCCTCAGTTGTAAGTCTATATTTTAATTTATCAGGTGAAAATGAAGCAGGGTTTATTTTACCTTCTATTATATCTAATAAAGCAGGTTCCTTACCACTTGCTCTTAAAAATTTAGGTATGCCTTTACCCTGTTGGTTTTTATGTTTATCAAATAATGTTTTACCTGATTCCTCATCCACATATAGCTTCATATAACGCTTCAAATGGTGATATGAGCAATTCAGGTACCTAGCAGCTGCTTTAACTGATTTAGTCTTATCCATGGCTGTTAAGCACATATCCTTTGATATGGGTTTAGCAGCTGGCATTTATTTATCTGTTTCTAATATTGTAAATGGACCCTGTAGATTTCTACCTTCAGTTTTGTTTGGAGTTATTTCAGTTTTAGTTTTATTTTCCATTTCTTCATATCTCTCAAATTGTTCTTGTGTCATTACTTCTAAATCAACCCATGTATGGTCACCTGTTCCTCTCATTACAGGTACTCCTCTTTTAGCTGAAACTGTAGAACAGTTTACACATACATGAAAACCTAATTCTCTTCTTTTTAATGGCATTGGGTTTCCACATTTGGGACATGCTATCATTTCTAATTTTTCCATTGTTTTTGTTTGATACATATATTAATCTTTAAATAATTTTAATTTTTTACACACATTATATATTTGTAATGGTGTTTTTGCTTTATGTTTTTTACCTGTTTTCTTATCTTCTATAAATTGTTCTTCATCATTTTCTATTTTAGCTCCATTAACATACCAAAATATTATTTCAGCTATTTGGTCTCCATAATGTTCATATACTAAATCTTCCATGGTTTGGAAATATAAATCTTCATACATTATAAGGTTTATACCATATTCTGTGAATATTTTTTCAGTTCGTTCTTGCATTGATACTAATCTATTTAATAAAGCAAGGAAAAATTTTTTATGTTTATTTTCTGATTTTTTGGAGTTTTCTTCCATTTGAAATTTTAACCCCCCAATAGTAATAGATTTCTTTGGTTTTTTATCCTTCATTTAGAGAAACTTTAAATTAGTTTGTTGATCATGTTTTATATAACTACCCCATTTATACTTAGCATATTCATGACCATTTTGTTCAGCTATTTGTCTTTTTTCTCCATTTGCTGAGACTGATGCAAAATGGTAAAAATGACAATTATAAATTCTAGTAAGTCCTATATTAGATAAATTACATTTTAAAAAGAAATCCCAATCAGCAACCATACCTAACTCAAAATTTTCATCCCACCCTCCTATTCTTAGGTAATCTTGTTTTTTCATATAAATTGGTAATGTTGATCCTGCTATATCCATTTGCTCTTTAGATATAGAATCTTCATATTCCCAAAATTTATGTAAATCTAATTCTTCATAAGTTTTGCCTAAATCTTTTATATTAAATTGAGCAAACATTGAATGTAAAGGTTCAATTTGGTTAGGAGTTATTAATTGGTTATTTTGTAAATTCCAATATTTTAATTTTTTATCCCAATTTTTAGGAAATACATTATCATCATTTACAATTAATATTTCATCTGATGAAGCATTATAAACTCCTAGATTAGTTCCTTTACATAAACCTACATTTTCTTCTAGGTTAAGAATATTAATGTTATTTTCCCACTTATCTAAAATTTTTTTATTTAAATCATAGTAGCCGTCTACCACTACAATAATTTGATTTTCTTCTGATTGTCCCTCAATTGCAGATTCTAAACATAAATCTAGCATTTCAGGGGATTTATATGTTGGTATTATTACTGATATCATATTTCTTCCCATTTAATTGTTGGTGATAAAAGGCCATCCATACAATGAGTTGACAATCCTGGAATTGGAGTTAGTAAAAATCTGGATTTAGTGTTATTTAAATGTAACCATTTATTATGGTCTCCTACTACATTTATATGATCATTTAAATCTTCAAACATAATTTTTTTAGGGACTATGTAAGTTCCACAAGTACTAGGCGTAGTTCTCCAATGATGAGAAGGAGTAGTTATGATTTTAGAAGTTAAATTATCATATAAAGGTAAAAAATATTTATCATTATGGTCATAAAGAGAAACATAATTTAAATTATTATAAGTAGAAAATAATTCTATGGTTTTTTCAACCCAATTAATATCATGTAAATAATCATTTTCAGTTAATGCTATCAAATCATTTTCCCCAATATCATTTTTTAAAGTAGAAATTATATTATAAGTTTTTAGAGATGATAATGTATCATTTCCTGCTTTTATAGTATGTAAAATGAATTTTGTTTTATACTTATTAATAAAATTGTCACTAATATCTCCATCCATCACAACATGAAGTTTGACTGGGTGGGTTTTAATACTGGATAATAAATTTTGGAAACATTTTTCAAAATCAAACCAATAAGGCCTTCCTTTATTATCATTTCCTTCTATATTGTAATGTCTATAAAATATGTGTATCTGCATTATCTTTAAATATTAAAATGAGTTATTATTTTATCAAAAGCAATTTTAACATCATTATATTGTTTTTTTTCTAAATTTCTTAAGTACTCTCGCAATAAAGGTTTTGTGGATGAAGCTTCTTTTAATTCATTAGGATCAACTCCCCATGATATTCCATACTTATTTCCAGGTTGTTTTTCCATAACTTCTTTTCTACTAGTTTCAGGATGAGGTACTATTATACTTTCACAACCACATAATGAAGCTAATGCATTTAAATATGTTTTATAATCATAACTGTAGAATCTTTTAGTTGTATTAAATAATTTAACTAATTTTTCATCAGTCCAACTTCTATCTATTTGAATTGCGTTTTTAGGATGGATTTGGTTAAGAGTTTCAATCTGGTGAGACTGTTTCCCATAATTAAAACAAGCTTCCTGGGTTCTATCAAAACCATAATCTTGAAATATATCTAATTTAGGATCTATTATATGAAGATAATTTTCTTCTCTATAACTATCATAAAAATGTTTAGTAAAATATAACCAATAATCATTATCTCCCCAAGTAGCCATTCTATTATCTCTATCAGCTCTATGACCATCATTTAATATATATCTTACTATGTTTTTCCCATTTAAAGGATTACCATTTACTATTTCAGGGTATAAAAATATATCATTTTTAAGATCAAAATCAAAACTAAAGGGTGTATTAAATCTAGAACTAATATTAAATACCTCACCTCTAAAAAATTCAGGAATAGTTGTTAAATAGGCTTCATGTCCTACTTTATTTAAAACAGAAACTAATTTATGTAAAACAATTATACCTCCAATAGTATCTTTATAGGGAGGTGCCGCTATAAATATTTTAGACATTATTTCTGAATTAGTGGTTTGTAAATATATGGATTAGGAAACCCTCTATCAATATAATCAGTTTCTAACATATCAGTATAACGATAATGGCATGACCATCTAATACTATCATCTAAAATTTCCCCCGAAGCATGGACTAATAGAGTTGAAAATATTACAATATCTCCTATTTCTAATTCAGGTTGGATAATTTCTCCTTCATATTCTACACTTGCAAATCCTCCTTCAATGTTAAATGGAAGAGGACCTTTTTTATGAGATTTAGGGTATATTTCTAATGTACCATTATTAACATTTACATTAACTAAAGGTACCCAAACTACTACAGAATTTAAACTAGATTCCATAGAAGTCCAGTCTTGATGTTTTGGTGTCTTATAATATACCTTAGATTTTGCTAATTGTGGATGATTAAAAAATAAAACAGGCCTAGTACACATATTGGGGAATTTAATTCCTAATTGTTTTATTTTATTAATTAATTTATCTTCTAAAGGTAATTTATATAATTCTAATAACCCAGATTGAATAATTTTACCGCAATTAATAAAAGTACTATTCTGTTCATTAAATAAACGAATAATATTTTCCTTAAAACTTCCCGAATAGTTAAATTTTTTAAATTGAATCTTAAATATTTCTTCAGCTTGAGTTTTTAGATTATTTATATATTCTTTATCAAAGAAATTTTTTAAAATAATATAACCTTTATCTTTAAATAATTTTTTTTCTTGTTGCATATCCAATTCCTGTTTTACCAAATTCATTTCCATTATAAAATAAATAATACTGTTCTTTATCTTTTACCACTTCAGGGTAACAAACCATAAAATTTTCCCACCCTTCATCCGAAATATCTATTTCATTCTGGGGTTCTCTAATCCAATTAATTCCATCATTAGAAGTTGCTTTTTTAATCCTATAAGAATCTTGTGGGTTTTTTCTGTAACCCGTTTTATTTCTAACTGAAAACCACATATGATATATGTTATCTTCTTTAATTAATCTTGATGATGATATTCCCCCTTCATTATGCATTAAAGGAATACAAATTTTATCGGTTGGGGTCCAATTAATTCCATTTTGAGATGTTGCATATTTAATATCATAAACAGGTTCCATTATACCTTCAGATTCAATCCAATCTCTACAGGATAAATACCACATTTTCCATAAATCATCTTCTATTAAGATATCAACAGTTCCAATATACCCTGGTTCTAAATTATTTGTATGAAATACAGGACCTTCAGACAATTTTTCCCAATGATCACCATCATCATAACTGATGGCTAAACCTAAATTATTGTGGTAAGGTACATCTATTCTTCTAGACCAACCAATATAATAAAGGTATTTAATTCCCTTTTCTACAGTAACTATATCAGTGGGCATTATTCCTGACCAATCAAAGGATCCTGGTTTTCCTAATTCTAGATTTATTTTTTTAGGATTACTTACTTTTTTTGTTTTTTTATTAAAAGTTATAAACATTGGAAAACTTTTACCTGTTTCATCTCTATTACTAAAATAAATTTTAAATTTATCTTCAATAGAATCAACTACAGGTACTTGAGCCCTATGTTTATTAAAAATATTTCCTTGTTTATTCCACATATTAATATACTTCAATCGCTGGTTTGTTATTTAATCTTGCAGGGGAACCTATATAAAAACCTCCATCCTCTGTATTTTTAGTAATTAAAGCACCCATAGCAATCAAGCATCCCTCTCCAATTGTAGTATAATCTCTAAGTGTAGCATTTACTCCTAACCAAGCTCTTTCTTTAATATGACAATGTCCTGACATTACAACATGGGAAGTAAAAAACACATGATCTTCAATTTTACCATGATGTCCTATATGGTTCCCACTCCACATAACTACATTATTACCTATTTCTGTAAAAGGCTGTAAGGTATTATCTTCTAAAATAAAACAATTTTCTCCAATTTTATTATTGCAAATAGTTGCTTTAGATGAAATATATGAAATATACTTATATCCTTTATTTTTTCCTTCTAAATAAATGTTTTTACGTAAAGTATTCATTTTAACCCCTGTCATAGGAGCAAAAAATAAATATTCTGAGGGTGGGTAAAAATTTTCTAATTCTTCAAAAGGAACAACGGGATAAGATTTATTACTTCCTCTAGGAGTAAATATTTCTTTTTTTAGATATTCTTTATTAACTGTAAAAGCTACTACTTCATATTTACTATCATTAGTTAAATAATAATGAGCTAGTTCAGCTGTATCTAGAATACCAAATATAATAACTTTATGGTTCATATTAATGTATATTTTTTTAATTGTTCTTTAATGTGTTCTTTAGGGTATAAAAATATTAAATCTAAAATTGAAGCATAAGGATTATCAAATTCAACTTTACCCATTTGGGGGAATTTAAGCAAAATGCCTTGGGATTCAAAATTATCTTTGAAATAAAGTGATTTACCTCCAATAGCATTTATATAAACTTTACCTTTTAATTTTTTAGTTATCTCTTGTAAACCTTCTGCTTTTTTTAGATTAGTATAACCTTCAGATGAATCTATAATTTTAGTGTTTATATCTAAATATTTACATACAGCCTTAATTATTTTTAAATTAAATTGAGATATAGTAATTTTTTCTTTATTAAATAAAGGAGTAATTATATTTTTAATTTCTAAATAGTTTGGAGATTTACAATGCAAATATTCTATAGTTTTTAACATTTTATCAAAATGATTAGTATCAAAATTTACATATATTTCAGTACATTTTTTATTTTGACTTCCTTTATGTACAGGCACATTAATTAATGTTGCATTTTTAATTTTATTTCTAGTCATGTAGCTTCTTTTCATAAATGAAACATGATCTAAATTTACATAAGTATCTACAGCATCTATCAATTGGAAATATCCTATATAAGGAAAAAAATAGGGTTGCATTATCCCTACTTTCATTGTGTATAAATTTTATATTGTGATAAATCAGGGTAAGGTAAAGTAAGGTCTTCTTGATGGGTTTTACTACCATCTCTGCTATAAAATTGACCCATTAATAAAAGTCCTCTAGCTGCTAATTCAGGCATCATATAAAAATTCCACCCCAACATATCTAAATTATCATCAAAATAGTCGCATTCTCTTCTTCCCGAGTATCTAGCTCTTTTAAACCATAAATATGCTCCATAATCATCTGTTAATATTGCTCCTCCCTTACTTAGTTTAAAATGCTTATATGGTCCTGTAAATGATATACACATATGTGTCTTTGGTTTGTACATATCTGCTGTAAATGTTAATGCTGAGTCCCAAACATTAGATCCTTTTAGTTGATATGCACCAGTTAATTTACCTTTAAAAACTTGTGAGTGTTTTTTATCCCACTTAACCTTTAACCCTGCATGAATTATTTCACAAGGTACTGATGGGTAAGTTCTATTTGGAATTGTTATATAATCATTTACTATAGATTTGTTAACATGCTTTTCATAGTATAAAGCTAAAAATAAACCATTGCTCATATTATCTACAGTTACAGTATATTTTGCTCCTGTATATTTACATAATTCCTGTTCGAATTCTTCTGTTACTTTATAAATTCCGCTTGCCATAATCTTTATAATGTGTTATAATATTCATTTTGTTTTTCTTGTCTCTCTATTGTTTTTTCATGTAAGAGACAAAATTCTTTTATGGGTGGCAATTCTCCAAATTCATCATATCCTGTAAGTACTTCATGGACTTTATTTATCCATTTTATTGTAGAAGAATTTCTATAACATCGCCATTGGTAATCTGGGAAATTAACATAACCTGCAGCGTTTATATTCCACCCCCATTTTAATAAATGTTCTTTAGTAAGACCTTTTACAACATTTTTTCTAGGAACTCTAAAAACATCAATTGTAGGGTTTTCTTCTAAAACTAAAGGTAATACTTTAACTAAATCTGGGTGGTGAAGTTCATCTGCATCTATTTGAAATATATAATCTCCTTCACAAACAGAAGTAAGTTTATTTTTTAAATCTGCAAAATGGCCTTTAAATTTAAAATTAACTAACTTTATTTCTTTTAATTTTTTAAAACCTGATAGAAATGTTTTTACTTCTTCCGTACCATTATTAGAATCAAATAATACTACTATTTCATCAGTATCAAATCTTTTTTGTTCTTTCAAATCTTTAATTAACTCATTTAATAGTTTGCAAATCTCATCAAACTCATTACAAACTGTTATTGCATAACTTATTTTCATATCTTAACTAGGTAATACCCCAATATACGAAAGAGCTTCCATAAAATCACGTTCCTCAAATTGTTTCATTGTAGTCATGTCCATTCTATGTTTGTAATATTTATCTTTTTTTCCTGGGATAGGATATTTTGATTTTTCTTCTTCTGTTACTTCTACTGCTTTAACAGCTGCCCATTTCCAATTTTCAGTTGTAGACCCATTTGCAAATACCATTCCTTGGGTAGGTAAATTTACTGTTGAAGGAAACCATACTTGGCCTGTTTTATCTTCATATCTAAGGTCTTTATATAACTCAGGTAACATAGATAATTGATCATCCATTATTTCCTCACCTTCTCTCATTAAAGAATTAGATTGGAAACCACAACCATAACAAAAATAATTATTTATATCTTGGTTGACTTCAGTAACATAACATGCATCTGATCCACATCTTGGGCATATATCTAATTTATCTGTATTCATATTTTTATTTTTTAATTGCCGCTATTTGATAACCCTGAAAAATTACATCATATAAATTATTATACATTGCAAAAAATGCTTCTATTCCTAATTGAGGTGAATTAACTGGATGAGGTTGGGTAGGATCTTTCCACCCAAAATCATCAAATATTAATAAACCATTAGAATTAAGCATTTTATGGGCATAATAAGCATCCATAAAAGTATCATCTGCTCTATGGGAAGCATCTATATAAATAAAATCATATTTATTACCCTTTTTTTCTAATTCTGGAAGTATATATTGTGAAAATCCTCTATTGATGTTGAAATTAATATCAGGATAAAAAGAAATATTATGAATAAAATTACTATAAATAAAATCATCTTCTAATAATCTTTTAGCAGTTCCACTCATTCCTGATTCTTCTAAAGATCCCCCAAAAGTATCTACTATACTATAGTTAGTACCTTTGTGTAAATATTTTTCACAAACAAAACTAGTAGCTCTTCCTTCATAACACCCTATCTCTAAAACATTTTTAATTCCTATAGGAGCTATATGCTGTGTGAAAATCTTTTCCCATATAGGAATCATTCCATCAAACCATTCTTCAGTGTATTTTTGATCTTTATTATATTCAAACATGATTATATTTTTTGAAGTTTTGGAAGTTTTAATTTAGGATTATTACTTGTTAAACTAGGTAATTTTAAATCTACTTTTTTAGGAGTAGCTTTAATATCTAATTCATCTAAAATTCCTTCAAATTTATCTTTCATTTTAGTATAACTAAAATTTTCTTTAGCAAAATTACCTTGTTGTTTAGCTTTAACTACCCAATTTTTATAATTTTTATACATATCTTTTAATGCTTTATTTAAAGCAATAATATCAACATCAAACCACTTTGATCCTTGTATTAGCCATTTATTTTGAGCACTTGGATGAACATCACCTAAAGTACCAGGCAATAATAAACTCATATCAGGTTTTAAAAAATCTATATGACCTGACCAACCTGTAGTTATTATTGGTTTTTTAGTTTGGGTAAACTCAAGTAATGGTCTACCAAATCCTTCACCTTTTGTTGTATTAACCATACATTTTACTTTAGGGTGGTTATATAACTCATTCATTTCTGTATTTGTAAGATCTCCATGTACTAAATAAACTTTAGGTAATTTACCTTTAACTTGGGATTTTATCTCTTTTAATCTACTTAAAATTTTATACTTATCCATGTATGAAGAATTACCTCCCGTTGTTTTAAGTATTAATGCTGGGGTTGCTCCAGTTTTATTTTTAAAAGTTTCTAAAAATGATTTTACTAATACTCCTACATTTTTTCTATCCTGTCCAAAATCTCCATCCATCCAATGTCCTACAAATAGAAAACAAAATGATTCTTTTATTTCAGGTAATTCTAAAATTTCATCTGTTTTTTTATAAGTATTTTCATCAAAACCTTCAAATAAAACATCTGTTTTTGTTTCAGGATTAAATTGAATACGTTCTATTACTTGTTGGGTTCTTTCATCTCTTTTTTCAAATGTAGAGGCTTTTAGAATATCAATTGAATGTTTGGAAGACCCTAATATCATATTCATTCTCCCACAACCTTGTACCCAATCAGCAGGAGCAACAGTAGATTCAATACCAGCTGTCATTCCTATATTATAATGCCCCTGCGGCATAAATTCGTTTGGAATTGTTATCTGCATCCAAATATCTGGTTTTTCCACAGGTTGGTTTGGTTGAGGTTGGAAAAAATGCTTTAGCATAAATGTCCATTCCTCATGTTCTTCTAAAAACCCCCAAGCTGTGTCTCCCCATCTTTGTGGTAATATTTTTACATCATATTTATCCATTTCAATAATGGCTTTTACTACGTCTCTTGATCTTGCCCCATATCCTGAGTAAGTATCTATTGGACAACTTATAAAAAATGTTGGTTTCATATTAATATACTAAATTATGTGTTTGTATTCTATTTTGACTAGGGTCTTCATCTGTGTCTATTACTTCAAAAGCTTCCCTTGGCTTCCAAGTATTAAATAATTCATCTAGGGCTTTAATTACTTTTTTTCCTTGTTGTTCTGAGGTAAATCCTGCTTCTTCACTTAAACACCATTCTCTAGCTTTAGCACCTAATTCTTTTCTTTTTTCTTTACCTAAATTATATACTTCTCTTATTCTATCAGTTGCATCTTCAGCTTTACATCTGTCATCCCAGATATAAGGTGTAACAGGTGATCCTTGAATTGATCTAGAAGTTGGGTAAACTGGAAATGCCCACTCACCGTGTTTTTTATATCTTCCAGAATTATTAGAAGGCACTTCAGGTGTTGGTGTAAACCATTTTCCATCTTCATCTAAAAACCTCATTTGGTCTTGCATTCCACCTGTTGAATTAGCTATGATAGGGTTACCTGCTAACATTGCTTCTGTTAATGTTAATCCCCACCCTTCATTTGATGTTAAAAGAATTTGACAATCAGTTGAATTATACATTTTATTTAAATCTTCATGTGATAATTTACTAGTTGAAAAAATTAAAGCATTCGGATAATCATTAAATAATAATTCTTTTATTGCTAACAAATCGGTACCTGCTTGGTGGGTTACTTCTGTATGCATCAATAATCTACATTTTTCTGCCTCTTCTCTAGGTAATCCATCTAAAAACATTTTAAATGCCCACATTGTATCAGGAATTTGTTTTCTTCTGATGTTTCTAGAATTAAAAAATAAACAAAAATCTACTTCATCTCCATTAAATAACTTTTTTCTAAATTCACTAACATCATCTAGAGGTTTGTAAATATTATGATTTAAACCATGAGGGATGTATTCTATAACTTTATCCTTAGATTTATCACCTAATGTAATCTTATTAATATTTACTGTTTGTTTTGAAATTCCTAATAAGGCATCACAAGACTCATAAAATTCTCTATTATATAGTGGAGCTGGGTAATCATCCCAAATATTAAGATATATAATAGGAATTTCTTTCCTAATTTCGTTTTCAATGTTAAATAACCACATGAAATATCTTGGATCCGTAATAATAAAAAGAGCATCAGGTTTTTCTGCTTTAATCATTTGTCTAACCATTCCAGTATCACCATAACCATCTATAGGATATAATCTAATATCAGTATCATCTAAACCAGTAAGTTTGTTTATTTCATTAGATAAATCAAATCTCTTACCTTTATCTGGGTGTTGGATAGCTCCTGCCATTTGAACCCAATTAAAATGTTGAGCTGTATGTACTACAATTTCTTTAGCTACTGTAGCTACTCCTGATGGTACTCTAATATCATCGCATATTAGAAGTATTTTCTTCCTATCATTTTTAGGAAGATACTTAAAATCTTTATTAATCATACTTTGTTTTTTATAACTCTAAATTGTTGTGACTGTTGATGGTTTTTCTAAATTCATCATCTGTAAGATACAAATGAATAGCGCGGTCGGCAAGTTTCTGGAAGGAAAATTTACGTTTTACGCATTCTATTTTGAAATCTTGAAATAAATCACTTTGGATTTTAACACTGGTTAGTGTTTTTTCTTTTTTATTACTCATAATCTTT